>Ga0209611_10014118_pt1 | contig 10766 bp, 6 predicted proteins | sample S1TSphgellanicum_3_FD_187693 | JGI IMG/M metagenome (GOLD analysis project Ga0209611, IMG submission 187693) | Host-associated microbial communities from peat moss isolated from Minnesota, USA - S1T2_Fc - Sphagnum magellanicum MG (SPAdes) (version 2) | ecosystem: Host-associated > Plants > Peat... | reverse complement strand
CTTGTTATGGCACCATTGAAAGTCCTAAAAAATTTCACTTCAAGCTCTTCTTGTATAGTGAAAGTGCATTTCATTTACATTTCATTTTTTTAAACTACTGGTTGTTTCTAAGTCTTGTAGCTTTAGTGCACAAATTTTTTTTTCCAACAAATCAAAAAGATATTCTATCAAGGTTTGGGTTTTTTCAAATTTTTTGGTCAACCAAATTTCCTTGTGCCAAATTTGTTATAAGGGATTATTGTTTGTTCTATCAAGTGAAATGCATGGTTTGTACACCTATTGAGGAAAAGGAGAAACTTTGTTATCAAAGTTAAATATTTTGAAGAAGCATGTTGAGCAAAAAACACAATTGTTGTTTTTGTTGGCATTATTATTGGGAACTAGTATTTTAACAACTTACACATTCCAAAAATAAAAATAAGAGGATTTAAGTTGGAAAACATATTGAAAAAATCTTTGATGCAATTTAATGTTCATCTTGGATCTTCAAAAACAATGGTTTAGTTCACCACCATTTTCCACCTTTGAAGCCATGGTACCCCAATGTCTAAATTTGAAACAATTAGGGAGTTGTTTTGCATTTTGAAACTTTTAAAAGACCTTTAAAAACATTAGATAGATGGTAGTGACTACAAAATGTTAAAATAATCCATGATATTAAATTTCTAATTATAGTGTTATAGTGCAAGGGGTTAACTTTTTCTTAGTGAATGTAGATGAGGTCATTACAATGGACAACCAACAATGGATCAATGTCCATGTTGATATCATGAAAGATTAATGTTGAATTCTGATCTTACTAACATTAAAAAACTTGTGGAAGTGGGTGCTAGTATAGATAATGTTACTAGAATCCTTTTGAAGTCCATTGTTAAACATGGAGGAGTTTTCAATGAAAAGTTTATATCACAATTCATAAAAATTGCATGAATTTTGTGTTATGGTTAATATAAATTATATTTGTACATATTCCATATCTTAAATATTCAAACGGATGAGACATTTTTTTTGAATGACATACGTGAATGTTCATGTTCAATACATAAAAATCATACAATTTTATCCAGAATTACATCACAATTATTACACAAATTTAGTTAAAATGTAAATTTTACTTACTTCACATCAAAACATCACAAGTAAAAAAAACACATCATTTATATATATATATATATATTTCATATCATTTAGTTTTGAAGCCTAGAGATTTTGCACAAACATATTTTTAATGATTTTTACATAGATTCTATTGAATTTTTCATGATATTGGAAATTTGCGATATGGTTCAAGGTGGGACTAAAAACGAAAACCTATAGTTGGTCCTTTTTTTTATTGGTGTGCACTATATGCCACATCAAACCAATTTGGTTGTTGTTGTGTTATCCAAACTACCTTTGGTATCCCACATTGAATCAATGTTGTAACCTTTATATTATTTAGTTGTTCACAACCTTAAAAAAGTTTTTTGGAGTTTACAAAGCTTGTTAAAAATTTGGAATTGCAATTTGATGTTAATAGGTGGGATGGAACTATGAAATTGCTAAGCTATAGTTTCAAAAATGGTTGCTCTTATGGGTGAAGCCATGTGAATCCCTAGAAAAGAGTGTACAAGAAAAATGGAGAAATAGTCCCACCAACAAAAAAAAGTTGGGGTGGAAGCAAGTATGGCACCAAGAGCAAGCAAAAAAAGAATCTGGATTCATTTGGGCGACATGGCATAGAATAGTGGTAGTTAATAATTGGCGAGCATTCCCCAACACAAACATATCTAAAGCATGTGAGTGGTATTGTATGGGTGTGTATAAGATGATTTTCCATTGCTTCTATAAGTGCTCGCAAGCGCAAAAAGCGTGGAAATGGGCCTTTACCATTGTCAAATGCAATTGTAATTGTTGAAGTACCCTTGAACAACCTCAAGACCATAATTCAAGCCATGGTGTTACTAGGTGAATGGCAAAGATTCAATAAAGTAGGATGAAAATGGTTGATTGGTTGGATAGGATGAAAACATTTCATAAATTTGATGTTTAAATTACTTTTGAAGGAAAAATACTTAGGATGTAATTTTGGACTTTGATAAGGATTGGGAGATTGTTTTTTACACATAAAAAATTAAAGAATTGCTAGAGAATAGAATAAAAACACAATATGTAGTTTAGTGTTCTGTTGGGATGTGAACAATAAATTTTCTTATTTTTCATTTTGGATTTCTACACTTTATACTATAAATGTTTGACATGTTGAATTATGAGTAAAAAGAGTAATAGAATATTGATGAGGAAACAATGAATCTATTCTAAAATTATTGTGTTTTCTAAATGAATCACGAAACTTTGATCATAAATTTTGATTATTAAAGATAATATAAAATTTGGGAAATAAGGAAACAATAATTATAATAAGAAAAATGTGTGAATATAGTTTGTAAAAGAATTAAAATGAATAAAACCATAGATTGTGTATGTTGTAAGTGCTTTTGACAGTATAATTTGTATTGTTTTATTAATAAGTAGAAAGCAATTTTGAATAGAATTTGTGTTTACCACATGGAAACTCCCTTCATGGGAGCAATGCATCTTTGACAACAAACTCCCCAAAAGGGTTCACAAGTTCCATGCAATGTGGGCCCAACTAAGAGGTATTACCCTTTGGTTCATTTGGATTGAATGTAATGATTTTGTTAACAACAAGAGAAGTTGCAAAGTCTTGTTTGGGAGGCATTTATGGACTATGTTTAGCTATAATGAATAGGACTAAATGGTTGCCCCAAAGTCAATAATTTGTGGTGCATTCGGAATAGGAAAGTGAGAATGTGAAAAGATCTAGTTGTTTTTTTCAAACACCCATTGCTTCTTAGGTTTGCAGGTTGCTTGTAGTTTAATTTTTCATTTTTGTCTCTTTATTTCCCCTAAAGGTGTAGTGGTCTTTGGTCCCATTTCACCACCTTAATGGCCAAATAATGTTCTTTGCTCTTCTAGTTGAACCCTTTGAGGGAATATTCAATAGATATGCAAGACCTAATTCCTTCAAAGACAACAAATCAATAATTCCACCACCTATGAAAGAGTCTCACCCCATCCCATCAATTATAACTAGGTTTGCAAATCAAGGTTTCAACATTGACACCATTATGGAAGATGTCATTATGGGTGAGGTTTTGGGTTTGTGGGAATTTAATGGAAAACATATCAACCCCTTCAAGTCAACCAGTGGTGAAACCTTCCCCCCAACTGGAGTCTATGCCACATGCAACATTGGATTTGGACGCATTTAAAGCAGAAATTGACTATCACAACGCACATATTATCATAGCAAGTTTCATTGGAGGTAAAATCGCAAATGGCAACCTTGTTTTTTGGCTATGAATTCTCAATTCTCTTACAACAAAAAAAAACTTGGGGCAAATGATGTTCAAGATGGATGTTAAGAGAGGATTTATTTTTATTAATGTTGAAACCCCTGAAATTGCCAAGGCAATCTTGGCACTCACCCCACATAAGTTACCATGGTGATATGCAATCTATCAATAATAGGTTCAAGCCTTCAATTTAGACCACCTAATGGGCTTTAAACTATTTACTCGAATAACCCTAAACATGCTTCCAATAAAATATAGGACCATGGAGGACAAAATTGTTAACTATGTTGAAAAAATGCTTGATGTAGATCTTAACAATTCTTGTGCTCAAAATCACCCAAGGTTTTATGTGGTGTTGGAACTTGGCAAAGGGTGAATAGATAAGCTATTGATTGCAGGACTTGATGGCCTTGATGTTGAGGTGGTGATTATCTATGATCACCACATAGTGCGCTATTGATTATGTATGTCATTAGACCACAAGGTCAAGGACTATTTAAATCTAACAAGGTGCCACAAAGGTGTGAGTACAAAAATTGGAGCCAAAAACCATGTTAGATAATGGTGAAAACTATGAATTTTTTTACATATGTTTTTTTCTTGATATTTAAAAGTTATGTTAAATGACTAATATGAATGTTGAGTAATTCAAATTAGAAATTCATTAAATGTAATTTTGGGTCTTGGTTTTACAAAAGGACATTTGAACTTGAATATGTATTGTGTTAGATTATGGTTAATTTTACAAAAAAATAGGGAAAAGACTATTGTAATAACACAATTTTGATGGTAAAAAAAATTAGATGATAGTAACTACCCAAGTTTTAAAAGCACTCACAATTTAAAAGATATGGAATTATTATTTTTCAAAAATTCAAAGTATTTTTCAAAATTTTCAAATTTCAAAAGTCTTTTACCACATGTAAATACAATGTAATGTGCATGACATACTAAACAAAGTTGTAGTTTATGATATAAGAAACAAAAGCCTAAAGTAGTTAACATATTTTGGTATGACTTAAAATTATAATAATATTTCAAGATGAAACACACAATTTGGCGAAATTTACACACTTTGAAAAACTCATATTTATCCAACAATGATTAACACAAAACATGTGATCTATTGGGGCAACTATATGTATTTTTAATAACAAGTTGCAAAACATTTCATTCAAAAATTCTTTCATATGTCAAAAAAAGACTAAAAAAAATTCACAATCCTCTTATAAAGTAATCTTGTTGGTTCATTTATGTGTATTTAGACCCACAACCCTTCAAAATCTGTCATAAGCTTTAGGAGTGAAGACATCATTCATGAATTGGAATTAGAGCAAATTCATCCCCAAGGCAAGTCTACAAACTTGGGCAACATCTACAAATTTGATTTAACTTAATTCAGAAAAAACATGGTTGAAACAACAAATGATGAAGGATTCAAAATTACCCACCATAAAAAGTTTTCACTTGTAAGGCAATAAGGTATGAAAATTGGTCAAAATAATGTGAGGTAGTTAATGCAGCCCAAGCATGGAGAAAATTTTTAAAACGGGGAAAATTATGTGGCTAGCAAATTACAAAATGTGTTGTCAAAAATCAATTTGTAGGTTGGAGTTGAGGACTTCATGTTGCAAAAGACCATTGTTTGACAACCACTATGAGAAATCATGTTTGTTGAAACCACACTACCTTGCAACTAAAGTTTAAAAAACAACTCATATACAACAATTGTGTAACTATCCCCCAAGAAATATGGGGTATTAGAAAATAAATTGCCACCTCAAAAAATCAATTAGTTATATTATAATTCAAGTGAATTGAAAATGGGTATTTTATATAATAATTTTTACACCTTGTACATACATATACAGTTAACCATGTTTGATTTTTCAAGAGTTACATTGTAGTTGCATGTGGAAACTATTTTAGAACTATTGTAAATGTGCCACTAAACCAACAACTAAGTTGCAACTAGTATACAATATACATACATGTGATCATGTTGTGTTCACATTTCCACCTCCCATTGTTGGATACATTTGCAACTAATTTTCAACTATGACTACCATTGATACAATTAATAAGGCCACTAGCGTGCCATTACTAAAGTTGAATTATGTTATGATTATAGTGCAATTGCTTATAACTTAATAAATAAACATATTCATGTCTAATGTTTTATGAAAAAATATTGTTTCAAATATTTGATTGTCAGATATTAATTATGTTTAATACACTTACTACTTATGAACTTACTGATTTTACCAAATAATTGTATATTATTATGAATAAAAAATGCATTTCATATAATTAATTTTACATTAGATAACAAGCTAATTACTTATTTATAATCAAATAAATATTTATCCAAGTTGGGGATACTTCATAATTAATTAGATTGATAATTTAGGATGATTATTAATTTATAAATAATTATAAAATCATTAATGATCTAAATTCATTAACTAAATAATTATTTGGATACATATATTTGATTTAGATGTGAAACTAAAAGCAATGTTTATAGGATCTTAAAAATTCGATTTGGTGTACATATGGATATGCTTATTTATACCTTGATGTTTTCTACCCAAATTAATATTTAATATGTAATAATGAGTTATTTTTCAATAATTTATTATTAATGAGATATTAATTAATGTGAAATTTAATTAATTACTATGAACCAATTAATTAAACTGATAATAAATTTTTATGAATTATAATTTTTAATTCATATAATTAGTTCATTAATTAATCAAAATGACTAATAACATTTTTCAAAAATTCAAATAATAAGTGACTGATTATAGGGGACCTAGATTTGCCATGCTCACATTGCCAAACCTTGATTTATAAACGATGGGAACATGATTTATGAGTTCCAAATAAAAAACATTATTGGAGTAAATCTATGCATGTCGAAAACACATAATTAGGAATCATAGCTTCAAAAATTTAATTAAACCCTAAAACCTAGGTCTTGACATCATAATAGGTGGTTCTCATGTGAAGTATTTTGAAATTTTGACCCTATTGCATAATGGGTGGGTAATAGGTGATTCTCAAGCTTAATATTCCAGGAATGACCCTTATGCATAATAGGCATGTACTACCAAAATAATATCCAAGGAAGTTGGTAAATGGGGGTATTATTTAAATGTGAAAATTGAGACCAAGTGGGTCCATTATTTTCCAAACTCCAATTATTTGATACCTTGTGGGACATGAAAATAATAATAATAATAACAAAACACTACTTGGTTGAATATTCCAAGAAAAAGAAAAAAATCCAACCAAAATTCATATTAACCTCAAATTCAAAGTCAATTGTAAATCTATGCTTATTATTACTTGTTGGTAGATGATATACATCTTTTTCCTTGGTTTTTGTACAAAAGATTTATGAGCCCTTAAGAAAAGAAATGTTAACAGTTTGCTTAAGCATATGAAGAAATTCACAAATATGTGGATAATTGTTTCAATGTGTTCCATGAAATTTTCATCTAACAATTGTTAATTCATGCAAATAATGGATCTTGGACTGATTACAGGCCTTTTTATGACACGTGCAATGTATTACACAATTTAAAATTTTAAATAATGAACATGATATAAATTTGGAGTTATCCTTTGAGTTGCATGTTGGCATTCAATTTAAGCATGGGTTCTCATTACTAATGTACACGGGAGGCATTGAACAAATGGAAAACCAAAAGTCACTTTCTAATTTGGAAAATGATCTCATTGATCATCATTGGGCATTGAAAGGCAATTACTAACACTAAAATAAGGAATTATTGTTCAATGTTTTACTTGCTTGTCATCAATTCCATAAAAGTTTCATTTTGCTAAGTTTGCTTTAAAAAATCTAGCTTGCCAGATTTATGGTAGACTCTTATGTATGTTAGAACCTCATAATTCTATTGCTTGCAATATGAATAAGATTTTCATGTGCCTCAAACAAATTTGACTATGGTCATTTTGAGTTACATTCAAAACATCTCCAAATTTCCACACTTTCGAGTTTGAAGTATTACTTTCCCCCATTGGGGATAAGGTGTTCTGCAAGCATTGTGAATAGTTTGGTTGTCAAAGATAAATAACTTTTTAAAAGGTTGTTATCATGTTCATTATTGTATGAACTTTGGCTTTGATGACAAACTTGTTAGATTTCAACACATTCTAATATTCTTTTACAAACTTGGAATTTTGTGGCCTCTTTGAATGTGAGTGGGAGGTGATATTTTTAGTTTTAGGGACTTTCACCTCTTTGTTGTTAAGTTATGAAAAGGTGTTGCAAATATTTATTTTTCTACACCACAACTTCTTCAAATCTCCCTACATGTCACCCCAACAAGACATATTTTTTTGAATCAAGCAAATAGTGTATAGATGATTGATGTCATGGGTGCTTCAACTTGTATAATTTGAGAGCTTTTTGAAAATTATCATCTACAAATGCTACAAATTTCCGAAGATCAAACACATCAATAATTTCTTGCAAATTTCGTAATGTAATGTTTGATCATCCTCCACTTTGTCTCCAATGATCTTGCTAACATTTTCACCTAATTAATTGGTTTGTTTGAATTGCATTGTATTTCCACCCTCTACCAAAACATTGTGAATTTTTATCGATTCTATGTTGCAAGGTTTTGATGCATGATGTGGATAAACAAATAACACAATCATTACAACAAAATCATGGTTTTTATAGTAGTAGTATTGTGACTAAACTAAGAGTCAAACTTATTAGTTTAAAATTATTAATTATGTCAATTTTGACTAACATGAAAATTCAATATATATATTATGATTAACACAAATTGTGTATTTGGTCAAATCAAACATAAATGTTGGACACATGATGAATACAACACTTATGTGAAAATTTAAAACTTGACTAGTATGATTAAAATGTTACTTTTGATTTTGCTCATTTACATATGTATTAAAATGTACTTTTTAATCATGTAATTATTTTTTGAAATTACTTATAAATCCAATTGATAGCCATGTGGTTTTCATATACTTTTTAAAAATTACATATCGTTACAAATAAGTTATCAAATAACAAATTTCTACTTTATAAGAAAGAAAACTGCAAATTTTCCGACCTCGCCAAATTGAAGGAAAAAAATTCCTTTGAGAGGAATTTGATATGCTATATAACCTTTGATTTTCCAAGATGTTGTCATATATGGCTAGTTGTTGATGGAATTACAATGTATAATTTTTGCCTTCGTGGTCTTAATATAGTATGGACTAAACTCTATGATGGAGTTAGGGATGGTCAAGATTTTATCCCAAATATAATAAGTTTATGGGTAGAAAGGGTTTTCAAGTTAATTACCCATAAAGGTCTCCAAGTTACACTAACCTCAATCGACATAATATTGTGTGAACCAGCTCCCACATTGGTACCCATGTTGGTTAGCTATTGAGTTTTGACCCGGTTATCAACCAGGTTAGCAATCTGATTATAAATAATCTACCAGTTGGTTACCGATTTTTATTTTTTTGTTAATTGATTAACAACCTAACAAACGAGTATTAAAAATTTCAAAATCTAATAACCTACCTAGATGACTTGGTTATCATCCAAGTAGGTTATCAATCCTAAAACACTTAACATTTTTTTATGATGGAAATAAAATATGTTAAAAACCCTTATAACAGGCTTACAATTGGGAGGATAATTGATGGTTTTCAATTGGTTATTTGATAACCTACCCTTATGGATAACTAATGATTATTGCCTTTCAAATATTGATAACTTAATTAAAACCCAATTTTTAAAAATATTGATACTGTTAAGCTAATTGGCACCAACTTTTTTATTTAAAAAAATTACTTAACAATTATTTTAAAAATCAATAACTGGACAACATTGCTTGGTACCATGATAAAAGATTCCCAAACCCACTTAAATGTGATGAAACCCTTGCAAGCTTTATTAAAAAAAGCACCTGGCAAAAGGGGAAAGGAAAAACAAAGAGAGAGGACCCAAGTCCGAGCCAAAAATGCAAAGATATTTAAATTATTTCTAAATATTACAAATATCCCATGCTTAAACTAAATCGGGGTTTCTAAGTTCAAATGTAACTTTTTTGGGCATAGCATGGCCATGAAGAGATCTATTGACAAAACCCTCAAGGAACACAAATTGAGAACTTGAGGAACATCATTGAGAACATGTGAGAACACAAAAACAAAAAAAGTCATGAACAAAATAAACATGTTAGATCATGAGGCGAGGCATAGGAGAGAGAGAGAGAGGGATCTTAAACCTACTCTTCAAAGTGAGAGGAATCTTACACTTACTTATATAGGCATAAGATGACTCCCACTCTTAAAGAGTAGGCATAATGTCTCTCCTCTTTTGCGGGAAGGATATTCACATTCATAAGGTGCCTTCCAAAATACACTAAGAAATTTCTTGAAGTGCCTTATGTATGTGCCTTCTTAATTGATAGCCCAACTTAATTTTTTTCAAACTTGCAACCAAGGAACACACTTTAAGACCTAGTAACTTATAACCCTTGTGTTTGGTTTGAACCAGTGTTGGGTGGTTTTTAAAGAAAGAACTAGTGGGTAAGGGTTAGGGTATGAAGAACCCCGATGACTTAGGGTTCTCAGAAAATCGAAGAACCAATATTGACCATGAACCACGGTTCTCACAACAATCAGCATATGGATCAAAGAACCTACCCTGACCCATTGCAAGAAAATCTGTTGGTTCTTTGACAATTTTCAAGCCTGGGACTACCTACACTAATGCCCTTTTTTCCTAATAACAGGGGTACTTATTTATTCTGTTTCATATTAATTATTAGTTGGGCTCCAACCTCACAAGTCCAACTTTTTTTTGTTTGCAATGAGCCAATTTGATTGGCCCGTCACAAAAAAAAGTTGAAACTAAGGAGGCTCCCCAAAATAGAAAATTATATGGAAAGAATGGTGCCTCCCCCTTTGGCCCACCTATATAGGTGAAAAGCGGAAGACTTTGGGCAAAACATATGGGTGGGATTAAAATGAGGTGCTATGGGGAACAGCCTTGGGGAACATATTGGGAACCTCATGGGAACTTGAAGGGAACATGTTGGGAACAAAGGCAAAATGAAAAAAACCCTCCTCCCCCGCCCCCTCCCCAAACCTTAAAAGAAAAGAAAACAATGCACTTTGAGTTCATGCTGAGCCTTCCCATTAGCTGCATGAAATTTCTATCTCTAAAACTGTTTGTCACCATTTTTGGCCTGGGCTAATAGCTAGTAGCCCCATTAATAAACCAGGGGTACTTCCCATTTACAATAAAAAGTATCTTAAGGCAAAAGAAGAATTAAGAAAATTCAAATATTTCACCATAAAAAAAATTATAATCTTCAAAAAAATCCTCTAAAAGAA
>Ga0209611_10014117_pt1 | contig 10769 bp, 10 predicted proteins | sample S1TSphgellanicum_3_FD_187693 | JGI IMG/M metagenome (GOLD analysis project Ga0209611, IMG submission 187693) | Host-associated microbial communities from peat moss isolated from Minnesota, USA - S1T2_Fc - Sphagnum magellanicum MG (SPAdes) (version 2) | ecosystem: Host-associated > Plants > Peat... | reverse complement strand
TGGACCTTCCTAGCGGCTTATTTTTAAGTATAACTACATAGTACAGGACTTTCACCTTCTGTGGTTTAGTATTCAAACTAATTCTAGTATAAACTTATTAAGGCTTTTTTTTTTCGGTCACCCCTACTTATATTCTCAATTGATTTTTTTTACTATTTACTACGTTGTTTCGCTTCAATAGTTATAAAACTTTAAATATGCTCTTACTTAAAGAGTATTTATCAGCATATTTTTTTATATAGACGTTTTTTATATCTTGGATAGGCATTCTTCTAATGCATTTTTTTTAGCTAACTATGTATATTTTTTATAAAAAATCTATTAAAATAAAAAGAAGAAAAAAAATATATAAATAAAAATAAATAGTAATAAAATTAAAACAATAATTTTTATTTGGAACGCACTTGTTTTTTTTTTTAAGTTATTAATTTTATAGATTAAATTGGTTCAATTATTAAAAAAATTAATACCTAATCTGTTTAATAAAAAGGAATCCATAAAAATAAGCCCGAAAAAAAAGTGTAATTCTTTATTGATTTTACTAAAAACTCGTTTGAAAAAGTGATCAAGATAAAAACCAGACTTAATAGAATAGTTTCCATCTTTGGTATAAAGCCAATTAATTGGGTTTTTAAAAAGTTTAAATTGCCTTATTTTTTCTATAATTCGGCGTAAGGTTTTTATTTTATTTAACAAGCGCTTTAAAAGCCCATATAACACCCATAAATTATATATATATATATAAGTTAGCTAAATTAGTAAATTATAACGTTTTGGCTTTAATATCTCTATTTTTTCACCATATATATATATATATATATATATATATATATATTCGTTATACAAAAAATTTATCTAAAATTTTTCTATTAGAACAAAATGCTCCTTTAGTTCCTAAAAATTTAGTTACAAATTAATAAGCGCAGCTTTGCAACTTGCTATAAACAATTGCTAAACAGTTGGCTTCGTGTCCCCGGTCCTCTCGTACTAAGGTAAAAATGAGCTTCTATTCTTTTTATACAGTAGATAGGGACCAAACTGTCTCACGACGTTTTAAACCCAGCTCACGTACCATTTTAATCGGCGAACAGCCGAACCCTTGGCAGCAGATGCACCACCAGGTTATGATGAGCCGACATCGAGGTGCCAAACGTTTTCTTCAATGTGGACTCTCGGAAAACATAAGCCTGTTATCCCTAGCGTACCTTTTATTCGATAATCGATATGATTTCCTTTATACCATACCGGGTCATTATAGCAGGCTTACACCCTTCATACACTTGTAGGTGTATAAATCAAACCTAATCTTCAATTTATTGAATATCTTTACGTTAGTATAAATTAGGTCATATGCACACCTCCGTTACTTTTTAGGAGGCGGCCGCCCCAGCCAAACTACCTCTCAATTTATATACTAGTAATTACTAGTTAAACTTAACATTAAAAAAAGTAGTTTTCCAACTCCGCAAAAGCTCCTACATCCCTATGTTTTTTTTTGTTTTTGTTTTAAGTTGATAGTAGTAAAGGTGCATAGGGTCTCTCCGTCTAGCTGTATTTTATCGCATCTTCACGATAACTTCAATTTCATAGAATTAATATTAGAGACAGTGGGGCAGTCGTTACACCATTCGTGCAGGACGGAACTTACCCGTCAAGGGATTTTGCTACCTTAGGACCGTCAGGGTTACGGCCGCCGTTTACTGGGGTTTATTATTTTTACGTGAATAAAAATATTTCACCTTACAGCACTGGGCAGGTGTCAGACTTTATACATCGTATTTCTACTTTGCAAAGTCTTATGTTTTTATTAAACAGTCGCTACCCCCTCTTTTCTTGATCTTGCTGATACTTTTTTTCCCAAAGTTACAAAGTAATTTTGCAGAGTTCCTTTAATATTATTACTTCTTTCGTTTTAGCTTACTCAGCCTAGCAACTTGTGTTAGTTTTTGTACGGTTATACTTTATTTTTTTCCAGCTATTATTTATTTTTATGTTATTTTTAACATAAAAATAAATAATAGTTTAGATAAAGTTGTCATCATAGTTAACTAAAGTCTACTACTTAGAATCCGCTTTAAATTCATTTTGTAAGATTATCTTAACAAAAAAACCATATGCTACTAAACGAACCTGTTTCTCACAGGATATTTATTACTCATGTTAACATAATCAAATTACATATCTCCATAAAAATTTTCATTTTTACTTCAATGATATAGTAATCGCTCCGCTACCCAACAACTGTTGTTGTAAATTCAGTTTATTTATTTTTGCTCTAATTCTTGACTACAATGACGTATAATATTTATTTAATTAAATACGCAGATATGTTGAGCTTTTACGCTTTCTTAAAAGGATGGCTGCTTCCAATCCTACCTATCATACCTAACCATGTTGTAGTCTTTGTATTAAAAATAATTAACAACTTTATTCTACAATCTGGGCTGTTTCCCTCTCGACTTACAACCTTAGCGCCATAAGTCTGTTTATTTTAGATTATTTTTTACAATTATTAGGTTTCCCTGTACCCCCTCGAGTACAAAAAATTACTTTACCTGTAAAAAACATAAAAAACAACTCTACTTAAATAGATTTCGCGGAGAACCAGCTATCACTAAGCTTGATTAGCCTTTCACCCCTAACGACAAATCATCCCAAAATTTTGCAACATTTACGGGTTCAGTCCTCCAGTTTCCCTTCAACTTGTTCATCGTTAGTTCGCTTAGCTTCGGGTCTAAAATTAATAACTAAATATATTTTCATTATGCTTGCGCTTGCTATTAATATTAACTTGTTAACCCATTATACAAAAGGTACAGTAAAACAATTCGCTTTACCCGTTTTTAGCATTAAAATTCAGAATCTTTTCATTGTAATAATACAACTTTTAACCTTTCCCTCGCGGTACTTTTCTCTATCACCAAGAATAATTTTTAGCCTTGAGCAAGGTCGCCCAGAATTCAATTATTTTTAAAAAAAATAATTTACTATATTTTTAACAATTACAGTTGAAGTAAGCTGGATTCGAACCAGCGACGGTTCCCCACTAGATTTACAGTCTAGCGCCTTAACCACTCGGCCATTACTCCTAAAATAGTCTTCGATTACATTTTAATTTTTTTTAAACGTTTAATTTATATGTGTTTAATTTTTCAAGATTATGACGCGGAGTACTATTAAAAAACCTGTTTCAATGCCGTTGTTTTTTTATAATACATAAACTTGAAGAAAAGATATTATACTCTATGTAATTTTGAATATTATTTAAACTATTAAAATTATAGAAAAGTTCTTTAATAGGCTGTTTTTTTATATTTTTTCATTGGCTAAGTTTATTTTTAAAATAAATATAGTTTTTTTTTTTTAAGAATTTATATGATGCAAACTTACCTATAACTGAAAAATATATATACTTAGAATAATTTAAAGGGAACGTTAAAATATCTCCGGGGAGCATAGGTTCGAATCGATCTTTACATGGGGCCCCATTTTTTAATAAAATATTAGTATCAAAAATTCTGTCTATTCTAGAGCTTGAAAAAAATAAAAAGTTTTGAGTTATAACATAGATTAATTTTAATTCAAAATTTTTATGGGTTTTTTTGTTTTTATGATACCAGTATTTGAATTTATTAGAAAACTTTCGAGTAGTTAGTCTCATTTTCCTAAGAAAATTAGTTTTAAAAACTTCCTGCGATTGTCAAAAGACCTTTATCTGCCTTCTATGAAAATTAATAAATCTAGATACCTTTGCTCTTGGTTTTTTTTTAGTAGTAATTTTAAAAAGCTTTAAAGGGCGCCGTTTCAAAGATTTAGCTAGTAGCTTAAAAAACTTATTTTTAAGATTTTTAAATGTTTTTAAGATTTTATTCATAACCTTCATATTTATATTTTTTTTGTACTTTACCGGCCAAAAACAAAAAAACTTATTAAAAAATAAGGGGTTAACTTTTTTAGTTTTAAAAAAATTAAACAGTTGGGGCAGAAGTCATATTAGTATTGATTTTTTTTTTATAGTACGAAAAAACGCGAAAGGAATCCTACTTGGTTTTTTTTTTAATTTATAATTAATCTCTACGTTTTTATAGTAGCTAAAATTAAAAATCGAATATAAACTTAGATAGGGTCAGTACTTTACAAATAGTAATAATTTAAATCTTTTAATTAATTTCGGATATAGGTGATCCATGCTTTTAATTTATTTTTTTTTTTTTTTCACGGTTTTTTTTTTTTTTTTTTTTTTTTTTTTTTTTTTTTCACGGTTATTTTTTTTTTTATTTTTTTTTTTGATTTCATTACTCGCTGTTCGTGCATTAATGCAAAGTCTACTAAAAATTTTTTATTTTTAGCTTTCGTGTAAATATATCTTGTAAAAAAAAGGGGTAAGCCAACAGTTATGTTTTTAAACTTTTTTTTTGATTTATTGAACCTAATAGCTTTACCAGTTCTTTTATAACCTCCAGTAATTCCAAGAGATAAGCTTTTAATATCAATAGATATAGTATTATTCCTGCCACGTCTTTTAGCTCGTTTTAAATTAAACCTCTTGGCTTGTGTTCACTCAGAAACTCAAGTAAGCATTCATAATTTATTTATATACTCCCCCAAAACTAATTGGGTTGCTTTTTTTTTTCTTTTTTTTCCATATGCAGACAAAATTTGAAAAATTCTAAAATTTCGAAAAAGTGTATTATTTTTAGTACAAGACTTGCCATTAGAGGCTGTTCTTTGACCGTTAACTGGATAGCCCCTAATATGCCTCCATATTTTATAGTTATTAATCATATCTTTAAATAAGAGATTAATAGCTAATCTTTTTTCTAAATTATAATATATATAGCCAAAAAGGCTATATTTATAAAGTTTACAAACATTTAAAATTTTATCAACTTTATTTAAATGTCAACTACTACGTTGCTCAAATAGCGAGAATAGGGTTTTTTTTTTTATTGAGTTTTTTTTTGGTAAAAAATTTAAGCTTGTTTGTTTGTTTTTTTCTAAAAAAATTCTGTTTAAATCAATCAAACTTAAATTTTATTTTTTTACGTAATAATAGTATAAAAACCGTTTTAATTCAAAATCCCTTTGCCTGCTTAGATTTTTATGAAAACTACCAGGCTTTACAACTTTTTTTATTTTTTTTTGTCTTAAGGCAAAGGTAACAATAGTTTCTGTATCTTTGTTAGCTTCTAACCAAGCACTGGCTTCTTGCTTTAATAGGCTAAATACTTCAATACTTTCGCATTTTTTTTGGAAAAAGGATTCTAATAAACTTTGAAAAATTAGTTCTTGATCAGAAAATGCTAATATTTCAAAAATTTCGGTATTGGGGCAGCAAGCCAGCAGATCATATATAAATTCAATTTTTTCTGGGTTTTTTGATAATATTGTTTTTATATAGTTTTTTGATTCAGTTTCAAATTTAGTATCAAAAATAATTTTTAATAGCATTAACTGCGTACCCCGTGGTTTTTGGCTAATAGAGAAAAAAAAGAGGGGTCTAACAGTGCAGCCAGTTTTTATAGTTTTTAATTTATTTATATAGTAGCTTTTATTTTTTTTTAGTTGGGGTTTTTTATCGGTTTCTAGATTACTGGTTATTCCTTGTGTTTCTTCGTTTAGTTGAATTATTTTTGTTAATATCACAGAACTTATAGGGTTTTTAAAATTATTTATTAAACTGATATCTTTTTTAAAAAATAAATAAGAAAAAAATGGAGAATAAAGGGTATTTATAAAATATTCAGTATTATTAAAAAAGCTATCATAAGCTATTTTATTTAAACCCTTAAAGCTATTTTTAGCTTTTTGTTGGTTTGTTGGTTTTTTATACAAAAAAAGGTAGTTTTCGGGTTTTTTTAGCTTATTATGTATATAATCATACATTTCGTAAAAATATGAATTATAAAATAAAAAATTAAAGGCTAAGCTGAGTAAATACTGATCTTTTACAGCGGCTTTATAGCTTTTTATTTTAAGAAAATTTATATTTTTTGATATTTTTTGATATTTTTTGATATTTTTTGATATTTTTTGATATTTTTTGATATTTCCTACAAATTTATTAATTTGAAGGTTGGGTTTTTTAGAATTTTTTTTATCCTTGGATTTTTTTTTTAATTTTATAAAGTTTTGAAAGTAATACCCGTTTAAGCAGTATATAATGTCATTTACACTAAAAAAATTTACTTTCCCCTGTACACTATAATTACTACCATTGTTAGTATTTTTAAGGATGCTATCTTTAGAACAAGATATTTTAGATATCCTATTCGAAAATATAGATATATTTTGCATTTCACTAGTTTTAGAGGTATTTATAAAAAAGGTATCTTTTCATTTTCAATTTTGAAAAGAAAGATTGATGGAGTAATATAAAAAGGATTCAAAAAGCTTAGTAGAAAACTCCGAATTAAAAATATAAAACCAGTCATTTTGTTTTTTAAAAATTGACGAATTTCAAACCATAGATAATGGGATGCGATGTAAGGCTATAGATCTCTTTTGGGCCAAATATTATTAATTTAAAAAAGAAAATTTATCTACGATTATCTCTTTTGTTTTTTTTTTTTTTGGGCCGAAAAAGAAAAGGCTTTTTTGTGCAAGAGAACTCTCCAAATTTATAGCCAACATGGTATTTAGTAAGCCTTAATTTAACTCACAGTTTTCCTTGGTGGATATAAACGTTTTTTTTACTTATAGCTCTAGATATTTTTTCATATCTTTTCGGTTTTAATTTTTTATTTTTTTTAAACAGCCTAAATTTTTTATAAAGAAAAGAAAAAAGATGTAAAAAAGATATTTTATATTTTTTTTTATTAAGTTTATACGGCATACTCAGCAATTATTTATTAAGTTTAGCTACTCAACCTCAGGGGCTTTTTTCTGGCGAGCAGCTTTTTGTTCTACCTCCGTTAGGGTGGTCTACAGGATTCATTGCAACCCCTCTTACTTTAGGTTTTTTTCCATAGTTGCAATTTACTCCAGCTTTTCCAGGCTGTAAACTATTTTTATAAGACACGTCATTTTTCCCAATAAAACAAATAGTTAGTTGACTAAAAAATTTCGTTACTTTTGATGGTAATATCAATTTCAACATTTTATCTCTTTTTTTTGTAGGAATTTTTGTACAAAATGTACCACTTGCTGTAGCTATGCCTGGTTTATTTATTTTTAAATTAATAACGTTACTAATTTTAAAAAAATTGGGTATTAGGGATAGGAAACAAGGTATAGCAAATTTTAAAACCGTAAAATATTTAATAAACTTACCATACATTTTAATTTTTGTTCCAACAGTACCTCCATATACACCTGGAAGACTAAAAAGCACTCCATCTCAGGTGGAGTAAACCCCGATTTTTTTTTTTGTTATTGTATTAAAGTTTATTCACTTTAAATAAAAACTTTTTTTTAAAAAAGGAGTATAAAAATTATAAATAGGAGTTTTTAATTTATTTCTATGTTTTTTAGTAAAAACAGTTATTGATCCGGGCTGATTCCTACCAGAACTACATAAGACAGTTTTATTAAGTTTTTTAAACTTTTTATTTTTAAACAAGATTAATCTATTTCTATATCGCATAGTTGAAGTTACTTTTTTTAAAAAATTAATAATCAAAGAATTTAGTTTAAAGTTTAGTAGTATAAGTATATGTTTTTTAGTTTTGTTTTTATGGTTTGTGGGGTTTTATAAGTGGTTTTAAAATTAAAAAGATGGTCTATTTTATCAAAAGTAATTTTATAATCTATATAAAAGGCCGTTAGATCAACGTTATAAAACTCAGTTTCAGCTGGAGTGCTAAATAGCCTTTGCAGGTATTCGCTACGCTTTTCGTACGTTGTGTCTAACCAATAATCTAAACTATAATACTCACCTAAGATGTTTTTTTTCTCGTGTATAATTTTATTTTTTTTTGCAGGGTACCTAGTAATTCCGTAGTTTTTTAAATTAACTCAAAAATCTATTTTTTTAAAACGTTTACTAACCCTACGCTTTTTTTTTGAAAATCATCACTTTTTAGCGACTTTTCTTTTTTGTTTTCTTGTTTTTGGTCTTTTATACTTTAGTCTTTTTTTTATTACTACTGCTTCTTTTTTAGAAATACTAAGGGGGGAGAGTTTTTTTGTTTTTAATTTATTTAATATAAAATATCCACTTTTTAACAAAAAGTAAAAAAAATAAGTATAATTAAAAAAGAACATTTTAATTTTTATTGGGGTTTTTTTTTTATAAAGGTTTTTAATAAAAATTTTAGGCAGGTTTTTAATTTATTTATAGTTATGTATTATTTTTTGAATTTGTAAAAGTCCAAAAAATAAGGATTCAGCAGTGGGGGGGCACCCGGGTACATATAAATCAACGGGTATTATTCTATTACACCCCTTCACAACTGAATAAGAATGATTATAATATCCACCACCGTTAGCACAACTGCCCATGGAAACAACTCATTTCGGGTTAGAGGTTTGCTCATAAAGTCTTCTTAAAGCGGGCGCCATTTTATTGGTTAAAGTACCAGCAATAATTAATAAATCAGCTTGTTTAGGGGTAGGTCTAAAAATTATACCAAATCTATCAAAGTCGTAACGGCTAACAGTCGCGTGCATCATCTCTACAGCACAGCAAGCTAGGCCGAAAGTTAAAGGTCACAAGGACCCTTTTCTGGATCAAGATACTACATTATTAATTTTTGTTTTTATATAGTCCATTCCCACTTATTAGTTAGTTATTTTGTAACTCTCTTAATTTACGTCTAACGTGGGTTTTTTCAATAGCTGGTCTTTTTACACCATAGATCGATCTCCTTTTTTTTTTTTCAAAAAGAGGCTCACAATCAAATTTACCTCTAATACATGTATAATGCACGCCAGGAAGATCTCTAGGGCCAACGCCTGATATCATTACTTTTGAATATCTTTTTAAAGAGTGCCCAGATCCTGGTATATGGGCTATTGTTTTTCTTTTTGATGACAAGAATAGTTTAACAACTGGTCTTCTGGCAGAGTTAGGCTTCCTGGGGGTACATATTCGTAGTCTAATAACCGTCCCCATTCTTTGGGGGGACCCCTTCAATACAGGTCTTTTTGGCCTATAATACAAAAAATTGTTTTTATTTTTATATTTATTACCTTTTGTAGCCAAATAGTTATTTTAAAATAATAAAAAATAAAAAATAAAAAAAATGTCTTTGAAGAAAAGGATAAAAAAAAAAATAAAAAATACGCCTATAGTTATTAAAAGATTTTTTAAAACTAAAGTATTTTTAAGGCCTTGTGGATTTTTCTGCAGCTCATTAGCAGTATACTCTACCTTTTTTATTAATTTAAATACTTGTGCATAAAAAAAGATATTAAAAATAATAAATAAGTAAAAACTAAAAGAAATAAATATATTAAATTTATAAAAAATAAAAAAAGATAAAACAAATTTAGAAATAAAAATACTCAAAGGAGGTAGTCCCACTAAACACCCAAAAACTAATAACAAAAAATAATAATAATTTTTTCTAAGTACTAAATTCTTTATAACTTTAAGAATGTTATTAGAGCCAAAAGTAAAGCTGGTTATTAATAAAAAAATTAAAAATATATTTATAAAATAAGTTAATAAATATATTATTAATATAATAAACAAAAAATTATTAAATATTATACTATTAAAAACGTCTAAGTTATACACTTATAAATTAGTAAAGATGTTAGTAAAAAATTGAATATGTAAAGCCAGAAACCCCGGTTTCAGTTCTATAAAAATTATTTGATGAGTCAACTTTTAAATCTTTTGTTGAGTTAGAATATCTTCCAAAAGAGTAGTAATAGCTTCTTTTTTTTGAATTTCCACCAACAGCTAATTTTCCATGAAACTCTAAAAGAACACCTAAAACACCAAGTTTTTTATAATATTTAAAAAATATATTTTTTATAATAGTTCTCCAAAATATAAAATACATCCTATGTTTAGAGTAATGTACAAACTCAAAGACTTCTCGAATAATATTAGTTAAAAGTTTTGAGTCTTTGAAAATTAAGGACGCTAATAACATTTTTATAATTTTATATAAAAATGGTGTTTTTTTAAAAAAAGAAAACTTTTTTTGTATTTTTTTAACAAAAGAGCTAAGTTTAAGTACTTTAACTTTTAAATAGTAATTATAATTTATTATTTGGATATTTTTTTTAAATAGTTTAGAAAAGAGGCTAGAAAAAATTGAATAATATTTTATTTGTATGGTTTTTATGTTTTTTGTTTTATTATTTAATTGAGACGGGCTCAGTCGCCTGTTTATTATTAATTTACTTTTTACTACTGCTTTGAGTTTTTTAATATTAGATGCTAAGTTTAGGGTTTTTTTATACACATTATTATTAAATGTATACTTTATAAACTTAGATACACGTTTTTTTTTTAATATTTTTATAAACGGGGGTATTATTTTTTTTTTATGTTTAATTAATAATAATTCAACACCATATATATATTTATATATATTTATAAAAAAAGAAAAGTCGTCAAAGTTTACAATAAAATTTAATTGATTTTTAAACAAGGCTATAATGGTTTTATTTAACATAAACTTAGTTTTTAAACTTAAAGCTATTGCCGAGAGGAGGAGTTGAACCGCCGACCTTCAGATTTTCAGTCTGACGCTCTACCGCTGAGCTACCCCGGCATTTGTTTTTTAAATATATACATAAATTTAAAAAAGGCCATTAAAAAAAAAAATAGTAAAGAAAAAAAAAGTAAGAAAAAAAATAAATAAATATAA
>Ga0209611_10014116_pt1 | contig 10770 bp, 6 predicted proteins | sample S1TSphgellanicum_3_FD_187693 | JGI IMG/M metagenome (GOLD analysis project Ga0209611, IMG submission 187693) | Host-associated microbial communities from peat moss isolated from Minnesota, USA - S1T2_Fc - Sphagnum magellanicum MG (SPAdes) (version 2) | ecosystem: Host-associated > Plants > Peat... | reverse complement strand
ATATATAATAATGTTATAGGGTCATCTCGTAAGCTTCGGATGATAGATCGCCGAGAAAAATATTTTCATCTTTAGAAAAGTGTCCGAAATGAATGTACAATAAAATTTCCATGTCATGTATATCCAACAACAAGAGATGTTACCATGATATGATATGTGGGATTAATCACATACATATACAAGAGTAAAGTTGCAAAAGCATAGAGAAAGATAAGAAGTATTGATTGAATACCATCATGATAACCAAACTTTTTTTGGTTTGGGCATTGGAATTCACTCATGCAGTGCCACCCAAAAAAATTAAATTTTTGGCCAAAAAAATTTAAGAAAACCATGATATTGATATAAATGAAGTAGATACCATAAGAAACATAAATCACTTACATGTTGGAGTATATATATCATATGTATATGGTATGTACGATGACATTATATATATATACATAAGTACCTATATAACCACTATATGACATAATAAGGCCCAATACGGAAGTGACAGGTAGTATGTCGAAGTTAACGATAAATCATTCAAACCAAATTCATTTCAATCATAATTAAATACACTAAAAATTAACCAAACTCTTTGAGAAATGAGTGACGATTGGTGAACATAGTGAACATTGAATGTGGACATCCCAACGATGGGGTACCAAATTGACAAGGAAATTCCCAACATGATACTGAGTGGTAGTTCATCCAATTGAAAGATGATAAATTAAAACTACTTTCAGAACAATCATGATGAAACACACAAAGAAGTAATAGGGAGCAGGAAGGAATGGATGATGATTGGTAGACCCCGCGATGATCGAATATTGACCCATAGTCAATGCGTCCTACTATTAGAGTGTGGTGATGAAATCCAAAATAAATCCAAATAAATACGATCAAAACCAACTGAATATCAAAGAAATAGTAAGATAGCGATGAATCAATGATTGTATGAGATATGAATGAAGTTGTAAAGATGATATAGTCCAATTGAAAGCACTATGATGCGCTGATGGATGAGTGTGTGCCATGTGTTTGAATCCCATTATGACTGATTATTTTCGACGTCTCAGAATTCTTTCAGACTGATTACCCCTCAGTGGAATAGTCGAAGGGTTGGTGGGTTTTGCATGCATCTGGGAATACTTTCTATCGAATTCCTCTATTAATACACTGCTGTTGACTAAGTTTTCCAGTGGTTCCCATGTACTACTGTCCATGTCATATCCCCGCCATTTGATCAAGTAATGGAGTTTTCTGTAAAGTAATTTCCTGTCTAGAATGGCCTCCACTTCGTATTCTTCATCTTCCATAGATGCCAGTCGTTCACCTCCTCCTTGAACATTGTCGGGTTGAGCGGATCCTAAGGCATGGGCCTGTTGTGACAGTTCCGACCCTTGGTGATAAGGTTTCATTCGTCTGACATTGACCATCCTAATGTCACTGATATCATTGGGCAGATGTTGAACAACTCTGTAGTTGACCGGAGACGTTCTTTCCACAACAGTAAAGGGTCCTATCCATCGAGAAAGAAGCTTATTAGACAGATTGACTTTGGAATCGGGGACGAAGATGAGGACTTTTTCACCAAATTTGTATTCCAATTGGACAGTTGACATTTCCTGTTTCTCTTCCAATTCTATCTTGCGGTTGAGCAAACGAGCTCTTGCTAAGTCCTGAGCGAAGCTTGTTCGCTGAAGGATCTTGGATAGGAAATCCTCTCTGTCCAAATAGAACTCTTTGGCAGAGATGACAGTCTCCAGGGGAAGTTTCAATTCCCTTCCATATTCCAGATAATTGGGGGTGTATCCAGTGACGGGATGAGGGGCAGACATGTAAGCACCTCTCAGGATATTCAGATGTTTGTCCCAATCTGTCTGATGTTTGGATACATACATGGATATCATGACCACTAATGTCTCATTGAATCTTTCCACTTGGCCATTCTGCTGGGGATTGTAGGCACTCGTGTTAAGTTTCCTTGTGTTCAGAAGAGCATAGATCTGTTGGAGGAGTTCAGAATTAAACGAGGCTGCTCTGTCAGTGAGAATTGTTGCTGGGCATCCGTGACGAGGAACAATCTCATTGACAATGATTTGAGCAACGGTACTCTCCTTTAGATCCTTCACAGCAAAGAGTTCACAGGACTTAGTGAATCGATCCATAAACACAAGGATGTGTTTATTTCCGTCATCTGTCTCGGGAAAGGGACCGACTGCATCGAATGCAATCTCCCTCCATGGACCTTCGGAGGGAACATGCGACACGGATGGGGGATGAGCAGGCCTCTTTGGATGTTTCCGTTGTTGACATTTCCGGCAGGATGCGACATAGTCCTCGATGTCTCGGAACATTCCTCTCCAAAAGAATCGAAGTGCTGTTCGTTCATAAGTCTTATGGAGTCCTTGGTGGGCAGAGTTAGTATCTGCATGCATATGATGCATGATGATGGCTCTCATCTTTTGTGGGATGACAACACAATTCCGGTCTTCATAGTTGAAACGCATTTTCCTCAGAAGGAGACCGTCCGCTTGCAGGTAATATCTACCATTGGAAATGTCCTTCTTTTCCTTGATAGATAGTTCCTTCTGGGCAGTCATCCGATCCTCCGGAGAGGCATCACTGAGGAGAGTGTTGATGATGTGCTGAAGTCCAGATTCCTGCCTTTGGAAAAGGATAAGCTCCGAAGTGGATGGAAGGTCCGTGAGTTGGGGTTCTGTCTGCAATGTTGACAAGTCCAAAGACTGCGGATCTGTCGGTGTCGGTTTTGAAGCACCCTCGACATTATGGATGGAGAAGATTTCTATTGGTTCTCTAGACAACGCATCGGCATTGTCATTGAGTTTACCTTTTCGATATTGTGGTTGGAAATCGTACTCTTGAAGAAACATTTGATACCTAGCCAGTCGTCCGGACAGATCCCTATTGAGTCTCATGGTATTGAGAAACTGTAATGCGGCATGGTCTGTCAAGAGATCAAATTTCCTTCCAATAAGATAAGATCGGAAATGTTTAATCCCCCATATGATCGCATAACATTCCCTATCACTGGTCATGTAATTCTTTTGTGCTTTGGATAAAGACTTAGAAGCATAGGCCACTACCCTCTCTTCTCCATCAATGACTTGGCATAGAACAGCCCCCACCCCATATTGTGAGGAATCTGTTTGGAGAGTGAATGACTGAGTCCAATCAGGAGAGACAAGGATAGGAGCTGATATCAGTCTCTCTTTGAGAAATTCAAATGCTTGCTGTTGTTCTGGACCCCACTGAAAGATGACACTCTTGGATGTACTTTGAAGGGCATGAAGGGGAGCTGCCACTGTAGCGAAGTGGGGAATGAATTTCCGATAATATGAGCAAAGACCAATGAATCTTCGGATGTCTTTCTTACTTTTAGGTACTCTCCACTCCTTGACGGATTTCACCTTTTCTGGGTCAGGTCTAATCCCTTTGGAAGAAATAATATGGCCAAGGAAGCGGATGTCTTTCTTGACGAAGTTGCATTTTGATATCTTTCCTTGGAGAGAGTGTTGACGGAGACGAGAGAGTACTTCTCGTATATGCTGGAGATGTTCTGGGAATGTCTTACTGAATATGAATATATCATCAAAGTAAACGCAGACACTCTTCCATTGGACATCCCGAAAGATCCTATCCATCAGCGATTGAAAGGTTGCTGGTGCCTTGACTAATCCAAATGGCATGACATTGAAAAAGAAAGAACCCCACTTGGAATTGAAAGTAGTCTTTTCTATGGAATTCTCATGCATTCGGATCTGCCAATATCCAGAAGCTAAATCAATGGAACTGAAATACTTTGCTCCATGAAAGCAATCCATCAATTCAGAAATGAGGGGAATAGGATAGGATGAAGTTCGAGTGATGGCATTAAGTTTCCGATAATCCACACAAAATCGGAGTTTTCCATCAGGTTTGGGAACGAGGACAATAGGGAAACCCCATGGAGAATCCTTAGTCCATTGAATGATTTTATTTTCGGCCATTTCTTGAATCATTTTAGCAGCTATTTCTTCATGGGCCTTTGGGATTGGATAGGGCCGTACATTGATTGGTGGATGATCTCCTGTATCAATCTCATGTAACACCAAATCAGTAGTACTAGGCTTATTCGGATTAAGGGCGAATACATCCCAATATTCGACCAATAATTTTTGTAAATCTTCGCGCTCATCTGGGGATAAGTCCTCTCCTTCTTTGAGGACGACTTGCATGAGAGATTTGATTTGACTAATCATCTCATTCTTGTCTGCACTGATCCCAGAATAATCTCGATTGTCGATGAACTCTTCATCTTCAATCTGATGATAATGATAATGAGGGATATGAGGGGAAGGCGAATGTTCATCATTCATTATCTCATTCTGTGATGACTGAGATAAGGATAAATGATGAGGGTGAGATTCCTCCTCTCCACGTCGTCATTGTCTTTGACTTCCATGTGTCTGCTCCTGTCTTTCTGCGCTCACGTTTCCTTGTCTGCTGCGTTCCTCTTCCATTTTGTGTTCATGTCGTTGGATTTGCTTCATAATGGTTTGAATGGGTATGACTCCATCTGACCAAAATGCCTCAATGTTAGCAATGACCGTCCCTGAGGATATCACGACTGGTTGATCGCTGGGATTGACCAGACGGATTTTCACTTCAGAAGGCCCTCCGATGACAGACCCATCCGAGTCACACACAATGTCTTGGAATGAGACCAATGGTGATTTTCGGAGAGCATTCGTCGGACTGACGACAAAAGATGCATTTTCTAGTCGGCCGAGAAGTTTGTTTTCCACAGACTTTCTGTTCGGACCCTCAAGGGCATGAGAGGCAAGTAACACCAGACTTGAGTGAGGATTGATCTTCACTGGATGTTTCATGGATAGATTCCCAACAGATAATGAAGGAGCAGAAATTCCAGGAACAAAAGGAGAACGACGATTCTTTCCTTTGAGGATGGATGATGGGACACTTGGATTGTCTTGCAATTCCAATTGAATCAATTCCTTTTTCTTATTTCCGAGATATGTAAGCTTCTGAGCAGCCACATTCAGTGAACCAAACAATTTCCCATTGGATAATTCATCTCCTCCAAGGATGATATCACTCGTTAAGTTAGCAACTACAATGAACATCATGGGCTGAAGAACAACGGAATCAGTCTTCAATGTCAAAGTAATAGCACCCATCACATTGAGTGAACTTCCCAAAGCAGCTCCTACAAGCACAGGCATTTCCGAAGCGGGAAGTTGACGAATAGTCGGAATCAATGGGGATTTCAATTCTTTATCTAATTGAGTGAGCAGATTAAGAGATATCAATGTAATCCCTGATCCTGTATCCACAATCACTTTGATTGGATCCTTGGTTTCCGTATTATTCACCATTAGTCGAGCTCGGAAAAAGAGAGGAAGGACTCTTTTCTTATGGAGAGGGACTGCACTTGATTTCAAAGGTGTAGAAGTCTTCTTGTCCGACTGGTTGAATGAAGTGGTGTTGACATTTGCTGTTTGATCAGGAGATAAGTCCAACGTTTCCGACGGCCACGTGGGAGATACGACATGGATTGTGTCTTCGGAGTAGTCAGCGTCATCATAATCATGATTCTGAGTTTGATCCTCGAAAGTCACATGATTAACGTTGCGGTCATTCTTGTAATCATCGTCATAGTCATCATCTCCTTGTGATGATGTCCCATTGTCTGAGATGACAAATGTTCCATTTCGTTTCTGATTATTCGAATTGAATCCATTTCCATTCCCTTGTCCCTGTGGTCGGGGTCGATTCTGAAAATTTGGTCTTTGTCCGTTCTGTCCTCCTTGATACGGATTGTTCGGCATGTTGGGTCGCGGTGACATTCCATACTGACGATTGGGTGGTCTGTTCATCTCTTTGATGGCTTTAGTGATGACATCTGTCAAGTTGGAGATGGACTTATTCAACTTTTCAGAGGACTCATTGTGGATCTTAGTGAAATCCTGGAACAATGTAGTGATCTGAGATCCTATGATATCCGACAACATGGGACGAGGATTCTGAGATTGTCCCATTCCTGCTGGACTGACGGCATTGACAGAAAGGGGTTGAACTTTCGACTGTCGAGCCGGACCTGGTCGACCTACAGGATTGATGAACTGTCCCTGTGGTTCGATTTGGTTGTACGGAACAAATAATCCTTCTGTCTTCAATGCACTTTCCTTAAGTTTCGCCAAATTGTGAGCCTCCTTGACTGTTTGTGGTTTTTGTAACATAAGGTACTCCTTGAATCCAGCCACTTCGCAATTGTTGATATAAATAAAGACTTGTGCAGCACCATTCAATCCACGATAACGACGAAATAACGAAGATAATGAGTCATTATACTCATCCACTGAACCAAAGTCTGTCAACTTTGTTGTTTGAATTTCCGTCATGACTGTGGCTTGGTCAGTCGGATCACTGAAGTATTCCAAGAACAATGTCTTCACTAACTCAAAGCTTTGACACGGGCTAGCGGCTAAGAGTTTCTCATTGGCTTGAGATGGGACATCCATATTACGAATACGGATCTTATTGTATTCTGGTTCATACTTTTCCTTGATCTCCGTAAAGAACCATTGCTGAGCATTTCCCTTCAGAGTGAGAGAGAATGTATCGACAGCTGATCGGGATTCCAATTCAATCTTCTTGATTCGCATAGACGTCTCGAAATTGGCGATGTGAATATCGGCATTCATTCGATCTGAGGAATCACCATAGAATTTCAAATTATTCCCTGCTCCACGAGAATTGTCATAATCATCATCTTTGTTCTCTCGTTGATGGGCGGCTGAGATTGAGGATAAGGATGATGAATCGGACATTCGGGACTGATAGGGGTTGGACTGGGGATAACGAGGTAGTCGGGGTACAGACTGGTTGGTATTCCTATTTCTTTGATTGTTGTTATAGTTGCGATGTGGTCTAAGATTAGACAGGATGAGTTCTTGCTCGCGGAAGAACGCGAAGTCGGATTGATGACGAGAGGGTGGGGACTGAGACTGTGTTTCGGATGAATCTGAATCGGAATCTTCCTCTTCTACTCTAGAAAGGGGAGGACTGGAAGGAGGTTCTGGAGAAGTTGATACGATGTCTTCTGTATTGTGGGGATGGTTCATCAACTAGTTCTCAGGTTATTATAGATCTGAGATACTCTGATGAGGATGGGGATGGCCGTCTATTCTAGGAATGGGGAGGAGAATAGATTGGGACACAAAACAAATGAGGGACTCGGATTTGTATGGGCGGACTTGGGTGGGATACAATGGGATAGGATATGGTATCAGATCTTTCAGAACACTGATCTACGGGGAGAGATCAATGAACTCAGAAGAGAAGAAACCAAATGAGAAGTAACGATCAGGGCAAAGCCGGGACTGAACAGATACTTGACTCAGGAATAAACGTGTGTATTAAAATATCTTATCGCTGGGATGATAAGTATATAATACAGAGTTTATGGAACTGTATAGAAATACAGTATATAAATAGAAGTTAAAAGTAAGAGTGATTCGAGGATAAGTAAAGAGATAAAGCAAAACAATCAGAGCACACACAGTAGGGATACAAAGGAGAGAGATCTACTGAAGCGATGACAAGTTAAGCAAGAGAAATGAAAAGAAGAAAAGAAAATATCTAAGATCACAAAATATCCAAAGAGATCGGAGATTTACAAAGAGAAAATCTCATATCAATAATCTCATGAGAAATCTATGACTTGAAATATTAAGTAACAAAATAAATCAAAGAAAACATAAGTGGTAACTACCGAAACAAACAAAACAAAAGTAACGTGGAAATATGAATAAGAGAGAAGCATAAAGCATAACAAAATAGTTAAGTTAGTACATTTCCTTCTCATACTCCCCTGCTAGATTTCAACTGAGGGTTTGTAAGTTGAAAATCGAAAGCAAAACGAGAAAGGAAATGTAAACAAAAAAAACAAAGTGAAAGCGAAGAGATTGAATAAAAAAAATTCAATTGTAAAGTGGTTTGGTGAGAAATTGGTGAGAAATTAATGAGAAATTGGTGAGAAATCGGAGAATTAAAACAAAAACAAAAACAAAAAAAATCATAAAACAAAGATATTTTGACAAAAAGAATTTCAAAACTAATGGAATCCAATAAACAGTACATTGTGTCCTCATTCTTATATTTCTCATTGTAGTTATTATTCATATTCATATTCATATTTTGTTTAGTGATATGCAATCACAAGAGGTATAGACGCGGAACGGACGCTATAATCTTGTTTATCATATTCACTTTAATCCTTGTTGGCAGATTGATTCTAGCATTCATTTGCTTTCACTGCTGACGTAGGATGTCCTTTTCTGATTCCCCCATAGTATTGATTGAGATCAAACCCGAAAAGAAAAAATTGAAACGAGAATGCTCCTTTCCCACTGCGGCTGAGATCAAAATATCTGAAGAGGTAGATGGTGAATGGGCATGCTCTGTGGAAGAGAGAAAGGATGCTAGACGTAGCAGAAATAGGAGGAGATCAATGAGTAGAAGTACCAACAACTTTCTTAAAACTAAGATTGATGAGTTAACTACTCAATTAAATCAGTTCTCTTCTGATTTTCCTGGACTTACTTCCACAAGATATTTTTCACAATGTCTTCATTCCATCATTTGGGCCATGGGACGAACTTCTCCTTCGACACGGTTGTCAACTCAATTGGCAGAATTGGATCCATCACAATTCCTGAATGATATCTCTGATCTGTTTGAAGAAATACATCATAACTTAACTGAAAAAGAATTGAAATCCAATATATGGGCGAAGTTTCAAATCAATTTTTCTGTCCAAGTGTCACATTCTCTTCCTCACTTTATGTTGAGTTGTCATTGGCCGCAGATTGAAATTCGTGCGTGCAATGAGGAAAAACACATCGATAGAGACACTTCTCATGTTGGTAACCAAGAGTTTTGTCCATTGGTCCCTGCTAAATTAGGTGTGTTTGCTACACAGGACATACCTAAGGGTACTCAATTTCCATGGTTTGGTATAGTCACCAATCCATTCTTTTCCGATCAGACATTCACAAAGCACATTCAAGAATCCTTTCGTCGATTAATATCTTCTTCCCCATCACGTGATTCTCCGTGTTTTGAAGTGCCTTCTAACATTAACATAATGTGTCACATTCATTGTCCTTCCCGTCCTCATTCTCCTAACATGGTATTCCGTCCTAACTTGAGGTACTTTTGTGCTGCTCGCAACATCCGAAAAGGGGAAGAACTGACAGCTGAGATAGACAACGATCTCAGACGCATCGATTTCGCAATCATGAGATACATTTCTCTTTGTCATATGGTGAAGGATGATGAGGATAATGTTCCTTCATCCCCTAGAACATCACTATTTTAATGGTGGACCTCCAATAATTCATCCTATTCCAATCGGTTTATTTTCATATTTTTCATTCATTTCCCTTTTGTTTTCCGTTTCCCTTGTCAGATATTTTCATTTTCCAAGTGTTTCCTCCTTTCTTCATATTTTCTCTCATTGTTCCCTCCTTTCCTCCTCCAACTCCATCCATCATCGGATCACTTCCCTCGTTGTCCCACTTATTATCATAAAATTCATTCACAAGTTTGATTATTTGACCCCCAAAAGATCTTTTTCATGACCCGGGACTATAAAATTCGGATTCTCCATAAAAAAATACGTCAAACTACCAAAATTCAGCCCATTTCCTTCCTTCCTGGTGGAGAAAGCCACCCTCGACGAAGAAATTCCCTTGTAATTGCATATAATGCCATTATAATGGGGCCACGTGCGAAGTCTGGTTTGGGGCTGCCATTTCGAGATTCTCGTTGACACCCAAGGGAGTGAGCGGTGGAGACGCTATTCACAAGTAATCTGGACACATACTCGAACTCAAACCTATTAGATTCCCATCCCTTTCCCTCAACATCTTCCCTGTCATTCCATATCGACACCCAGAATTATCCATTTTACCCCCTCCTCCGCCGGATTTCAGAGTGGTCAGGTCGACATTCTGTATCTCCACCAATCCTCATCCGATCCCATCCAAATTTTGATAGAATCTGGACATGATACTAGTCTACAGAAAACACTGTCGATCGCCCTCCCCCCTCTCTCCTCCGTCGAGAAAGAGAATCGCAACCCGACTTTGAGGGGGTCACTCCGATGAAAAATTGGGGGGGTCAAAATTCAGTTTCGACACCGGATGGTCAACTGACCCACAAGTATGGGACACCATCATCTGATACATTCATCCACATATCCCAGCGATGAATAATCATGTGAGAAGGAGGATGTGCGGTGAGGGATCGGTGGTGAATGACTATCGGAAAGAATCATCGCCGATTTTCACAAAAACTTGGACGTCGGTCTAGGACACATCTCGATACACAGACGTGCACGCATCCTCTCCCAAACACATCGCCCGAGGTCGCACGAGTCGGGGCCACAACAATCCAGCGCTAGATCTTGTCCTACTCTCCTCTATAAATTTTCGACTATCCGCGGCAGAATGAAAATTTTCGACAAATTCCTAGGGGTGTCGGACGACATCGCAGTGGATCTCTCGACACAGGAGAGAGAGACACACACACCAATGCTTGATTGTGGATGATATTCATCTAGTCATACGATTGCATAGAGAGGGGATGATGTGGTGATGTGTCTAGGGGGTGGAGGGTGTCGGCGAAGGTCATACGCCGGTTTGACATCGGCGGAGAAACTTTGAAAATTTTTATCTCCACCAATCCGGATGT
>Ga0209611_10014115_pt1 | contig 10773 bp, 1 predicted proteins | sample S1TSphgellanicum_3_FD_187693 | JGI IMG/M metagenome (GOLD analysis project Ga0209611, IMG submission 187693) | Host-associated microbial communities from peat moss isolated from Minnesota, USA - S1T2_Fc - Sphagnum magellanicum MG (SPAdes) (version 2) | ecosystem: Host-associated > Plants > Peat... | reverse complement strand
AAACAACTATTCTTACAATTTAAGGGAATCCAAACATTTTCATTTACAAAAATTATTATGAACTTTAAACTTTCATGACCTATTTGAAAAATGAAATTGAAACAAAAAATTATTGACTTTGTATAAAGAAACCAAATTTTAAAAACTTATAATTACAAGTTTAATCCTTGGGTTTTTTAATCGTTAACAATGGTAATGAATTTAATTAGATGATGGTGCAACATTTAAGTGTATCATTTCTTTTTCAAATTTTATCCTTTTTACATTGATTAACAAAAAGAAAACGTGATAAAAATTTGAGCATATGATAAAATTTATGGAATAAAGGTGATGAAATGTTTTGGTGAAGTTATGCATGAAATTAGCATGAATCAATCCACCACAAAATCACATTTACAAAATTGAAAATTTTACTCAAATTAATTCAACTCGCATACAAAATTTTATGTTATGTGAAAAAATAATGATCAAACTTTAAAATAGTGATCATAGCCTTGAAATTTGTCATTATGTGTAAAAATTTGATATTAATTATGTTTATTTATAATACATGTTTTATACCCAATAGATTATTACCAATCAAAAAGTTGTACATTCATTAACACCTATGAATGTTAATCTAACATAAATGCCATTATAAACTTACATTACTTGGCCTAGAAAATCAAATAAATATTTAATTTTAAAACTTTTATTGTTTTATAAATATTGCAATTGATCATTTTTAAACTAACTTTTGACCCTTTTTTTTTATGGGATAATAATTTTTTTTTAACAAACATTGTCTGATCATGTAATTTTGAACTTGTTATTTTATGTTTATAATTTTAACAACATATTAAGGTGTTCATCTTTTTGGACCACACTACAATTTTCAATAGGTGTATGATTTTATATAAGTTTATACATATTTAATACCATGAATGTTTTTTCAAAAAGATTCATTTCTTATACCATGGGCATTTTTATGCCATTTATATAAGAAATGAAAAAAATTAAAGATTTACTTTAAATGGATTTTTTTAATGAGGTTACAAATTAGTTCATTATTCATATTTTATGGAATGAACTCATAAAATATTTGAATTATACAAATTGATATAACTTAATATATGTGATATGGTTTAACAAATAGGAGACAATATTTATTGATTTCATAAATATAAATATTCTACAAGATTCTAAAACGTGCAATTTTAACTATAAAACAAATCCTTAAAATCACATATTAATAAATTAAATTATTATGGAAACAATGGTAGTAAAAACTATTTTTAATAAACCTTTTTTTAAAAATTAAGGTTATTTATTTTACATTATGAACAGACAAAATATGAATTGTGCACCACTTTAATATGCTAAAACCTTCTTGTGTAGTTTTCATTAAATCAAACTTCACGATTTTTCATGTTTAGATGTTTTGTAAAAACAACGTTATTTTATTTCTTTTTACATGTTTTACTATCTTAAAACCAAATTTGAACTCAACACCTTTAGTTTCTTTTTTAAATATCAACCAACATCATAGATAATGTAGATAATAATTTTAATTTAACAAGTGAAAAAACTAAAAATAAAAAATCTTTATTACAAAATAATTAAACACCTTAGCATTCTGAATTACAAAATCTGTCGAACAATGTTCACTAATGGCTTTTAACAGTTTCCATTTTTTACTATGTACTATGGGAAAAAAAAAATGAATGTGGTTTGGCTTTTACTTTCAAAGTGCAAATTAACAACACATGTGAAAATACACGTTACATGAAAGTTCACAATGTTCAAACAATATTTAATTTACTAATAAATATTTTTATAATGTGTTAAAAATCATCATTTACAAAATTGTTGAAGAATTGAATTCTTTTTACAATGGCATGGGTAATTATTGAGGTGATTTATAAAACTTTTTCTCACGTGTGGCGTGTAAATTGTTTCATTCATGTTTCCATTTAATATCCTAGGTCTTTTTTAATAACCCAATTTTGAAAAAAAATGGTTAATTAAATATTTCAAAACATCATATATTTTTATTATATGTGTACACCATTATTCATAAAAAATAATGCAACAAATTTCACATGACGTCCTATTGTGTACAAATTCAAGGATTTTAAACCCTAATTTTGATTCATTTTATAAAATTAAAATCCTATGAATTTTAATTGTACAATTTTAAGTTTTAAATTTATTTCATTGTGATATTGTTAAGAATAAATTTACATACAATTATTATACCAAAATTTTTTCCAAATTTTTTTCCAAATTAAAATATAAAAATTAATATAATGGTTTACCATTGGATTTTTTAATTATAAAATTCAAATAAATGAGATTTTAATTCAATTAAATTCAATTTAAAATATTTAAATTAATGCAATATATTTTACATTTTGAAAATTAAAGGAATCATAAATTTCAATGTAATGATCAAATTAATATTAATTTAATTTAATTATGATATTAAAAAGGTACGTGTGTAATCAATTTCATTATAATTCACCTAATTATAAAATAAGGTTATAATGTCAAATATTTTAAAATGTGTGTTTATATATTTTACGATAATAATTTATATTGTCAGATGAAGTGGTGATTGAATGGGAAAGGGCTAAATAAATCATAAATAATATTATTTTATAAAAATGGTTGTGATTAAATTTTGTAAAATGAAGGTTCAAATTTCATTATAATGAAATTCCCATGGCCAATTTGCACACACATTTAAATTTCATGTATGAAATAAGGGATGGATCACCAATGTATAACAAAAAAATTTAAATGCATGTCTTTTCATTGTAATTGAAATCTTATGTCTAATTCAACCTTTTATCAACATTTTGGCCTTTCAAAAAGAATTAGCATGCTTAGTTTTAACCACATAGAAAATTAATGCAAGGTTTTTGTCCTTAAATCATGTATTTTTCCCCTTTTATTGAAACATATTAATTTAGTTCATGTGTTCTCCTCTATTCAAATACATATGTAAATGATTTAATGTCCTTCTAAATGTTATTCAACGTGTTATTTTCATTTAACATCTTTTTAGATCCATGACATAAACAAATGATTTTAAATTTAACAATTGTCAACCAAATCATTAAATTGCATCAAATTGACATAAGGAAAAAAAAACCCAATTCACATTTTAAAATAACGTTATCACAACTATTTGATGAAATATACATCTATGGGATTTACATACCTACTTGCTTTTGTAAATATATTCACATATGTGATTAAATAATTTATTCCATAATCTTTTTAAATTTTCACATAATTTATTTTTATTAATGTATATAATGGCATAAGGTTTAAGTTGAAATTTAATTGAAATGCATGCCTATTTTCCTTGTGATTAACTTTTGAAATCCTTTAAAAAAATAAAGGATGAAAAAATCAATTAGATAACTAATTTGTATTGGAAACAATAGTAAATCAATTGACTCACATTAGTTTTAAATCCAAATTATAAAATTTTATACAATGAACCAAAAATGTTCAAATATAAATACGAATCTCATGTGAAGTACAACAAAATTATGTTATTTGTTGCAAGAAATGTGTATTTTGTAAAAATCATAGTAAAAATAATAAATGATATTTGATTACTTTCCTTCATCCCTTTGTTTACAAGTATGTTTTTGAATTAGAACAAATTGTTATGAATTCCTTGAAATATGACAACAAATGGATCGTTGGCTTAGAAAATCAATTACACATCAACATTCAAACATTTTCAAACTTTGATTAAGGCAAAGTTCAAATAATATCAAACATTTTGGGATTTTAATATTTGATTTCCAAATAATATAAATGGGTTTAAATTTAAAGCGTTTAACAAAAATGCATGAAACTACTTTTAAAATGAAACCCAATTGATGAAAAATACAAAATTGTATGTCGAACTTGTTTAATCATAATTAATCATGCGCCACAATTTGAAAATCTAAATTAAATATTAATTTTTCTTCTCATCATTTTTTTGTAATAAAATTTGTAATATTACATTTTTTAAATTATTTTTAACAATTTGATGCACCTAAATTATGTAACTAAACATAATGTCATTATATACATGAAGTCCCTACACTTTCTTTTTTTCCATGTCCCCTCTATGTTGAATTCATGTGAGAGGAATGTGTTATGATTTCCAATCTCAATTTTATTCATTCCATATTCATTAAAAACAATTTTAAATGTTTTATAAAGCACATGATGAATGTCTTGTTTAAATCAATTGTGCTAAACCTAAAGTTGGCATTTTTGGAATGGTTTGAAATGATTTGCCCTTGACGCCTAATTTTTTCATTTATACCTTCAAATGACATTAAACAATCTTTGAAATTGTAAGCAATGTTCTTATTTTGAATGATGAATTAGTCAATTTAATGATCAATAAGTAGTTTCAACATAAAAGTTACAATGCATAGTAACAAGATTAGGTGGAAGAACATGTTTATCATCATAAGGTGGTATTTTTTAATACCAAATATTAAGCTAAATATATAATATCATTTGAAAGCATTTCAAATATTTTTCAAGAAATTACAAATGTGTGTGATCATGATTCAAAATAAATGCATCAATATTGTGGACTTCAAGTTGTCAAAATTTTAAACTTTGTACGGATTTGATTTGTTAATGATTTATGATTCTATGCATATTTTGTCATTGTATATTCAAAATTTTATTTTACATTTTTTAAAAAGCTATCGTAAAAATTGTTAGGTCTAATGGTGCACCCTTGAAACATATTTTAAATTAATACAATTTTCATAAATGGTAAAGTTGATACATGTTAAATTTATTGTTACATATCAAACTTTTGTGTTGAGACAACCTTATTTTCTATATATCGCAGTACCTTAACCATTTCAACAACAAATTATTGAATAATTATTTAAATTTGAAATCTTAACTTTGGCACTTGGATTTTTAATTCTAAATTTTTTGACAAGTAATGATTATAAAAAACAATAAATTTATCAATGTTGTGGAGTAGTTTAATGTGTCTAAGTTGCTTCGATTTTAAATCACTACCTTCACATTTGAACTTTTAAATTTATTAAAGTTTTAGCACACAAATAATGAATAAAATTTCAAAATTTTGACAAAATGAAAAATGATTTAATTTATGCCAAAATGGTAAAGATATTATGATATTAGTAATTTATACATTGTGAGATAATCAATAATTTTTAAAAATATGGGCCACATGACATTTATTAATGTTACAATATTTAATGAAAAGTATCAAGGTATGTGAACTTGAAAAGCAACAAAAGTAAGATAACAAAACCAAATATTCCACATATCATAGAAGGTTTGATTTTATAAAATTATACATACAATTACAATTAATAAAGATAATTTGTTTCATTTTCAATGAATTATGTACAAATACCATTAAAATCTCATGACATGATCCCAAAAATATGGCAATATGGGCCAATCAATAATTATACAAAATGATTTGAACTAATTATTGTGTTACATTTTATTCCCTTGACTCTCAATGAGATAATTAATTTTAAATTTTTCTTTCATGTGGTTACATGTTTGATAGGTTGCATGTTTGGTACGTGCATCATGTCCATTGAATCATGAACATAACATAAATTGCTTGTATCTTTAAGGGGAAAAATAAACATCTTTGGAAATTGACATATGTTTTGTCATCATGCTTATACAAAAATATGGTAAAAATATATAGATATTTATGTAGGGTGGCAATAGGTCAACTACAATGTTGTGTAAAACAAAAATATATTTATAAAGATATAAAATTTTAAAAAATAATTTTTACCATGAAAATCGTGGTGATTTGTTTAACAAGGTTATGGGGAACATGACATGCATTCTTTAATGGTTCATAGGATATAATGTTAAGATTATGTTATTGCAAAATTTAATTACATGGAAAATCATCCATTGATTATTTCAAAATAATGGATATGAAAGGCAAAGTCCATTACCTTTAGTTTTATGCGTAAGTTCATGGGGCATCATAATTATTTTTTTGAATTAACTTTTTCAACATATCCCAAAAATTGAAAAAAACAAACAAAGCCACATTTCTAATATCACGCATGCAATTATTCAAAACAAACCCCATGTACACACACGACATCTAAACACAATCTTTAAATTGTCATAAATTTATGATGCTACTTATTATAAGTAAAATTAATGTAACATTAGTAAAAGTGTGTCCAAAATTCACTAAGAATTTCACTAATCATTTAAATGAATTCGCCACTAATTCATTAGAATACAAATTTAGTGAATTCATCATATTTCTTAATGACCAACATCGATACAGACAAAAAAATTCACAAGGAATTAATCAAATTAAAATTGTCACATGGCATTGAATTTTTTAATTAAATTATTTTGGAATTATTTTCTATATTTTATTTAATATGGGTTCTAACTTTATTATTATTATTATTATTATTAAATTATCATTTATTGTACATATGGTCAACATATGATGTTGATTATATAATCAACATAAACCACTAATAACATGAAAATTTTACCAAGGTTATCACGTTGGACTCCAAGGTGATAAGCCATTGCCATTACCATCCAACCACCTAATTTGATTTGAAAGAAATGGGGTGATGATTAGATTTATTATTAATTTATTTTAAATATTCTACAAAAGCTAGTTTTATTTATTATATTCTTTGTCATACTATGTCCAATTGAAAACATTTAAACCTCATTTTAAAAGATATTTCTAACATGTAAAAATGTTTAATATTTTGTTAGAAATTTAAATATTTAATATTGCTAAAAATTCATTTAAATCTTGCAATTTAATACATTTGAAAAATGATGTTTTAAGTAATTTTTCTTTCTTTAACCATTTTTATTTTATTCATACCTTGTCCAAATGGGACAAATAAATAAATAAATAATCATTTAAAAAGATTATGTACACATTTTTAATATTTCTTAAATACTTAATTTGATTGAAAATTCATTTGAATTTTTTTATTCAATGCATTTCAATAATATGTTTTGAGGAAAAACAAATTCTTTCAAATAACATAATTTGTCAATAAGCCTATTTTAAAACAACGCTGATTTTTTAAAATATTTTTAATGAAATTATATAATTTTTATTATATTTATCCACGTTTTAATCAATATAAATTATATTTAATTAATTATAATTATTAAATAATTAAATTTAATGTTAAATATTCAAGTTAATAAATACATAATATTTTTTGTGATTTAAAAAATATATAAACTATAACATGTTTTTAAAATTACATAAGTACCAAACCTCTTAATAAATTAATAAATACACAGATTCAATAAATACATACACTCAATTAATAGATATTTTATCAATATCTAGTTGTATTAATTTATAAATAATTTAAATAAAAAAATAATGAACCTTATTGAATTATGTGTAAATAATTTTGCCCATGGTGAAATCGCATTAGGTTAAAACTCTAGTTATTGAACCCATTTCACCTTTGTAATGAAATTGGTTGATGAATTAAACCCATGTTTCCTAGTAATGTAATCAGAACCATTGAACTTGTTGATCATCTATTTGTGAAATACATTTGTTAATTTCTTAGGGGTGGATTGTTGACTTTGAATTTGTGTGAAATACAATATCATCATATTTTAATAATTATTTTTCTAACCTACATAAGTAACCTTCATAACCTACTTTAACTTAAAGGAAAAGTTATGTACCTTATTCAAAGGTTATGTAAGTTACCTAGCAACTACCATAGGCTACCTTAGGGGTAATGTAAACTACCTAGGGGCTATGTAGGTTGTTTACAACTTACTTCAACTACCTAAAGACCTACCTATTAAATACTTAGGCTACCTAGGGCATACCTAGAAAGAACACAAGCTTACTTAGGTGTTATGTAGGCTATAACTTAGGGACTATCGTTGGGTAATATAAGTAGGCGTTATGTAGGTTATTTATGGGTTATTATAAGGTGATATATGGTATTTCAGGGATATTTGAAGGTTATGTAGGTTACCTATTATAGGCTATTTAAAAACAACCTAGGGGTTATGTAGGCTACTTAGGGGGTACCATAAGGTAAAAAAGACTACCAACTAAAGGTTATTTAAAGGTTATGTGGGCTATCTAGCATTTATGTAAAGCTACCTAAGGACTATGTACCTAGAAGTTATTGTAAATTACCTATAATTAAAGGTTATGTAAGTTATTTAAAGCATACCTAAGGCTAGTGTTTAAGCTACCTAAAGGCTTACTTAATTAGGGGTACATAGGTTTATTGAAAGGTTATTTAAAGGCTATGTAAACTACCTATAAGCCATTTATGGGCTATGTAAGCTTACATAAGGGTTTTTAGGTTATTTTAGGATTATCATAGGCTATTATTTAAGGTTATATAAACTACTTAAGGGCTAATTAAATGCTATGTAAATGCAACATAAATATACCTAATGACAACATAAGCCTATTTAAAGGTTATGTAGGCAACCTAAGGGCAGTTTAAGGCCTATAGGTAGGCCCACCTAAAGGCTATGTACTAACTATTTAAAGACTATCATAATGGATATGTAAATAATGTTAAGATTATTTAAAGATTATTTAGGGCACCTAAGGGCTATTTAGGTTTTATATAAACTATTTAGGGGTTAACGTAAACACCAAAGGGCAATATATATAGTTTACATAAGGGTTACCTAAGGGCTATGTAAGCCTACCTAAGGCCTATGTGGGCTACCTAGGGGTTATTATAAGGTACCTCTAAAGGCTATGTCCATAAGTTACCACAGGACTATGTAGGTTACATATTGCTTACTTAAAATTTATATATGTAGGTTATTATAAGGCTATCATCACAAACCTAACATCTCACAACTTAGAAATGGAAGCTGTGTAACATTAGTTCATTCATAATTTGTACATATCATGTATTGATAACACATTTGACAAATGAATTTATTGAAAGATGTGAAATTTGTGTGACATTCATTCATTCATAGGTTCATATTTCATTTGTCAACACATTTATCCATGTGTCAAACGTGTTTTCAATGCATGATATTCATGTGTAAACCTATGAATGAATGAACTTCACACAATTTTCATTAATAATTCATCACATGCTAAATTTGTGATGATGTAAGCTACCCTAAAGGTTATGTAGGCTACCTAGGGCTTATTTCAAAATGATTATTAATTATGTAGTCATAAAATCATAGTCACATAGTAATAAAATCATTTAATCATGATTAAATTCACATATGACTCCTTGATATGACTACATTATTAAGTTTGGACCATTTTCATACAATGTTTTAATCATGGATTTTTTACAAGTAATATAATCTTGGTTAAATGGGATAGTATCAAGTTTAGTCCAAGGGATATCCAAAGTCATTTTTAAAAAAATTCTAATTCATTAATAATACTATTTTTTTCATATTTCATTTTGCATTCCTTGTATGATGTTTTTTGCATTCCTTAGTTCTATTGTATGCCTTGGCCAACAAACACAATTAAGTTAACAATGTCTTATTAGAGGATCAAACCTTGCAAAATTGAAATCTTGCTACTATAATTGATTATAATCTTTTTCAAGTTCCTACGCAATACTTTTTTATTTCATATATTGAAATTTTTCTTTTTTTTATAAACCTTATGTAACTCAATCTATTTCTGCTATAAGATTGCTTACTTTTTGAATGAAATAATTTAATTGATTATTGCGTCATTGACCCATTTCCAATATAATACTAATAATTACCAAAAAGATTTTGATTTGATTTGTTACGCATTACACAAAAACCCAATTTTGTTTTATAAATATCACTATTTGGTAATTGGTATTGGCAAAACCTATTTAGCTTAGAGGTTAAAACACCATAGTTATAATGCAATGGTCATTGATTCGACTCCAATATCGGGCTTCCTTGTTCATCTTTCATTATTTTCTATCAATAATCATTATTTTCCATCAATAAGTAGATGATTATTCCGTCAAAAACCTTTCTTTACATTGGTTTCTTATTTCACAAAGGAAATTTGATTCCACATGGAAAGTCAAAAAAATAAAATAAAAAAATCCATAAGAAAATATTTGATTTAGTAAGGAAAGTCATAAGAAAAAAGAAAAGCCTCCACATGAATGTTTTTGCTTCAACAAAGAAAGTCTTGTCAAAAGAGAAAGAAAAGCTCATTTATGAGGATATTTTTGAAATTTCATAAGGAAACTAAAAAATGTGGAGTTCACATAGGAGATTGTGTAGGAAAAAAATCACTTCAATAAAAAAAATAATAGGAAAAAGGAAGGGAGAACTCATTAACAAAGTGAATTTTTGAAACTTCATGAAACAAATTCAAAATTATGGATACACCGAAGGGGATTTTTGGCGATTTTTCCCATTAAATCGTAAGGAGATTTTTTTTTGTTGTGGTATTTTGTGACCTTTCTTGAATTTCATGAATTGTTTCAAGACTTTTAAAGCTAATACCATTGTTGCACTTATACTAGATCTTTGATTTAAGGACTTTGCCTTGGTAGGAGATTTTATTGAACATGCATTAATAATTTGGATTATTAATGCAACTCTTGTAAATTTTCTTTTTCCAACTCTACATGACTTATACTAGAGTTGCATGGAAGATTAGTCAATTCAAATGTTCAACAAGAAATTATGCATAGTACTAATGTTACATTTGGAGTTGAAATATTAGAGATGGAAAATAAACTTGAATAAGTAATTAAGTATCATTTTGCAACT
>Ga0209611_10014114_pt1 | contig 10774 bp, 4 predicted proteins | sample S1TSphgellanicum_3_FD_187693 | JGI IMG/M metagenome (GOLD analysis project Ga0209611, IMG submission 187693) | Host-associated microbial communities from peat moss isolated from Minnesota, USA - S1T2_Fc - Sphagnum magellanicum MG (SPAdes) (version 2) | ecosystem: Host-associated > Plants > Peat... | reverse complement strand
TTGATCTTGACCAATGTTGTATGTGCATTGTGTATATGGTCTTTGATAAATTAGTAAGATAAATGTAAATGCATACAAAATATGTATACATTTCACACGTAAGTATAAAATCATGTAAGGCTATTTTATCTCATGTAAAAAGATGGTAAATGTAATTGTAAAAGCCACCCAAAAAACACATACACTTAATACAAGTTCACACATTATAAACCAAAACTTGGTTTGTTTATGCAAAGTCAATAAATCTTTTTTCAATTATGATTCTTGAAGACCATAGTTTTCAATGTTTATCCCAACACTTGTGAACAAAGAGATCTAGGTGCCCATTAATGTGGGATCATATGGAAACAAAAGACACAAAAAAAAAGTTTTCATTTAAAAAATTGAAGTGATGTTCTTCATTTGGTGATGGCCTTGACTACGAGGCAAGACCATGATGAAAGTGCATGTACATGTGCAAGATGACAAGGGGTGGAGTTCATATGAAACAAGACATTAATGAAGCTTATCACAAACTAAGAGTTGCAAGATGATCACAATAGTATTGTACCTTTAGTACTAAGGCTAAACCCATGTTAACTAAAGTTAAACCTAAGTTAACCAATTTCAGGTTTAACATTGACTAAATTTAAGTTAAACTAATCATCACTAAACTAACTAAAAAGATAAATTAATTATGGTTAAATTGATTAAGGCAAAATTAACTAGGGTTAAACTAACCTAGATTAAATTAACCATGACTAAATTAATTATGGTTAAAGTAGTTAAGAACTTAAATTAACCATATGGACTACATATGTGTACAAAAATTGAAATTTTAATTTAAGGTTTTAGTGAATTTTATTTGGCAAATTAAATTCAAAAATAAAATTTAAATAAATTTTCAATGTTTTGAAATTAATATAACAGATCACACTATATTTAATTTTAAAAAATTTAATTGATTTTTAAAATTTAAATATAATATTTCTTAATTTGGAAAATAAAACCTTTTGAAACCTATTTAAATTTGTAATTTATTTGGAATTTATTTCTTTTCTAAAATATAAATTCAAAGAAAAAACCACAAGAACTGAAACAAAAATGAACAAAATTTTGAGCCCACAAAATTTTCAAAAAAACCCCAATTTTTTTGGTGATATATAAAAATATTAATAAATTAATTTGAATAGTTAATATTATTCATTATTATCATTATAATTACTACTTATTAATAGTAATATTAATAATATTGTTCAAGCCATCACTTCACATGATAACAAAAAATAACATCACAAAATATATAAACACATATTTTGAACAAAAAAATGATTTTCTTAATATCACTATTTGATTTAATTGATTTGGTTAGTTTGTTATTACATAGAACTTTGTAATTTTTAAATTCAAAAATATATGTAAATCGTAATTATTCTAAATACTCATTAATTCACAAATTCAAATACATCATTTGAAACTTTGAATTGAGTTATAAATTTAGATATTATTTAAACTCATCTAATTTATTAATTTTCATGAAATTTTATGATTTTTTTCCATTTCAAAATGTGCAACAAAGATAGTTTTAAATATTTATTTAAAAAATTCATATGTAATGTATTAAATATTTGATTGAGTTATAACCTATAACCATTTCGGAAAAAACTAATTTATTATCATAATCATATTGAATTTTGTGATTCCTTTCAATTTCAACATGTTTTGAATATTTGTTTCAAAAATTCAAGCAATGTTTTCTTTTTTTTGGGTTAGACATTTCGCATATAATTATATGGGTACATTTGGTTTCTTTACTTTCATCATTGACTTCTATTTTATAATATTTTAAATTCAAAGTTTTAGACATTCCATTAATTTACATATTCTGATTTATGCCACATATTTATCAAAAACTAATGTTTCAAAAAAATATCTTTAAAAATGTCATAACAAAAAAAAAATCACTTTTGAAATTATGGTATTAAAATTGTATGCCTTAAATCTTATATCAAAATTTTAAATAAAATTAAAAGAATTGAATTCAATGTTATAATGTTTTTGTTGTAACAATGGATTTTACTATAATTTTATACATTACTTAATGTTTATTTTTTAAAATTTAAAATTTAAATGATATGTACATTAGTTTTATTCTACTCTTTTATTAAATTAAAAAAAGGTACTTTATTCTATTATTTCATTTTTCTCATGTCATTTGATCATAAATAAATAAATAGATGGTTTATTTTGGGGCTAATTTAATTTGGACATATATATGCAGTTAATTGATACATCACAAATATGAATTGAATCATATAATTTGAATAATTCAAGATTAGCATGTACATTTAGTAAATTCTTATAATTTTTTTTCTATAATTGTGAGAGAGTAGCAAATTTTTAATTCATACTCCATTTTTTCCTTACATTTTTTCCAAATTTTTTCCTTTGTAAATTATTTATTTATTTGAATAATTATGAGTAATAATTGAAATCATGATAAATATTTATTTGGTGATTTTTTTCGCAATGAATTTTTAAAAATGAAAACGTGATGTTTTTTCCATTTTATTAATACCACATCATTAAAAATAACATTATAATCATGTGTGTTATATTTTATGACTAATTGTAATCATGTTAGTTATATTAGTCAACATAGACAAATCCACATGGGCACCCACATTTACCACGTGTGTAACATTTTGTTTGGTTTAATTATAATGCTAGATTTTTTAATCATAACGGACATTGTTACTTTTGATCTTAGTAATGATGGACATATTTAGTCACTTCACACTATTAGTGTAGTTTAGATATTGATTATATAGTCATTTTAAACATGATGTTAATAGCATAAAACCATGTTTTGTAATAGTGACATGTGTCAAATTGTCCATGCTTTGCCACATATCATCATCCTAGTGGCAGAGGATTTGACAATTGAGATTATTTTAAAGAACTTTTAGTTTTGAAAACATAAATGATAATTAAAAATGAAACATGTCCGCAAACAATTCGCCCAATCTTAAAACACGTGTGACACATCAATTAGTTAGATTGTAGTTGTATAAATTCAACTACAACTAATTATATATGTATAGATGAATGCATATATTCGTATCATATATACATGTTGCATACATATTGTCACATGCAACTAAATGTCATGTGCAACTTGTTTTAAGCAATTACATAAATTTGAGTTTGCATGTGTTGTTTACAACTAAAATCAATTGCAAATGATAGTTGCAAAAACTTGTTTTTTTACTAGTGTAAGTAATCACAAAAGCCCTTGTTCGTTAGGTGTTGGAAGATGACAAGTTCATTTGTAAGGTTGAAAGCAATCACAACACAACCAAAATGGTCATAACATGTTTGAAATGTTGGTTTCCATTTGTCACCTTCTCAAATATACACCAAATTATACACTCCATGCAACAAAGTTTCAAAAATTTGAAAAAAATAGTTTCATCGAGGTTTCAAAGTGTTAGGTCACCCATATTTCAGACCCATCGATGTTCAAAGTTGATTTTCACATATCGGGTTTCAAAAGTTGTATTTTTTTTGGCTTGTATTTTTTTAATTGGTTGTGAGAGAAAAAAGAAAACATATAGACAAGAAACAAGTCACAAATGTGAAATTATTGGCACTATGGCATAAAAAGGTGCCACACAAATGGTTTTTATTTATCAGACAAGATTTTACGTTTCTAAGCCCATGGAGCAATGTGCTTTGGTACTTTATTGAAAAAACAAAAATGGGATCCATTAGTTGTTCCATGCTTTTGTACTTTATTGAAAAAATAAAAATGGGATCCATTAGTCAAAATATTCAAACAGGCCTCACTTGGACATTTAGCACACTCGGATGCAAAATGTTCAATGCAAGAAATTAGTTTTCCTTTTTGGGCTTCAATTTGGTGTCTTTGTAGGGTGAGGTGGAGTCGGGATGAAATTATCTTTGGATGATGACCTAATGAGAAGTTGTAGCATGCCGGAATTTGGAAAAGACAAGGGAAGAGGGAGAAGATGGTGACGCCTTCTGATCTTGAGAGGGCAAGGGAGTGTTTTGTTTCTCCGTTGTGGGTTTGTGTGGATCAGGTTTCGTTGGGGCTAATATGGGCAACTTAATGTATGCCGGTGGTGTGTTTTCTTGTGCGTGATGAGCCTTGGCGATGGTGGAAGCTTGGCGGCGAAGATGGTGGCTGAATTAATGACGGCAGGAGGAAGGGAGCAAAATAAATGGGCTGAAGTTTTTGAAGCTAGGCACTTAGCACTTACAGAGGTTTTTTTCTCAAAGAGGTGTCGTGTGCAGTTTAGTAAGCAGTTTTGTGGTACTAGCATTGTAAGGTTTCTGTAGAGACTTCAGTAAATTTTCCGCTGTGCACTGAAGTTAGTACTCAGGAACCATGTAATAGAGCGGACATGAAGTTATTTGTGGTAATGGTGGGTGTGTGATAAGAAACTTTGGGGACTTAAAGGCTGGTCTGTGACTGATGACATCAATAATCTGGGTTTATAGAGGTGTTGGGAGTGTAAAGTGAACTCCAGGGAAGCTTGACAGATTGTACTGATCCGTAGTGGGAACCACAGGAGAGTTTATGTTTGGAGTTTGAACTAGGCTTGGGGAGACTGGAAACATGGATTTCACTATGTGTTCATCAGGGATGGTTTGTTAGGAAAGTTGGGAAATAGTCAGGGGTGGAAATAGATTATTCATGTCAAAAAGACCATGATAGCCCAGAGTGATCTCCGGAGGGATCTGACCCAACCATTCCACTTACATTTCATGTTGATTGCTATCACTTGTGTTTAGTCTAGGATTGTTTCCAAACCAAATGTATTTGGTCTGATGATATAATGTGAAGTATCAGTGTTGTTTTGCAATTAATGTTGATGCACTGTTGAGAGCTATGGATGTTAAGCTGATGGATAGTACATTATCTACAGAATGATGGGTTGTGCATGTGTTTTGCATTGCCCTGCTTTTTTATGTTACAGCTTGACTAATGACCCAAATACGATGATTGTTATAAGGACCATGGTCCCTAGACAGTATACATTATTATATGCATCCAATGTGTCTCGATGGCTCAAAAGCTGCCACATCAACATCTCATTCATTACTTCTTCCGATGATTTGAACACTAAATGTGTAGACATACAATTGTATTATGAGAGTTTAAGGTCTGTTTTAACAAAACTCCATTTTTATTCCTAACTATTGAGTGTATTAAAATATTGACTCTAGTACTTTTTAATACCCCAATAGGGCATCAATTAAAAAAAATAAGGACAAGGTTTCAAGTGGTTGGTTCTAAGTGCAGTGAGAATTAGTGAACGGGTTTCAAATAGGGTATGACCTTAAATAATACGTGAAGCTATTCAACTTGAAACCCAACTTGAACATTGCTTGGTTTTCAACCCTTTTTTGATACCCGTCCAACATTTGTAAATACATGTGAATGGTTAATACATTGTTAACCATAGTTGTTAGTGGTGGGTCCATCCTGGTTATATGTGGGATAGATGTTAGAAAGCCCTTGGCACCAAGTCAAACTTGATTGCAAAGGGCAGGCAAGGCATTTACTTACACATTCGTGAGTTTGAATCATTGTTGGGCAGATATTTAAATATTTGGCTTGTTGGATATCACTTATGTGATATCTTGCTCCTTGATATCCGAGGTTTATGTTAGATATAAGGAAGTTGATATCTAGACTGGATATCATATCCAAGCTTGGATTATGATATAAGTTAGTAACTAGCTTAGATTAGTAATTAAGTTAGTAAGCGCTTAAGTAAGAAAAAAGAAAAAGGTTGAAGTTTGCAACTGCCACAATCTAACATCTTTTCTGGGAGAGAATAAAAAGTCACAATTGGCTTTTCTAATTCTCTTTCATTCTCACTTTTTGTCCTCCCTTTCTTTTCTTTTCTTATTCTACTTTCATACTCTACTTACCCTTTCCTTGCTCTCTTGCAAGTTGTTCCAACCTTTGAAGTGAGTTTTTTTCTTTCCTTATTGTTTTTTCTTTTCTTTCTTTTTTTTAAAAAAAATTTCTTGAAATAAGTGTTTTTTAAATTTACTTTTGACTGTTTGTTTGTTTGGATGTAGGTTTAAAGTTTGAAGAAACAAAACAAATCACATTCTTCTTCACATATGTTTTTTTTTCATTACTATAAATTGCTTTTCTCTTTTGTTTGCTCTCTATTTTGTTTCTTCTTTTTAAATTTTTTTTACTATATTTCCATTCATTTATTTCTTTTTTTAAAAATATTTTTTGTTAATGTTTATTTCTATTTTTATTTTTATCTGCTTTCATTTTATTTTGGTGTGCTTTTTTTCTATTTTCTTTTTTTAAAAATTCTTTTTAAAAATATTCAGTAAAATTTTTATTTGTTTTTGTTTGGATGCAGGTTTGATGTTTGAAGAAAGAAGACAAACCTCATTTGCTTTTAAATATGGTTTTTTTCATTACTATAAGCATTTTTCTCTTTATTTTGCTATTTGTTCTCTTTCAACTTTTTTGTAATCTATTTTTTTCTTTTCAAATTATTTTATTGTATTTTCCTTTCCATGTTTCATTTGTTTCAATTCCTTTTTTATAACTTTTGTTTTCTCTTTTTAATTTATATTTTTTTTATTCTCTTTTTTTCATTTTATTTTTATTTTTTGTTTCTATTTTGTTTCTCAAATTTTTTTTGGTTTTGATAATATTTAGTATAATCAAAATAGAGTGTTTCTTTTTAACTTTTGTATTTTTGTTTTGATTGGATGTAGGTTTAAAGGTTGTATAAAGAAGACAAACCTCTTCTTTTTTTTTCAAATAAGGTGTTTTCATGACTATAAGTTTTTTTTTGTCTTTTCTTTGCTCTCTGTTTTGTTTCTAATTTTTTGTCATCTGCTTTTTTCTTTTTTCTTTTAGATTAATTTTACTGTATTTCCCTTTCTTGTTCCATGTTTTAATCTTTTTTTCTATTAAGTTTTTTTTTCTGGTTTTTGTTCTAATTAAAAATTATTATTTTTCTGTTTTAAATATCTTTTCCAGTTTTTTCCTGTTTAAATAACAACTGATTTTTGATGGATTGATATCCTAATCCGGAAAAAAAGATGAAAAAAAGATATCGAACCCGGATATTTAAATTGGAATGTCAGTTCTAATATCCGGTTCGGACAAATAATTCCGACCAGATATTCTTATCCGGCGGATATAAAAAAGATGATATCCGCCCAACGCTGGTTGAACTCAAAACCCTTTTTTTAAGATCTCTATGTGCTAGACAGTGGCTATATACCATTCAGGCTACATCACCTGAGGGGTTATATTTTCACCTCCGATTTTACATTTTACTTGACCAGTGTTGTGAGAAGTGCATGGGAAACAAAGATTTTTGTCGTTTTGGGGACAAATATTAATTACAAAAACCTACCCTGACATCATACTCTGTGGTTCTCAGGTTGGTGTATTTCAGAACCCACCCTTGTGCATACTGGGTGAATATTATTTTCGAAAAACTTAGGAAATTGAAGCATAATTGGGGGCATTGCTTAGACCAGCAAATTGAAAATAGACAAATCTCAATAAATTTCCCTTACTTAATCTACTCTCCTGTGTGTGACAGAAAAGCAAAAGGGGGAAAAAAAAGGAACCGGGCCAACACTGGTATCTAGTACGTATCTAGTATCTACCCACCTTAGTGGGTGCTGGGTCACATAATCCCAACAACTGCTCCAGGCCAAAACTAAAATGGAATGTTCATAGAAAGAAAAAATGGTAGGCATCCAATGAAATGAGTTTGTAGGTGATAATTGAAGAAATGTGGGCCTAATTTTGAAACAAAAACCCAATTCCCCTGAAAATAATTTTTTGGAAAGTTTAATTTATGGCTATCAACCAATCGATTTCCAGATTCTACGGAGTAAAAGGCGGAAAGAAAGAAAAAATAAAAATAAACCGCCAGAGGACGCGACTCTTGGACGGTTGGGATGGCAATGGTTTGCAACGAAAGGTTGGCGACCGTTCAAGCGGGCCCGAAGGAACGTCGCGCCGCCGCAACCACATCGTTTGCGTTTTGGTAGGCATTCGGGAAAATCCTGCTTGGTCCGCGCTCAGGCGAGCAAGTCTGCTGATGAGCGAGCGGGAAGAGAGAGACGACGGAGAGAGCAAGCAACAGACAGGCGGAACCCTAATTGCTGGAAAAAAGAAATTTAGTAGCTGTGACAAAGTTTTATGAATGCTAAATAGGGTTCGCAGTTTCGCCGCTGGGCTGGTGTGCAATGACCGTGGCGCGAGCTACGGTAAGCACACCAGTAGCAATGAACCTGATAACTCCGAGTGCTCTTTCTCCCCGAGCTATCAACATTACTCTGGTATGTATTTCCGGTTACACCCACTAATTCGGAAGAAATTATGTTTTCTCTTCACTAATTACACTTAATCAGATTTAATATGCTCCCAACCTTGATCTCTTTCGTATCGAAATTTCCTCATTTCTGGTCGCGTCATTTGTGCATGTCCTCTCTCACAAACTGCTGCACGAGCTCCTAAATTAGTTGGGTAAAGCTTGGGATTTGCACATGTAAATACTTCGAAGATCTTGGTGATACTAGAACTCAGAATCAAGCCTGCAGATTATAATCACCATTCGTGATGGCTTGCTAATTGTACACATTTGTGATCAGCAGACGTCGTGTCAGGTTTCATGGGGAAAACACCTTCCAACAAGAAGGTAGTGGATCGTCCATTCCAGACACTGGTGGACGACGCCACAGCTGCCCTCAAAAGCCGCCCGGGCTCCACCTATCAAGACCTCATGAACTTTCTGGAGAACAAGTACCACGGGACAATTCCCGGGAAAGTGAAAAAGTGCTTGGGCCAAAGGCTGAAAAAAGAAATCAAGCAAAGCCAAGAGGAGCTCAAAGCCGTGACCTTGACCGCCAAACTGGAACCCGCGGGCATGCAACAGACTCAGCGTGGCCGCCCACGCATATATGCCAAGGGAGGAGGATCATCTTCGGTCACAAAACCCACTGTCTCAAAGCCTTCTGGAAGGCGCCGAGCTGCGCAGCGGAACAAACGCCGCAGACTAGAGCTGGATCTGGAGCAGGCCAATGAAGACGACAACGATCACACTCAGGCCAAAAAAACCAGAAAATCCAAATAGAAATGGAAAAGAAATGAAAAGAAGAAACAACTCCTTCAGAAATTCCAAGCATAATTGGTCCAACTATTCGTTTTTTTCTAAGTACTTGCCTCATTTTCTCTAAGGTGGGGTAATGTGGATACCCTAGCCTAAGGTCACAGCTTCTACATTGACAAGATGAATAATTAAGTTTTTTCAAAAGATTAATTCATTTTTTCAAATCTGAAATTATTATTATATTCACTATCTACTATGAAAATGAAAATGTTATCTGAGGAGTGAAATTATTCAGATTGTAACCAGTGTTGGGCGGTTCTCACTTGTTGTGAGAACCGTCGGATCTGTTCTTTGGGGCAGCTTCTAAGAACCACTTCGGTTCTTAAATTGTTTTTCCCATTCTGAGAACCGCCCCAGTTTTCAGAATTTAAAAAAAAATCTGGTTAAGCGATTTTCAGGGATGGTTCTCACAAGTCGGTTCTCACAAATTATGATTTCTTATTATATATATAATATAATATTATTGATTTTTGTGTGTTTCTTTTCTTACAATCAGCGTTTTTTTCATGGCATGAAATTCAGTTTAGCACCAAATTTGCTGCTAAACTGAGTTTGCCTTGTCCTTTCTTTTCCTGAACGCTTTCAACCAATCACCGATCTCCCAATGGTTATTTTGGGCTTAGGGTGCATTTAAAACTAGATTTACTGAGATGTGGTGTGTTCATCCTCATTAATGAGATTGCAGACCTAATTGGAACTAAATCTTATTCATAATTACCAATTGAGTGAATTTAGCTTAATTTAAGGTGACTTGAAGCCTTGATCAAAGAGATTGGCATAGAGTTAAGTGTCAAGTGGAATATGTTGTCTTCGTATTAAAGAATTCAGATTTTTTAGTTCATAGGCTAACTTCAAAGATTGATATGTAGGTGAAATCCCAAAGTCATGTATCAAAAGAACGTAATGGGTACTTGGCTATTTAATAGGTGTCAGGTCATTCCATTCATGGGATTTCATCCACCTAGTGGGAATGGATGATCACATGCACTTTCTAATATAGGGCTGTAATGTAGTTCACAAGCTAATTTGAAAAAGATGCCTCAAAAGGTTTTGCATTTATATCCAAGGCCCAAAATATATATATGATTGAACCCAAAGAAAAAGCAATTTTCATCCTGCTCATTGGGATGAATTTTTATCCAACAATAGGAATTCAGGTGTGATCTAGAGCGGTTGAAGCAAGAGGAATGAGAACATTCAAGGTTGTGAACCTAGCTGGGTGGGTTGGGTTTAATATCTTCTCACACCACTTGGTCTGAAAATGAACCCTATAAGATGATGGTCATGGGTTTGGCACATGATGGCACACAAAAGCCACAGTAATAAGCAATGAGTTGTCATAGTTCACTTGGTATCTTGTATCTTCATTTGAGGTGCATTATTAGTCCTTCAGTCTACTTGCCCTGATAAGCATATTTGAAATTAATGACTTATTATACATGGCATGTTGTCTGCACCATTTTAGAGCAACTCTGCTTTAAACAGTTCAGTCACCTATACAAAACAGGTGATGAACAAGTACAAAGACCTTTGCCTTCCTGTGGACGTGATCATTCACTGATGCAGGTTTCCTAGAGTTCCGGAGTCCTCTA
>Ga0209611_10014110_pt1 | contig 10776 bp, 5 predicted proteins | sample S1TSphgellanicum_3_FD_187693 | JGI IMG/M metagenome (GOLD analysis project Ga0209611, IMG submission 187693) | Host-associated microbial communities from peat moss isolated from Minnesota, USA - S1T2_Fc - Sphagnum magellanicum MG (SPAdes) (version 2) | ecosystem: Host-associated > Plants > Peat... | reverse complement strand
GCTGTTGTTGGTTTAGTTTATGGTACCTACCTACCAAGTTAGGCATTTTTCCATTTATTATTTATTAAATAATGAAAAATGTGCATTAGGCAAATGGTCTTGGAATTTCAGTGAAATTTGGCATTAAGAAATTTTCTTTTTTCTGACATTATGTGGCTAATGAATTGAGGATGGGTGGAATCAACACACCAAACATGGAGTTTTAGGTGCACATATACATAAGCTTTGTGGTGAGTGTTGTTGTGTGGGTGTAAGACAAAGCATTCGAGCATTGGCATTGTCAAGAATGGCATTTGGTCCTCTTTCCATTTTGTTTAAGTTTAAAAAGTTGTGTTCGCATGGGATTATTTCTTGACTGGAGAGAGACGTCATGTTTTAGGGTTCATGCTTAAGACGTCGATGTGCACTATTCATGTGTTGTTCTTAATTACTTTGAATTAATTATAGTTTATTAGAGTATTTACAAAACTTTTGAGAAATTAAGCAATTTCCAAGCATAATATTATTTTCCAAGAATTTAATGCACGATACTTGTTTATTAGGCACATACCCTTTGATTTAATTTCAGCCTAACTTGGTAGGCTAGGCCAGGTATGGGTATTGTTTCCAAAGGTAGAAGGTATATCCCAGGAGCATCATTGGGAGCACCTAAAGAGTAGGTGACTTTAGTAGGCAAGGTCTGGAGGTAGGTAGCCCAGGGCAGTTAGCTTTTTCCCAGAAGTGATTTAATATATATTTTAGTTTATTTAATTTTTAGAATTTATTATATATATATATTCCAGGGTTTAGGGTTTAAAACCCTAAAATCTAAATTAATTAATTAAAAAATTATATATATATATATACCTGGATGCCAGAACCAGCCTAGGTACTAGGGTAGTCTCTAGGCTGTCTACTTTTATCAAATTTATTAAATTTTTGTATTTGGCCGTTCTGTCCACTGGAAGGGTTGCATATTTTCATTCTAATTGAAATAATATAAATAAGATAGTGATGATTATTGTTAACGAAGGTATTACAAAAATCAATGCATTCCCCATTTCACAGAATTTCAACACACTTTTGAAATATTTTTATAATATTTTTTTGAATAATTGAATTTCATTAAACTATACGACCCTAAACCACAATGCAATATCCCCATCTATCACTAAATAATCAATTATATGGGAATTTGGACATTATTTTTTACAAACTTTCATGTATGCATAATGTACTATATAACTATAATTGGAACTCATCTTTTCTAAATTATATATAAACATGCAAAATTTCATACAAGAATATGTGTTTACAAGAAGCCGGATTAGTTTTGTGGCCCCTCAAACCCCATCCCCACACTTTGGAAGATTTTATGTTGCTCATTTCATACCCAAATGGAGGTTTATAAATGGTTATAGGTGCACTAGGTCAAGGGCTACCTAGACCCTTTAAAGTAGTGTTGGATGAGGATTGTATGGTGCACCGGGTATAAGCGTAGAACCCCATATGGATATCATATTTAGTGAAGTGAGAGGTGTTTTGAGTAAAGAGACATATTGTTTTAGTGAAGTGGCCAAACTTATTGGTTCCCCAATGAAATGGGGGAGGAAAAAAAACCTCATTTCCCAATAACAAACATTACCTTCCCCTTTGGGGAAAAAATTTGAACCCCTCAAGGGTGCACGTAACCTCTCTCATTGGTCACAAGAATTTTTTTGCCTACCTATGTTCTTTGTCATTTTGGGCTTAGGCTAATGGCATGAGCTTAAAGTATGGTCATATATTTAGAGTCTAGTGTTTAGTTGGCCATAGGACATGAGTTTCTAGAAGCATTCAAAGCTTGGAATTTCTTGTTAGCATCTTATCAATTTCAATTTTGTGAGTTTAAAAAAGAAGAACCGGCTTAGATAAGCAACTGTACTCAAATTCATGAGAATGGGGACAAACTAATGAAATTTAAAAAATTGAAAACTTTAATTGAAAACCCAATCTTTTAAGATTTTTTTTTAAAAAATTCAAAAAGAGAATTGAACAAGTTTTTCAAACCCTTGTGAAACCTAGGTTTGACAATTCTAAAAAAATTAATTTAATTTAACTAAAAATGAAAAATGAAAACCACCCAACACAGCTTTAAACCTCCAATGCTCAAAGTGATGAGAGAATGAACACATGCTCGCTCTTGGAGAGCTTAAATGTTTGCTCACCGGCATATCTACCCTAAGTACATGGTTGTGTCATTTCTCATGATTTTGTTTCCCCTAGTAGTGAAGGGCAAAGCCGTGACACAATGAACTAGTTGTTCCAAATGGATAGGAACCGTTTGGATTGGATACCTATGCACTCACCCTAAACCCTAAAACCCATCATGTTGTTACAAATCGAAGCAACATAACATATGCCATTAGAGATTTTACTAGGGGGCCAAGGTGAAGCTAAACCTATAGTAGAACCCTATAGGTTACACTCCTACTACCTTCACCTTTTTTTGGCAATGGCTCTTCTTAGTAGGGACTATGTTTAAACCAAAGAAATGTTAGAATTTAGACTCAAAACACACTAAATTAGTGCAAAGGACAGAATATATTTAGAATGTTTAAGAAACAACCCAAAAAAAGATTTTGAGTTTTACTAGTGTAGGTGATTATGATGGTTCCTTCACCCAAGCTCTTTTTACAGGCATACAAGCACAACACACTTCATGTTGCCAAAAAACAACATAACCTATGACAACACCAACCCTTCTTGTTTTTCTTTCTTCCTTTTGGTCCAATTTTGCTTGTGATGCAGACCCTTTCATTTGCAACGACAATTTAGCCACATTTAGCTATAAGCAAATCATGAAAGCAACAACATTAAAGCATCCTTCTATATATATATATTAATTTTTTATTAATTTTTTTTGAGTGACTTTCAGCCACAGTGATTTAAAATGGTACATTGAAAAGTGTTGTTAGGGGGGGCGGGGGGTGGGCAAATTTTGTTTTTCTTTTAAAATTATTAAAATTTCGCCAGAATCAACATTAAGTTTGCAATAGGTTAGCCAAAAAAAAGAAGGACACTGTTTTTTTAAATTAAAAATAATTTTTTATTTCTTTTTCAGCCAGATTTGGCTAATTCCTGTTGTGGATTATCACCACTTTGTCAACATCACAAAACTGAAACAAACCCAACAACAAACAAAAAAACCAAAACCAAACCCCCCCACCCAAAACACACACACACATACACACTACATATTGAGAGTTTGGACCAAATATTTGCAGACAAAATTTGCAATTTGTTGGCAGAAGTAGTTTTAGTTTCCATCATCAGACAGGCCGACAAGATCATCATCCTGAATTTGGTCTAAGTTGGATCAAACATGACATGTAAACTGGTGTTCAATATGAGAACATTGTTGCTGTTTCTTCATGGGATCGGAGGAGGATGTTTCCTGACTTTGTTGTTTGCCAGCTCCTCCACTTTGGCCCAGGGACAGGTAATTGGAAGATGGGTTTGTCAATTAGGAGCAGCTGGAACGAATCCTTGTTGTTGCTGCAAAAACACTATCATTTGATCATCTGTTGTTGAATCCTGCACTGGAAAAAAATAACACTCATTGCATCAATTTGCAAATTCGGACAACCCTTGTTGCTGCAAAAAATAGTATCATTTGGTCATCTGTTATTGAATCCTGCACTAGGAAGAAAAACACCCATTGCATCAGTTTGCAAATTCAGACAACCCTTGTTTGCTGCAAAAAATACTATCATTTAGTTATCAGTTGTTGAATCCTGCACTAGAGGAAAAAAAAACACCCATTGCATCAATTCACAAATTTGGAGAATGGGTAATGAAAGCTTCTTCTTCATCAAGCTTGCTGCATTGATCCACCACTTGATTCTTCAAGCTTTTGACATGATCAAACTGCATGCTGCTTCATGATCTTGGATTCAAAGGAGTAGAGTCTTGAGTGTGTTTCTAGAGATGTAGAAGTTAAGCTTCATGATTCAAAAGAATTAGAGTTTTGAGTGTGTTTTCAGAGATGGAGCATGGGGTGCAGCCTGAAGGTTAATCTTAATGCTGATGATGATAGAATACGAATGTGATGTTGGGGGCTGCTGGCTGGGAATTATTGCAGTTGAACAGCCGTTGTTCCAGAGACTCGCAGTGCCAGACAGGATTGTATTGCTTTGCATGTCCAGCTGCTGGATCTGCCTTCTCTGCCTCTTACTGTACACGCAGTGATGCCACTTCCACTTCTGCATTCCCTAAGGTGATGATCTAGTTCATCTTATGCCCATCTGCATCATCACCCATCATCATCATGTCTTCTTGAAATCTGCTCTTTAGAGACCACATGACCATGGAGCATGAGAAATTGTAGACTTTACATCCCTTAAGAGACCAGCTTTATCATGTGTCAATTTCCATATGGGCGATCTAAGAAGAGATCATTAGAGTAAAGAAGAGAGCTCAGCACTGAGATCTAGGAATTGCTTGCTTGCTTGCTTGTGTGATTTCCTGTTGACTGACTGACTCAGAGGTCAGGCTGATGGACTGACAAGGGGGAATTGGTTGCTGGTGGTGATGGGGAATATGTATGGAGTGTAGAACACATCACTGCCCTTCAACAAATATGCATGGCTCACAACACACAACTCATTTGCAATTTTCGGATCACCACCACGAGCAGGAACACCCATCATCACTTTCTTCAATCAGGAAGACAGTGTCACCCAACAGCTCAATGTAAGACAAAAAAGACAAGTAGTACCCAACCCCTGGTTTTCATCACAACAAATAATCTGGTTGCATGCCATGAGCTGCCATAGCTACTTAGCTTCCCCCACATGAGCTAACATGCAGATATTTGTTTTCACAAAATCCTGAACAAGTTCTGCAACAAGCTTGACAGTGAACAACATTTACTCCATGGGTTCAGCAGAGAGTTGTTCAGACGACTAGTTCTTGAGCCTCCTCCTCATCATGTGTGTGTGGGGGGGAGAGGGTTTGGTTCTTGGTGGGGTTGCAGAATGGAGTAAGAGGATTAATGCTTGACATGTATGACTTCAAAAACAGTGTGTGGCTCTGCCATTCCTTCAATGGCAAATGTTTTGATTTCACGGCCTTTGTAAGCAAACTCATGAAACCTCAGAGACTGTTGTTGAATCTTGGCGTAGAAGAATGGCAGAATGAGCCCCAGCAACTGGGGAGGAGATAGTGGTGGGAAGAAGCTAGAGCTTCAGATGGTAGTAGAGCATGTCTTTCACATGTCAGAACTTGACGCTAGAGCTTCAGATCCTAGTAGAGCATGTCTTCCACACATTAGAACTGGAAGCTAGGACTTCATGGTGGTAGGTAGAGCATTCTTCTGTACATCAGAACTGGATTAAGCTAGAGCTGCTTCAGGTAGTCACTGGTAGTGGACCATTTCTTTCTTCCACACATTGATGGAGAAACTATTATCTCAAAGACTAAGTGATGGTGTAACTTTGTTGGATTTCTGATGATTTTTTTTCCAGAGACCAGCGATTGAGACATTGATAGAGATCAAGAGCTTCCTGGACAATAATGCAATGGAGATCATCACCATCTTCATTGAGGACTATGTCAATGCACCATTTGGTCTCACCAAGGTGTTCACGAGTGCAGGTCTGATGAAGTACTGGTTTCCTTTATCCAACATGCCTGTTGGTGGAGCAGATTGGCCCACTCTGGATACAATGATTCAGATGAACCAACGCCTGATTGTCTTCACATCCATGGACAAGGAAGCTACCGAAGGCATTGCACATCAGTGGAACTTCACAAATGAAAACCAATGTATGTTTTTTCCAGTGTCAATTGATTCTCGTTTTGTCCTAGAAGCTGAATCAGGGGGTTTAACCCTACTGCTGATGTGTACCCCAGCCATAGCCAGAATTATGAAGTCCTTGAAGAAGCTGCTTCTATGGCAGCTCCCAAGGGATTAAGATCCGAAAATTTTGGTTGGTACTTTCAACATGGATTGTTTTGGTATTTTATGTATACAGTTGGAGATGATGGGATGAAGCAAGGAATATGCATCAATCGGGGAGGTTCATCAGTCATGTCAGACACCACAAAAGCTTTGATAGTGCAAAACTTCTTTCCTAATAATCCCAATCCAATTGAGGTCTGTGTTGACAACTCTGATGCGCTCTGGAACGAATTGTCTAGCTGCTATTCTGCCTCTGGAAACCGTTGGTCAAACTTCTTAGCTGTTGATTTCTACAAGGTAATAATTATCCATCTGATCCAATTCCAGGAATGCGTGAGATGATGGCCCTAGTGTTTTTTTCCTGCACACTTCAGCAAAGGAATGGATATGCTTAAAACAAATGTTTGTAGTATGTATGCAGAGAAAGCAAGGAACTTGATAACCGTGTAATGGATGCATAGAAGATTTGATTCAGACTTCAGTTGATGATTATCTACCTAGTTAATAGAACTGAAAAAACAAAATTCTCAACTGCACTTGTGGCAGAGGAGCACAGGAGGGGGAGCATTCCATGCAGTTGATACTCTCAATGGACAATTGGAGTGTGGGTGCCTGGATATCACCTCACATTGCTCAGTACATCTCTAACCCAACCTGTGTCTCTCTTCCGTAGGTCTTTATGAATGGCTCAGTCTCTTGTAACTGTTTCCAATTTTGGGATTTTCTCTTCTTGCCCCACCTAAGATCAGTACAGCAACAAAGAAGAGCATGATTTTCTGTCCTGATTCAGCCTTTTGTTTCACATTTTTGATCCAGTGCCACAACTCTGAGCTGCAGAGTGGTAGGCAAACAATTGGGCAAACATGAGGGTAGAAACCTCCTCTATCTGGCAGATTTCATCCTTTTTACTGACCTATGTGTTTGGTGTTGATTTGGGCTTTCAGTGTTCCAGCTTGGAGATGTGGGAGGGACGACACAGAGGCCCCAAATCTTAAGCTCGTTATCAGTTCCTCTATAACAAAAAAATGCATGCAAGTTAAACAATTCACAATTTCTCTGATGACAACAGTGGTAATACACAAAATGGGTGGGTTCACAACAACAATTATTGTGTAAAGAGGAGATTCTAGACAAAATGGTTCATGCAATGCCTGACATCAATTTGGCAAGATCTGAGAAGAAGTACAGTGTTAAGATGCAATTCCTAGACAACATTGGCAATCCAAAATTCTTGATAACATTCTCTGCAGAGCATTCTTTTGTGAAATAAAGAGCCAGGGATTTATTGGAGAGTAACCCACTCCTGAATTGATCACATTTTTCATTTGGCATTCATCTCAATTGCAGAGGACAAAGCAGTCCACATGTATGTACTCAATGCACAAAAAGCAGCTTGACGCTGTGGAAAACACTAAGCCTTCCACATTGCATAATTAAGTGAAGGAGGAGATTATACTTGCCTCCTGTACTATCCAGCCCAATTTTATCAATCAGATAACAGACCAACATGTATGCTTCTTCAAGACAAAGGTTTGAATACATCCATGAGAACATGAAAAACATGAAGCCATAGAACCCATACTTGGCAAAGCTTATATATATATATATATATATATGGACAATTTCTCATAATTGTCAAACAAATTCCAGAACTAATAGGTGGAGAGGAATTGACAAGACTTTTACCTGGGAAAAATGCAATCCAGTGGGTGAGAACAGCAAAGTTTGGATGAGGGCATCGATCACAATTTTGTATTATTTGCTTCATACAGATCAAATTAGATGAATGGAGTAAGTTTCTTTTCCACAGGAAAAATACTACGGCCTAGATGAATGAAAACTGAGCATTCGAGGTTGCACAAAACACAACCACTACCATACCTATTCACATATTTCAACAGGGCACAAAAGTTTCATGAATTGCAGGACTCTTTTAATCCCCAGGGGTTCTCATATTTCTAAGGCAAGCCAACAACAATTAAAAAGCCAGCCAGCATTAACCATACCATGTGGACCAGTTGTAAAGACTGGGCTGCGTGCAACCCATTTGCCCCAACTCCACCCTCCCATACATCACAGTACCCATCATGTGCCACTTCCACTCCTGCACACTTTGCCTCTGCTGTGCCACACCTGAAGAAAATGCAGGCATTCTGCGAGTCTCAAATATTGGGTGGAATTATGTGTCTTAATGACATGCATTATTTTTTTTCATCAATGCAAAATATTTGGGTCAAATCTCTTACCAATATGTGATTCCATCGAGCCCACAAACCCTGTTATTGGAAAACCCACAGCACTCATTTTCAGACTTTGGACTGAAAAGCCAGCAATGGGCTGAAAGTGGTTTAGGGTTGAATGCCCTCTCACATGACTAGCTAGCTTCTCACTGTGTCAACTTGCAGCTCAATATGAATTTGCAGTTAGTATCCCATTTTGTGAAACCCCTTTTTGGCAAGAGAAGCGTTGTTTGAAACCAAATCTGGCATAAGCAAAAGATTGAAGAGGAAGCAAACAAAACTCACGGGTCAGCTCGAAAACAGTTGACAGTGCAAGAAGCTGTCTTTTTATTTCCTTCGTCTCCATTCACTGTAGCCAACACACAACAAAAGAATTAAGTTTTGTATACCAAGTCAAAAACAAAACCAGCTTTAGGGGCTGAATGGCTGACATACAAGCATTTTGCACTACTCTATGAATTTCAACTGATTCCATCTTAACTGATCTGCATCCTTTTGAAGAATTTATGAACATGATTGAGTTAGAAGTCACCAGCCAGTGCATAGTGCATCCCACATCAAGGTAGAAACTAGAAGGCAATTTTTTTGGTGGGAGAGCAAAATGCATGAAACAAAGAGGAGTGAATGTCCTACCTGCTGGCAAAAGAGTAGCATCTGCATGGTTTCCATTCTTGTAGCCCATTTGCCCTCGGGCACATACCTACACACCCACAACACATCTACTGTTGATCAAGCTTTATTTTCTGGGACTTGAAAGCATCATTCAACTTTCCCAACAGTCTCCAGCAGATTTTGCACTTCTGCAAAAGAGAAAAGATGGGAGGTACCGAATCATGGATATCCAGATGTTAAATAAATAGCAACCAATTAAGAAACACAGGCCACAAAAGTCACTCCCTGATAAGTGTGGTTGTACGATTGTGTATTCAAGAATCTCAAGTTTCTATGCTAGTCACCTAGAACAAAAATACAACATTCTCATACAAAATTAGTCTCTTAGCCAGAACCAAAATTTCAGAAAGCTGCCTTTTCTACAAACAGACAGATGAAACAGATGAACAAAAAAGCATGTTGTAGTGTAACATCACCAATTGACATAATGATGAAGGAAGTGGTCATAAGAAACATGCAAACAGAAATGCAAATTGGGTGGTAATAAAATTCTTTTCATGTCCATTCTATCCCAGTTTTCAGCTTTTCAAGAACCCTAATCCAAGCACTCATGGGCCCCAGAATGCTGTTCACACAAAGCTCAGCCTCCTGGGTACTTTGCACATGGAAAATTAAGACTTTCACACATCTCAAACAAAATTAAGGAAACCAAAAATAGGGAGGAGAAAAATGAGAATTGAGTGCGTTCTAGATTTTGCAACACCTATGATGAAATGTAACCCACATTGCCGAGATCGAGTTTCCTGACTACGAAGCTTTCCAGACCTCATCAAAACCTTCAAATTGTCATTCGACATTGGGTAGCTACACCATCGGGTGGTACTAAAAAAAATTACTCAAACAAAGAACTATCATTCCTTCCCAAGTGACGCACCCTTAAAGACTTGCCACAAGGTATCAGGGTAAAGTATCAAATGCTAGCAACAATGCACAAACAAAAAACATCATTACTCCCTGAATGAATGAGCATGAACTTCGCAAGTGACGCGTCTTTAGATGCTTGCCACAAAGTATTGAAGTAAACTATTCAATCCAGTGCATTGTGAAAGACTTGTAAGATTTGGGCCGCAATGCATTGTGGAAGTCTTGTAAGCCTTGGAAGCCTTGGACGTGCAATGCATTGCAGAAGACTTGTAAGCCTTGGAAGCCTTGGGCACACAATGGATTGCAAAAAGACTTGTAAGCCTTGAGCACACAATGCATTGCAAAAGACTTGTAAGCCTTGGAAAATCCTTGAGCATGCAATGCATTGCCAAAAAAAGACTTGTAAGCCTTGGGTGCGCACTTTAAGAAAGAAAGGAGCACAGCTCAAACAGAAAGAAGAGGAGGAAGAGGAGAGGAGGAGTTTACAGGGGGGTCGAAGTCTGAAGGTGGGAGGGGCAGCTCCCATGCTGCTGAGCCTTGTTCAGATCTTCCTCTCAAAATCTCCGCTTCCCTGCTAGCCTTTACAAAAACAGGGGAGAAGCAGCAAGGCAGCAAGAGGTAGCAGATGGAGAGGAAAAAGCTCTTATTTTCCATTCCATAATCTCTGCTCACGTCACTCACTGCCTACCCAAGCAATCTCTTCCTCGGTCTCTGTCTCTGGAGCTGCTGCTGCAGCTAACAAGCTACAAAGAGCGTGCAGGAGAGAGAAGGAGCCAAGGAAGTGAAGTGAAGTGAAGTGAAGGGAAGTGAGCTCGCCAGTTGCTCTTGTGTGTGTCTCTCTCTTTCTATTGGGCCACTTTAAGTTCCCACTCTGTCCACTGTTCCCTTTTAAAAACTATTCTAATATTATTCTATTAAAAAATTCTAGAATAGTATTATTATTACTACTATTCTAGGATTTTCAAAATTCTGCCTCTTTTTTTTTTTAATAACACTTCATTTGGCTATCTCTACCTGTTTTAGGGTTTTTTTTTTTTTTTTTTTTAATTTCCTTTTTTTTTTTTTTTTATCTTTTTT
>Ga0209611_10014109_pt1 | contig 10777 bp, 10 predicted proteins | sample S1TSphgellanicum_3_FD_187693 | JGI IMG/M metagenome (GOLD analysis project Ga0209611, IMG submission 187693) | Host-associated microbial communities from peat moss isolated from Minnesota, USA - S1T2_Fc - Sphagnum magellanicum MG (SPAdes) (version 2) | ecosystem: Host-associated > Plants > Peat... | reverse complement strand
CCGGCAGCTTGCGCTCGAGGGAGCGGATGCCCACGGGTATCACTAGACCAAATTCGGTCGGGAGTCCGCGAATCTGGTTGGCTTGCGCAGTGCGTTCGATGACAAATCCTTGGCGTGCCCTGTGCAGCCCCAACAACGCTTGCTGTTCGGTGTTCTTGCTGGGTACAAACCGCATGTTCGGTCGGCCCACCGCCTCGCAGATTGCTTCGGCATCCGCCGCGTCATTCTTGTTCGTCTTGACGTACGGTTTGACGAACTGCGGCGCGATCAATTTGACGGTGTGCCCAAGTTCGGTCAGCTTACGCGCCCAGAAATGAGCACCGCCACAAGCTTCCAACCCAATCAGGCACGGCGCTAGCCGAGCAAAAAACGCCGCTATTTGTTGTCGCTTCAATTGCTTACGCAATGCAACCTTACCCCGCGCATCGAGTCCGTGGACCTGGAAAACCAACTTTGCCAAATCGATCCCAACCTGCGTAATGTTCATCGTGGACGCTCCTGCTGGATTAAGTGGTTGCTTGACACTTCCACTTTGGCACAACTGATGCCGTTAAAAGCAGGGGCGTCCATGCCATTACTTTTGGCACGGAAATCAAGGGGACTCCCATGACCAGAAGGCATAACGTCATGAGCAGAAGATAGGTCGTGCCGAACCTTTGCCGTCTAAACTCTCGGCCCATTCGACGCCGCCACCCGCACCTTCGGCTGGTTCCGGCGTTTTATCTGTGTGCCCGGAGAGATTTTTGTGAATCGCAAGTACATTTTTATCCTGACTCCATTCTTAATAGGGTTGACGCTGAACTCCAACCCCACGCTCAGTCAGACGGTGTCGACCGCCGATACGAGCTCCTCGCAGCCATTGGAGACCATCGAAGTTACCGGCACGCTGATTCGCAGCACCGTGCGTTCGGAATTCAATCAAGTTCAGGTGATCAGCGCCGAAGACCTCGCGCGGAGCGGGGAAGTCACGGTGGCGGATTATTTGCGCGATCTGGCCGTCAATTCAGCGAGCAGCTGGGGAGACAACTTTGCCTATGGAGCCTGGGGCGGCAGCGGCATTGCGTTACGCGGTCTGTCCGAGAAATACACACTGGTGCTCGTTGATGGTGTTCGCGTGTCGCCGTATGGCTGGCCGTCCAATGGGTACGACAGCTTCTTCGACCTGAACTCCCTCCCCCTAAGTTTCATCGAGCGTATTGAGGTCGTAAAGACCGGTGCTGCGTCGGAGTACGGTTCGGATGCCGTTGGCGGTGTCATCAATATCATCACTCGAAAGAACTATAAGGGGCTCGAGGCCGAGGCTTCGTACGGAGACGCGACTCACGGAGGTGAGCCCACTCGCAAGATCTCGCTGTTGGGCGGCATCGGAGATCTGCAGGAGGACCGTTACAATCTCACCGCGACAGCGAGCTATTTTCTGCAAGGCGGCTATACGCTCGGGGAACGCTCCAACACCCGCGGACAGACCTATGGAGGCGCATTCAGCGGCGCCGCGGATTACTGGACTCCGGGCGGCGGAAGCGCCGGAGCCGCGCTGACTCCGTGCCCGTCGGGTTCGACCGCTGCTGCCGCGGGTACGCTGCTCAATGGCCCGGGCAGCGGCACCGCCTGCGCCGTGAGTACGGCGAGCGGTATTTCACTGCATCCCCATGAGGAGCGTTTTCAGGTGGGCGGAAATCTCACCGTGCGCTTGTCCGACGACGTGAACGGAGTGCTACAAATTTGGGACAGCCGTAACATCACCAGCGGCTACCAGACCAACTCCACCAACCAAGGCTACGCCAGCTACAGCGGAGTTGTTCCAGCCTCAAACATCTACAATCCGTATGGCGCAGCAACGCAGCTGAATTACACCTTCCTCGGGGAGCCGCTCGGGCTCACGGTGCGATCCAATTTCTACCGTGCGCTCGGCGGTTTTGATGGCCACTTCGACACATCGGGATTCGGAGTATGGGACTGGAAGGCCACGGTCAGCCATTCCCAAAGCACCGTCGACAACTACGCCAGTGGCTTATTGAACCTCACCGCTGCACAAAACATCTTTAACAGCTCGGTGTTTGATTTCGCCGATCCGAGCAAGACGCCCACGGGCCTCGATGGTCTCTATGAGAACGACAGCAATCAGGCCATTTCCAAACTGGACACCGCGGATCTGTCGGCCTCCACCACCTCACTGTTGCGGCTGCCGGCAGGCGATGTCGGGGCGGGTGTTGGCGCGCAGTTCCTGCACGAGAGACAGGTTGCGAGCAATTATCCGCTTCAGGCGGCGGGCCTCGTATCTCCAGTGTATCTGCAAGCCATCGACGGCCAGCGCAATGTGGCGGCTGTCTATTATCAGGTGAATATTCCGCTGATCTCCAAGGTGACTTTCAGCCAGTCCAGCCGCTACGATCACTACAGCGACTTTGGCTCGGCGTTTTCGCCGCGCTTTGCCCTGTCGTTCAAGCCGGTAACGGGGCTTAACACCTATATTTCGTACAGCCGCGGCTTTCGCGCGCCCACGCTGGCGGAGACTTCGCTGGAAGAGACCACCGGCGTCCAAACGGCCACCGATCCGTATTCCGCTACCCCCACCAAGCAACTGGGCGTGCCGGTGGTGGTGGGCGGCAATTCCAGTCTGCGTGCTGAACACACGCAAAACTACAACTTAGGCTTCGAGTGGCAGCCTTCTGCGCATGCCGCTGTGGGCGTGGATCTATACCGTATCGCGATTCACGACGTCATCGGCACCCCGAACATCCAGGCGCTCATCGATGCGAACGATCCTGCCATCGTGGTGCGAGGCGCCAATGGCGCGATTTCATATGTCAACTTTAGCAACGAGAATCTGAACTCATTGGTGACGGACGGCCTGGAACTTACCGGGCGTTATGAACTGCCGACTGACGTGGGTACCTTTCGAGTCGCCGCCGAATGGGCCTACGTGCGCAAATTTACGCAGACCAGCTATGGGGACTCGGTCAATTTCGCAGGCAACGACCTCGCAATCGACACTCCGTATGGTGCGAGTTTCCCACGCTGGAAGGGCAATACGACGCTGGGCTGGAATTGGCACGCGGTCGACGCCGCGCTGACCTATCGGTATAGCGGCCCGTACGCCGAAGTGGTGGTCGGCACTCCGCCGCGCGTTGCGTCATACGGCGTGTTCGACCTCAATCTCGAGTACAGCGGTATCGAGAAGCTCACCGTGTATGGCAGGCTGAATAACCTGTTTGACCGTTATCCGCCTTTCGATCCGATCTTTCTGAATTTCCCAGGACAGCCCCCATACGACCCGTCGCTGTACAACAATGAGGGGCGCTATGTCGAGGTCGGACTCAAGTACAAGTTCTTTTAGGTTGGCCGGATTTTGCAGCCGCTGGTGGGCGACACTGTTGCTCGCGGGCGGCTGCCTGCCCGGGGCCTGTCTCGCCGGGCCGCCACTGGTACTGGTGGTGGCTCAGAGTCTCGACGACATTACGAGCTTGGATCCTGCTGAAGGGTACGAGTTGTCCAGCATGCAGGCATTCACGAGCCTCTATCAGAGGCTCGTACAACCGGACCCGGAACACCCTGAAAGTATGACGGGTGCGGGACTTGCGAAAGGCTGGCGGGCCGAGCGCGGGTCATTGGTGTTCGAGCTGCGTCCCGATGCCGTATTCGCCAATGGCCGCCCCGTGCGTCCCGAGGATGTCATCTGGTCGCTGAGCCGCGCCGTGAAATTGAATCTCGCCCCAGCATTCATCCTTAATGCATTGGGCTGGACCGCGACGACGGTCGATCAGCATCTGACGAAGCTTGATGAACAGCGCGTTCGCATTACTTGGAATGCTCCGGTCGGACCGTCGTTCGCATTGAACGTTTTGGGTGCCACGGTGGCGTCCATCGTCGACGAGCGAGAGGCTGAGAGTCATGCCGAATCGGGCGATTCGGGAAATCGCTGGCTGCATGACCATTCCGCCGGCAGCGGCGCATTTAAAATCCGCAAGTACATTCCGCATGAGGCACTGGTTCTCGACGCGAACCCGCTCTCTCCCGGAGATGCGCCGCGGCTGAAGACAATCGTCATTCGCAGCGTGCCGGACGCCGCGACGCGGGAGCTATTGGTTCGGGTGGGCGATGCCGACATCGCCCGGGATCTGGGTCCGGACCAGTATGCCGCGCTGCGCGACCGGCCGGGCTTGCAGCTCCGTCAGTTCCCTTCGGCGGCCGTGCACTATCTGCTGTTCAACACGGCCAACACCGATGTGCCGGCGCTGTCCAATCCCGCGCTGTGGCAAGCCGCGCGCTGGCTGATCGACTATCAAGGCATTTCACACGGGCTGCTGAAGGATCAATTCCAGATCCACCAGGGATTTCTGGCGGCGGGATTTCCTGGCGCGCTGGACGACACTCCCTATCGGCTCGATGTGGAGCGTGCACGGTCTATCCTCCGCGCCGCCGGCTTGGATAAGGGACTGACCATCACGCTGGACGTCTTCAATCAAGCGCCGTTCACGGACATCGCGCAGAGCTTGCAGGCGACCTTTGCCGCGGCCGGTATCCATTTGGAGATTCGGCCTGCGCTGGGCGGCGCCGTCTACGCGCGCGTGCGCAGTCACAGCGTGCAGGCCGTCTGGCTCTATTGGATCCCGGATTATTTCGACGCGCACTCGAGCGCCAGCGCGTTCGCCTTGAACCTGCATGATGGCAGCACATCGATCGCTGAACGCGCCGGTTGGCAGATTCCTCAACTGAGCGACCTGACCTTAAGCGCGGTCCGCGAGCCGGACATTGGGCGACGCCTCGAGCTGTACCGGCAAATACAAACAGAAGTGCAGCAGAGCGCGCCCTATGTGATCGCTTTGCAGGAACGCAGCCAACTGGTCATGCGCGCCAACATCCGCGGCTACCGGCAGGGCCTCAACGCCGACATGGTGTACTACGACCAGGTGACTAAATGAGTGCTGCCGGCGGGCTCGCTTGGCCGCGCCTGTTGGCAAGTGCTGCGCGTTCGGCGGCGACGTTGACGGGGACTCTGGCTGCGTTGCTATGCGTGACTTTCGCGCTTTCTTCGCTGAGTCCCGTGGATCCCGCGCTTAAATTGGCAGGCGAGCATGGCAGCGCTGCCTCCTATGAGCAGGCGCGCCACCGCCTGGGGCTCGACCTTTCATGGCCAGAGCGCTTGGGTCGCTATGCTGCGGGGGCGCTTCACGGGGATTTGGGCGTGTCGTTTTCGACGGGAGCTCCCGTAGCGCAAGATTTGCGTCGAGTGTTTCCGGCGACTCTGGAACTTGCGACCCTGGCCATGCTGGGGAGCACGGTGCTGGGCCTCGGCCTGGCCTTCATTAGTTCAGTGCATCCGCGCGGTGCAATCGATGCGCTCCTGCGGGTCGTCTCGCTCGCAGGCAATTCACTGCCGATCTTCTGGCTGGGCTTGCTCGCGCTTTATCTATTCTATGCCCGGCTGCAGTGGCTTGGCGGGCCAGGACGGTTGGACGATGCCTATGAATACACCATCGACATGCCTAGCGGTCTCGTGTTGCTGGATGCATGGCGCAGCGGGGTGCCGGGCGCTTTTACCAGTGCGGTCAGCCACCTGGTGCTGCCGGTCGCTTTGCTCGTCGCATATGCGGTCGGCAGCATCGCCCGTCCGGTGCGCGCTGCACTGCTGGCGGAAGCCGGCAAGGATTACGTGTTGTTGGCGCGCGCAACGGGAGCAGGTGTCTGGAGGGTACTGCTCCTTCATGTATTCCCGGCCACGGCCAGTCTCGTGCTCACACTGCTCGCCCTGACCTACGCGAACTTGCTACAGGGAGCCGTATTGGTCGAGACGGTGTTCGCCCGGCCCGGTATCGGCCGCTATTTGACGACCGCGTTGTTCGCCGGCGATACACCCGCCATCTTGGGAGGCACTTTGGTGATTGGTGTCTGCTTCGTGCTAATCAACGGCGTGACCGACTTACTCGCGCGGCTGCTCGACCCGCGCACATGACCAGCGGCCGGATGCTTGCCTGGTTGTTCCCAGGTCGCGATGTGCAGCGTTTTCGGGCGTTGCCGTCGTCGCTTCTCAGTGGCTTGCTCTTGCTGCTGCTGATCATCCTATGCGCGCTGCTCGCGCCGTGGCTGTCTACTCATGATCCGCTGACGCAGAACCTTGCGCTGCGCTTGCAGGCGCCATCATTCCCGCATCCTTGCGGTACGGACGGATTAGGTCGTGATGTTTTGTCACGCCTTCTCTATGGTGCCCGCGCCACCCTCGGCTTAGTCACACTGGTTGCACTGTTCATGGTGCCGCTGGGACTGATCATCGGTATCACCGCGGGCTACCTTGGCGGTTGGATCGATCGAGTCTTGAGCGCTTTGACGAACTTGGTGATGGCTTTCCCGCCGCTGGTGCTCGCGCTGGCGTTCGTGGGTGTGCTCGGGCCGGGTTTGTTCAACTGCGCACTGGCTCTCATACTGACAGGCTGGCCGACCTACGCGCGACTGGCACGCGCACAAACTCTGATCCTTCGGCGCAGCGAATATCTGGATGCCGCACGCATGCAGGGAATCGTTGGCGTGCGTCTTCTGGCCGGGCATGTGCTCCCCGCTTGCGTGCCTACCATGCAAGTGCGTCTTGCGTTGGACCTGGCGTCAATCATCCTCGCCGCATCCGCTTTCGGGTTCTTGGGACTCGGCGTGCGGCAACCCACGCCGGAATGGGGCTCGATGATCGCCGACGGCAGCCGGGTGATCTTCGAGCAGTGGTGGCTTGCCGCGTTCCCCGGTTTGCTCATCTTCGTGGTCAGTCTTGCGTTCAATCTCGCGGCCGAGGGCTTGCGCGATTTCGGAGACCCGCGCTATGTCCGATGATGCGTTGTTGTCGGTCAGTCACCTGTCGGTAAATCTCGCAAGCGAGCAAGGTTCCACTGTTCTCATTCCGGACCTGTCGTTCGATCTGAGATCCGAGTGCGTCGCGCTGGTAGGGGAGTCAGGATCCGGCAAGTCGCTGACGGCGCGTGCGGTGCTCGGGCTGCTGGAACCGCCGCTCGCGGCAGAAGCCGGGCATCTCAAATTAGGCGAAGTCGATCTGCAGCAGTGCTCGGCGAATGAGTGGAACGGATTACGCGGTGCGCGGCTATCACTCATGCTCCAAGATCCGCGCCACAGTCTCAATCCCGTACTGAGCATTGGTCGGCAAATGGACATGGCCCTGCGGGTGCATCGACGGTCGCCGGCCGCCGAGCGGCGCGAGCGCGTCGCGGCGATGCTCGAGGCCGTGGGTCTCACTCAGTCGCAGCGCGTATTGACGGCCTATCCTCATCAGATCTCCGGCGGCATGGGTCAGCGAATCGTGTTGGCCATGATGTTGTTGAACGACCCTGAGATATTGATCGCGGATGAACCGACTTCTGCGCTGGACGCCGAGTTGCGCGAGCAGGTGATGGAGCTGATTCTTCATCATGTAAGAACCCGACGCATGGGGCTGCTGCTGATCAGCCACGACTTGCAGATGGTGGCCCGTCATGCCGACCGCGCCTTGGTGATGTACAGGGGCCGCATCGTTGACCAAAGCCCGGCCGCAGACCTCGGCCGCTCGACGCATCCGTACACTCGCGCGCTCTGGGCTTGTCGACCGAGCGGTAGAACGTACGGCACTGTGCTACCGGTGCTCGATGCTGCTCTGATGACCGACGAGCGGCGGGAATGAGTGCGATTATCGCCCGCTCGTTGAGCGTCCCGCTCACGCAATCGGGTCGCGAGCGCAAGGTGATTGATGCGCTCGAATTGAGCGTCGCAGACGGTGAGATTTACGGCCTCATGGGACCCTCGGGGAGTGGCAAATCGACCTTGTTGCGCGTGCTGGCTGGCCTCAACCCCAAGTGGCGCGGCGAGCTGTCGCTGTTGGGACAGACGCTAAAACCGGGGCGGCAATTTGGCCGTCAGCTAAGGCGCGAAGTGCAGATGGTCTTTCAGGATCCCGCGGCATCGCTAAACCCCAGCCTCACGGTGGAGCGCGTCCTGATCGAGCCGCTGCTCATCGACGGCCTCGCGCGCAAAGCCGCCTTGATCCGTGTGAACGCCGCGCTTGCAGAAGTAGGGCTCGAGCCGGATCATGCGCGCCGCTATCCTCATCAGCTTTCGGGTGGGCAGCGCCAGCGAGTGGCGATCGCACGGGCTCTGTCACGTGGGCCGCGGGTGCTTCTTCTGGACGAGCCGACCTCTGCGCTTGACGTCTCGGTGCAGGCTGAAATACTCAACCTGCTGAATCGTCTACGTGCGACACATGACATGACACTCGTGCTCGTCAGTCACGATATCGGAGTCATCGCCCATATGTGCGATCGAGCTGCCCTGCTGGGGGACGGCCGCATTTTGAGTGAGTTGAATCGCGAACAGCTCGACATACAGGGGACATGAACGTGGCTGATAAACAATGGGTGCTTACTGTCGTATCGCCGGCTTCCGGACAATTGGCGGTTCTCCGCGACGGCACGGCCTTGCCATCGGCAATAGGCCCTGGGGCGACGACCCCGGTAGAGTTGCTTCTCGCATCGATAGGTACATGTTTCGCGCTCAGCTGCTGGGCAGCGTTTGCATCCCGAGGGCTCGAGCGTATGGGATTCGAGGTGCGCGTCATCGGTCGCAAGGCCGCGCAGCCGCCGAGCCGCCTGTCCAGCATAAACCTAGGGGTAACTTTCGATGTGAGCCTGCCACTTGTGGAGGCGCAGGCGGTCATCGCCTCCGCCGAGCGGCTATGCACCGTTACCAACACGATGACCTTCGAGCCGCCGTGCGCAATTGAGGTGGATGTTGCCAACGGAGGCGGGCGGAACGAGGCGGCTACATGATATTGAAGACCTACACACGGCTTTTCACCACCAACTTGCCATCAACGCTGGCAACGCTCTGCGTCAGATGCATGGCCGAGCAAAGCTTGACCTGCTGCGCGCTCGAGTCCTGCATCCCAATTGAGCCCTTGCGCCGTCACACGAAATGCGTAAGACCCAACATCGCTTTGCTTCACGGATGCCGCCCCGCAACCAAGGGTCAGGAGTGCCACGTTTAGCGGGAGCGGACGCACAGTTCAGAAGTCGTTGTGCTCCGAGTGAGCGCAGCCCGTTATCCGATCAGAACAGTTTGCGCAATGAGATTCCCACGGTGCGGCCGTACGGATCGAGAAACGCTGGCTGATAAATCTCCGGTGTCGCGCCGGCCGTGAAGCAAAGCAATTCTGTCACCGGTCCCGAAATGGTGTTTTCCAGATAAATCATGGACCTTCGTAAATGGCGTTCGCCAGGAGTGACAATTTTGCCGTCGCGCAGCGGAGAATAAAGTTGTCACTTACACGCAGGCGAGAGTAAAAACGTCACTTGTTGCCGGTGAATCTGGTGGGGCAAGAAAATGCTGCACTACGATAGACCTGTGGAAACCAAACGACCCGCCGGGTCGCGACGCATCGAGATATTCAGCCCGAAGATCAAGCGTCGGTTGACGCTGTTCTCCTGGGACACTCACGATGCCTGGCTGTTGCTCGAAGCCGATCCAACGGTGCGCGCGTTTTGCGAGCGACCGGCCTACGTTGACGGGGAAGCGGGTAGGGTGCTCGATTTCTGGGTTGATCAGGGCAGCGGTCGTGCCAAGTTTCTGGCGATGTCCACGGAGGAAGCCGACGCCAAGTCACTTCCGCCGAGCGTTCATGGCGTCAAACTGCAAGTCTTGCGACGCCCGGACATGGTGGCCTTCGCGCGGCGTATCGAGAACTGGGCGCAGATCGTGCCGTACCGGACGAGTTTCATGCGGCATGCCGATCGACGTTTGCAGGACGATCTGTTCGCGCGCTTGGAGAAGCCGCACCGTCTCGAGCGAATCGAGGCCGCATTCCATCCCGTCGATGTCAGCGTCGTGCGTGCCGCTTTGTTTGATCTGCTTGCCGACGGCCGGGTGAGCGCGCCCGACATCGATCTCGCGCCGCTCGGATTGGACACCGTTTTTCGGCGAGCTGCCCCGTGAAGCGGCCCACGCCGGAACTCCTCGAGATTTCGCGTTGGCCGAGCGTAGACGTCAATGCGCTCGAGGATAAGGCGAGGCTTCGCTACCAACAGCGCGCGGCAGCCGTCGAGCACTACGCCGCCGGCGCTGCCCTCGGGGAGATCGAATCTAAGACGGAGATCCATCGACGGGTTTTGTATCGCATGATCGAGCGTGCGCTTCAATTGCATTCCGATGGCCGGCCGTGGGGATTTCGAGCTTTGGTTCCCGGATCGCATACCAAGGCGTACGAACGGCGCAAGGCGAGCAAGAGCGCAGGAGTGGGGCTCGCAGGCGCGTTCAGTCAATTGCTCGAGCGACAGCCGAAGCTCGAGGAACTCGTCCGTCAATTGATTGCGAGCCGCGACATTCGGTTGGTGCAACAAGGCGAGCGTGTGTGTCTGAAGAATTTGCGCAATGCCCACAACCGCTTCACGGCGGCCTGCCGGTCACTCGGCTTGAGGGGAAGCGATTATCCGCTTAATCAGGAACAGCAGGGGCTGCGTAGCCTGGGCGCAGCGCTACGCCAGCGCATGATGCAGGAATTCAAAGAGGCCCATCGGTCCGCTGGCGGCGGAATGGGGATTGCGGCCCGACTTCAGCAACTGGACGATGTCGGCCTTGCTCCAGCGGCCTAAGCCATCGCCGTCATTGCCGCGCAGATTGATCGGCGAGGTGCCGGCGAAGGAAGCGCCCGACAGAAAGAGTGGCGTCGCGCCGTCGAGATCGCGCTCGGCATAGGCGACATTGCGCGGCGTGTGGCAGGTGCCGCAATGGGCCAGGCCCTGCACCAGATAGGCGC
>Ga0209611_10014107_pt1 | contig 10778 bp, 6 predicted proteins | sample S1TSphgellanicum_3_FD_187693 | JGI IMG/M metagenome (GOLD analysis project Ga0209611, IMG submission 187693) | Host-associated microbial communities from peat moss isolated from Minnesota, USA - S1T2_Fc - Sphagnum magellanicum MG (SPAdes) (version 2) | ecosystem: Host-associated > Plants > Peat... | reverse complement strand
AACGGTCTTCATTGTCGACCAGCTTCAAGAGGCGGAAGGTCTGGCGCGAGACGATCACCGTCGAATTATTAATGTTGGGATAGCCGTCGAGGATCGCAGCGATGTGGACCGTGCGATGGTTCAAAGAGGCGGTGTCGCCGAGCTTCACCCCGAGCCTCGGCAGTGTTGTGCGGTCCAGCGCCACGGCATAGGGCTCCTCCAGGGCCTGGCGGGTGGCCTCGGAAAAGTCGGTCGGCAGGGTCAGGGCGCCGGGCTCGGTATCCACCGCCTCGATGTCCACATATTCCTGCTTGCGCGGCGAGCCATCTTTGGGCTGGTTGGCGAAGGGGCCGTCGTTATCCGCCATGTCGGAGACCTGGACCACTTCGGGGTCCATATAAACCAAGGGGCCGATGCGGCGCGGCAAGCCCGAAGGGCCGCTGAACAGCGAATTGGCCTTGGGCGCCAGCACAAAGATATCGGCGCGGGAGCGGTCGATGGTGGCCGTGAAGGCCTTGCCCATGCCCATGAACATGCCGACCTGGGCCAGGATCAGCACACCCGAAAAGGCCAGGGCCACAACGGCCGCCATATAGCGCCGCCATTCGTAGATCACGGTACTGAGCGCCAGCGACATCGGTCGCCCTTCCGCAACACTTCAGGGGTGAACTGAAGGAGCCTGATGACGAGCGTAAGGCCAAGTTAAATCGCGGTAACGGTCGGTATTATGGCGCAGGCGGTGGAACCGCCGGCCTGACTATGGAACCACATGCAATGGGGATTCGACCTGATTGCCGAGCGCCCGCGTGTCGTGAGTCGCAGCGGTAGTCGATCAATCAGCGGTATTGCATTCGGGCTTATAACGAATGTACGAGAAGACGTATCCTCCGTATTTTTGAACGGGAGCCGCACGGTAGCACCAGTGGATGTGGTGCATTTTTTTTCCAGGGAGCTCTTCAGCGTATTCAATGTAGCCGTATATAATGAAAATATATTTTCTCATGACAATATTTTCTAAATCACTATGTGAAAAGAATATGCTTCTTTGAAGAGTTTCTTGGTCCGGATTTATGGTATCTTTAACTGGATGAGAAACTTCCCGCTGTGGAATACGAAGGAAATCGAATTTCGAATCCTCATTAGAAAATATTTTAGATTTGTCCCAGCCCCAAAATTTTATGGCAGATGTTGTGCCGGCATTACCCCATATGGGAGTAATAAGATAGCCATTCACGCCATCTTGTATTATTTCAGTTGGTTGCTTGAATAGTAGGGCCATTTTTGGCTTCAATTGAATCGTGGTAATATTAAATTGCCCTTTAAGTGTTTGAGCTTCGCTCTGAGCGGCTATGGCCAAATTGTGGGTGTCAATTCCGCCTAAATGCATTTCGTCAAGCTGCCTGCTCATAATAATTCTTTGAGCGTCGAGTTGTTTGTAAGTCCAAAAGGCTATGAAACAACTGGTGATGGCGGCGAACGCGGCCGCTGCGGCGGCGCTAGCGGTGATCCACTCGCGAACATCAAACTTTCTCCAAAACTGGTGCGGCGACGGGATGACCTGATTTCCGCCCGGACCATTTGAACCGCCGCCTCCGTTTGGTGGTTGGGGTACATGCGGCGGTGTGCTATCGGTCAGCAATGGTCCGTCTCGGTCGGGTTCGGCGCTATTAATGTTTGTGCCGCCTTGACCTTGATCTGCGCAGCTTTGATTGACGGTACAACCATCAGCAGCTGATCCGCTGCGTGCAGCCGTATCGTATATGTCCCCACTGACTTCGTTGCGGCGAAATGCAACCACGCTAGAACGCCCCCAGGCTGATCTTTACCGTGCCGAACTTTCGGTCTCTGACAATCCTATCTCGGTAATATACGCTATTAGACCGGCATAGCCTACACTGACTCGCATTAGATTAGCTTTCAGGTGAGGGTTATTTAGCGTTTGTCGATAGTCGTGGGACATTTGGGTTTCCCTATACGAAACATGACATATTCGTTCGTTTCAGTTCTCACTTCGCCACCCCCGCCGGCGCCGCCCCGCCCAGCTCCCGGCTGAAGAACTGCAAAAACGTCCGCCAGAGCTGGAGCTGGCGGGTCTGGCCCTGGATGCCGTGGCGCTGGCCTGGGTAGAGCATCAGGTCGAACGGCGTTCCGGCGGCCTGAAGCGAGGCCATGACCTTGGTGGAGTTGGAGAACTGCACATTGTCGTCCGACATGCCCTGGAGCAGCAGGAGCCGGCCGGACAGCTTATCTAGTCGGGGCAGGACGGCCGAGGCGTCGTAGGCGGCCTCATCGGCTTGGGGCAGGCCCATGTAGCGCTCGGTATAGTGGGTGTCATACAGCCGCCAGTCCGTCGGGGGCGCCCCGGCCGCGCCGGCGACCAGCTTGGTTCTCGGGTCGGTCAACATCCGCAACGTCATATAGCCGCCGTAGGACCAGCCGGAGACGCCGATTCGCGCGCCGTCCACGAAGGGCAGGCTGCGCAGATAGTCGAGGCCCACGACCTGATCGTCCACCTCAGGAAAGCCCATGCGCAGGTGGATCGGCGCCTGGAAGGCTACCCCGCGGTTGGCGCCGCCGCGATTGTCGAGCTGGAACAGCACATAGCCGGCTTCCAGATAGAGCTTCTCGCTCACGCCCCGCCAGCTTCGCGCTACAGACTGCACGCCCGGCCCGCCATAGACCTCTACGATCACCGGATAGCGTTTGATGGGGTCGAACCCGACCGGCTTTTGCAGGATGTAATGCAGCGCCTGCCCGTCCTCGGCCTTCAGCACGCCAAACTCCGCCGCCGGATAGCGGTCTGCGTAGGGATAGAAGGGGTGGCTGGCGTCCAGCGGGTTCTGCACGATCCAGCGCAGCCGGTGGCCTTCAGCATTGTAGAGCGCGCTTTGCGGCGGCGTTTTGGGATCGGAATAGTAGCCGATGAAGCTTCTCGCCGACTTCGACATAACGGCGGTCCACCAGCCCGCGCCGGTCGTCACCGCCTTGGGCGGTCGGGGATCGCGATAGGAAACGACGTAGAGCTGGCGCTCGATGGGCGTATCCTTGGAGGCCAGGAAATAGACCAGACCCTTCGCCTGATCCACGCCCGCCACCCCTGAGGCATGGGCGCCCGCGCCCGACGCCGATCCTGCTACGGGCCAGTCGCCGTGGGTCAGCGTGCGGATCAGCTGGCCGTCGCGTGTATAAAGATAGAGGTGGTTGAAGCCGGTCCGTTCCGAGCCCCAGATGAAGTCGCCGTCTTTCAGCGCATAGAAGTTATCGTTCAGGTCGATCCAAGGCGTTTGGCGCTCGGTCAGGATCACGTGGCTTTCGCCCGTCAGGGGATCGACCTTCAGGAGGTCGAGCTGGGTCTGCGCCCGGTTCTCGCGCTCCACATAAAGGCTGCGCCCATCGGCAGACCAATGCACCCGCGCCAGATAGATGTCGGCGTCAGGCCCGAGGTCGACCTTGACCGGCGTAGCGGCGTTCGCACCGTCCATCCGGCGCACATAGAGCGACACGGCCGCGTTCGGGCGCCCCGCCTTCGGGTAACGCTGGTCGGCGATGGTTGCGCCATCGGCCCCGATTTCTAGCCGCGGCAGAAGATCGACCGGCGTCTCATCCACCCGCGCATAGGCGAGGAAGCGATCCTCAGCCGACCACCAATAGCCGGTATAGCGATCCATCTCCTCCTGGGCCACGAACTCGGCCACGCCGTAAGACACAGCGCCCGCGCCATCCGTGGTCACCGCCCGCTCCTGGTCCGTCGTGGGGTCCATGACCCAGAGGTTTTGCGCCCGGACGTAGGAGATCAGCTTGCCGGTGGGCGAGAAGCGGGCGTCGGTATTGTCGCTGGCCGCGGTCGGCAGCTTGCGGACGGCGACCTGGGGCGCTTGCAGATCGGCGAGGTAGAGATCGCCGCCCGCCGGGATCAAAATCTGGCGCCCCTGCTCGTCCCAGGCATAGTCGATCACGCCCGAAACCGAGGCCAACCGCTGGCGCTCCCGCCGGCCTTTCTCGGCTTCCGACAGCTTGGCTGCATCCGGCTCGACCGCCTGGCCCGACACCAACAGCCGCGCCGCGCCGCCATCGACGGGCGCCGCCCAAAGATCGAGCTTGTTCTGGTTGTTCGCCTCAGGCTGCAGATAGGTCAAAAGCCGCCCATCCGGCGACACCTGCGCGCCCCGCGCCGACGGCCCCGACAGACCCGGATCGGAAAATACCCGCTCGGGCGTCAGCGCGGCGCTAGGCGCGGCGGGTTGGGCGAGAGCTGTGATCGGGAGCATGACGGCTATGGCGACGACGGCGGACAGGAGGGGTTTCATGGCGGCGGACCCTAGCAGAGGGTTTGGGGGCGTAGGAGTCTGCGTGTCCTCCATTTTGAGGGCGGCTCAGGCGCTGCTGCACAGACCTGCGTGCTTCCAGACAGTCGCGCGTCGAGCGCCTTCCTCAGCATGATGAAATTCATTGCAATTCCACGACCCTCGTCCTCTTGAGGAGCCCCGCAGGGGCGTCTCGAAGGGCGCACGATGCTTAACCAATCAACTCTGCTGGGCGCGGGCCTCCGCCGCGATCTCCTTCAGACGTTCAGTGATCTCAGCCTTATTCCCAGCTGGCGCGCCGTTGAGGCCTGGTGTCCAGAAGTCATCCTGAAGGCGCGCGCAACAGGCCAAGGCCGACGCTTCGTCGCCCAACCTCGCGTGACTGTCGGCTTGGTAAAGTAGGGTGACCTGTGCCGCTTCCCAATCCTCTGGATCCAACGCTTCACCCCGCGCAAAATCTTCCAAAGCCTTTTTATGATCCCCCAAAATTCGATAAACTCCGCCTCGCGTCATAAAAGCTATCAAATCACCATTAAATTCTATGACTTTATTCAAATCTTCGATGGCCAGTCGCGGTTTGCTCATATGTAGCCATGCAAAATGCCTGTCAAAATAGGCGTGCATATCATTAGGGTCGTTGTTGATCCACGAGTTGACGATGTCCAGATATCCATCTGGATCAGTGCGTAGCATATTCATAAAATATTTTATTTCTAATTCATTCATTTCGGGTCTCAATTTTCTCTCCTAGATCTAAGCCCTTACAGGGTTTCCGCCGCACTCTGCTGATATTTGGCCCATAATGCATTCCGAATATGACTTTACCATGTCTTTATAATCGTCTTTTCACATTTTTTTCTCTATCAATAGCTTTCTACAGTACTCTGCAGTATGCGCCCATTCTTCTACGCACTTCGGACGACTGGGGTAGGGGTTCTTAAGCGGCTTATTTGGTGCAATGCTCGGCCCGATGATCGGCGGGGGCGCGATCTCGGACGGCATATTAGGAACGTTCGGCATTTGAGCTGCGCTGTCGGTCGCGGACGCCAGGGCTGAGCGCCGCGGGAGTCCGGCGCGCGCTCCAGCAGCGCCACTTCGCCCACAGACAGCCCGTCGGCGTCGCAAAAAACGCCATCTCCCGGACGGCGCCCCAATCGGAAGATGTTTTGAAACTCTGGCAAGCGCATCTCCTTAAAGCGATGCGTACATTATATGTTCGTGATTTGTTCAGGGTAATGTGTCGCCCAGCGCCAGGCAAGCATTCGCACCTTCATGGACTTGCCGCCCGCCCCTCTCTATGGCCTGATCCGCCCACACGCCGAGGAGCCCCCATGCAAGCCCGCTATTCCGCCACCAACCAGTTTCTGCACTGGGTCACCGGCGTCTGCATGTTGGCGATTGTGCCCCTGGCCTGGGTGATGACCAACGCCAAGGATGATACGCCGGGCTTGGGCGCCATGTACAACTGGCACAAGACCCTGGGGCTGATCGTGCTGCTGGTGACCGCGTTTCGCCTCGTTTGGCGCTTTATCGATAAGCCGCCCGCCTATCCGCCCTCGGTCGCCCGTTGGGACCGGGCTTTGGCCCACGCCACTTACGGCCTCTTCTACCTTACCCTCCTGTGGATGCCGATCACCGGCCTCGTCATGTCCGCGTTTGAGGGCCACCCGACCGTTCTCTTCAACCTGATCCCCACGCCCCAGCTCTTTCCCAAGAACGACAAGATCGCCGACCTGTTTGGCGACCTCCACGCGGCGGGCCAGTGGGCCGTCTACGCCCTGATCCTGCTGCACCTCGCCGGCGTCGTCTTCCACCTGGTCATCAAGAAAGACGGCCTGCTAGGCCGGATATTGCCGGCGCAATCGTTGGAGGGGTGAGCCGGATTATCGCTGTCGAGGACCCCACCGATTCGCGCCTTATCCCCTATCGGGATTTGCGAGACAGGGCTTTGCGGGACCGCGGCGATTTCATCGCCGAGGGCGAGGTGGTGTTGCGCACCTTGTTGCGGTCTGGGCGCCATCCGATCCGCTCAATGCTGCTGGCGAAGCGGCAAGCTGATCGGCTGGGCGAGCTGATCGCGACCGCGCCGGACGACATCCCCGTCTATGCGGCGCCTCAGGCGGTGATGGACAAGATCGTCGGCTTTCCGATCCATCGCGGCATCCTGGCTCATGGGCAGGCGGCGCCGGCGATTTCCGCAGATGCGCTCTTGGCCAGCCTCCCGCCCGATGCGGTGGTGTTGGGGCTGATGGGGATCGCCAACCACGACAATGTGGGCGGCCTGTTCCGCAACGCCGCCGCCTTTGGCGCCGCGGGCGTGGTGCTGGACGCAGACTGCTGCCCGCCTCTGTATCGCAAGGCGATCCGGGTCTCGGTCGGGGCGGCCCTGACCATGCCTTTCGTTCAACTACCACCGAGGACGGATGTCCTGGCCCTGTTCGAGCGCCACGGCTTCGAGGGGGTCGCTTTGAGCCCCGCGGGCGGGCGCCCGTTGCGGGAGCTGGAGCGCCCGGGCCGCATAGCTGTACTGCTGGGGACGGAAGGGGCGGGGCTGTCGCCGGCCTTGATGGCGCGCACCCAGACGGTTTCGATCCCGATGGCGGCCGGGTTCGACTCGTTGAATGTCGGTGTGACCAGCGGCATTGTGCTGCACCATCTGATGCAGGGGGCCGGAACGCTCAAATCTTGAGCTTCGCCATGGCGTTGCGCCCTTGCCCAAAGCCGGCGGCGTTGCAATGTTAGCGCCCATGAACGCCATCACGCCCCTTCATGCTTCAGCCCTCGCTTCCGTGCTGGAATCGTCCGGTGTCGCGCCCGATCAGGCGCTGCAAAGTCTCCAGACGGCGCTCGCCGGCGCCGACGATGGGGAGCTGTTCTTAGAGCGCTCCGAAAGCGAGATGCTGGTGTTCGACGATGGTCGGCTAAAGTCGGCCTCTTATGACGCCACCGAAGGTTTCGGCCTGCGGGTCGTGGCGGGCGAAAAGGCTGGCTACGCCCATTCCAGCGAGATCAGCGCCGCCTCTATCCAGCGCGCCGCGATCAGCGCCGCCCATGTCAAACAGGGCTATGAAGGCGTCGCCGCCGAAGGGCCGCGCCAGACCAACCGCAAGCTCTATGGCGAGGATGACCCGCTCTCGACGCCGGGGTTCGGCGACAAGGTGGCGCTCTTGCAGGAGATAGACGCCTTCGCTCGGGCGCGCGATCCCCGCGTCGTTCAGGTCAGCGCCTCGGTTGCGGGCGAGCGGCGGGTGGTCGAGATTTTGCGGGCCGATGGTCGCCTGCTGCGCGACGTGCGTCCGCTCGCGCGGGTGAACGTCTCGGTGACGGTCGAGAAGGATGGCCGCCGCGAGACGGGTTCGTCCGGCGCCGGCGGTCGCGCCGCCTTCACCACCTGGATTCAGCCCGAGCACTGGCAGGACCAGGTGCATGAGGCGCTGCGCCAGGCCTTGGTCAACCTGGACGCCGTCGCCTGCCCGGCGGGTGAGATGGACGTGGTGCTGGGGCCGGGCTGGAACGGCGTGCTGTTGCACGAGGCTGTGGGCCACGGCCTTGAGGGCGACTTCAACCGCAAGGGCATCTCCGCCTTTTCAGGGCGGATCGGGGAGCGGGTGGCCGCGCCGGGCGTGACCGTGATCGACGACGGTACGGAGCTCGGGCGTCGCGGCTCGCTGACCATCGACGACGAGGGCACCCCCACCGAACGCACCATCCTCATCGAGGACGGCATCCTGGTCGGCTATATGCATGATCGCATGAGCGCCCGGCTGATGGGACTCAACCCTACGGGTAATGCGCGCCGCCAAAGCTATGCCCACATCCCCATGCCGCGCATGACCAACACCGCCATGCTCGGCGGCGACGCCTCACGCGAGGAGATGATCAAGTCTACCAAGCGGGGCCTCTACTGCGCCAACTTCGGCGGCGGCCAGGTGGACATCACCAACGGCAAGTTCGTGTTCCAGTGTACCGAGGCCTATCTGATCGAGGACGGCAAAATCGGCGCCCCCGTGAAAGGCGCCACCCTAATCGGCGACGGCCCCACCGCGCTCACCCGCATCACCATGATCGGCGACGACTTCTGCTACGACCCCGGCATCGGCGTCTGCGGCAAGTCCGGCCAGGGCGTGCCGGTGGGTGTGGGTCAACCGTCGATGAAGCTGACGGGGCTGACGGTGGGAGGGACGAGTTTGTAGGGGTTCCCGCTCGGCTCATCTCGGCGAAGGCCAGTACCCTTACATAGCCCGACGCACGCTCTTTATTTTCCGTTTTGCCCGGACTTGTTCCGGGCATCCATGGCGCGACGCCAGTTTCGCCCAAATGGCTATCGGAGTTCGCGCCATTGCACCGCCGAATGAGACGGGGGCGTGAGGATTGACAGCCATGTGGCTGCTCAAACGGCGCGCCATGGGTCCCCGGAACAAGTCCGGGGAAGACGGGATAAAGACGCGGTATTTGCTCTTTTGTAGGGCCTATGACCCTTCGCCGGGATGAGCGGAGGGGGAGCAACCCCCTCCCAACCCCTACAGCGTCCGCGCCACCGTCTCCACGGTGAAGCATTCGATCACGTCGCCCGGCTTGATGTCCTGGCTGGAGTAATTCATGCCGCACTCTTGACCGGATATGACCTCGGCCACGTCGTCCTTGAAGCGCTTCAGGTTGTTCAGGGTGCCCATTTCCGTGATCACCACGTCGTCGCGGATGACACGGACCTTGGCGCCGCGGCGCACCACGCCCTCGGTGACGCGGCAGCCCGCGACATTGCCCACCTTGGTGATGTTGAACACCTCCAAGACCGTGGCGTTGCCAAGCCAGGTTTCGCGCTGGATCGGCGAGAGCATGCCTGACAGCACACCCTTCAGGTCGTCGATCAGGTCGTAGATGATCGCATAGTAGCGGATTTCCACGCCCTCCCGTTCCGCCAGATCGCGGGCCTGTTTGGAGGCCCGAACGTTGAAGCCGACGATGGGCGCGCCCGATCCCTTGGCGAGTTGGACGTCGGATTCGGTGATCGCGCCGACGCCGGAATGGATGATACGCGCGCGCACCTCTTCGTTGCCGAGCTTTTCCAGCGAGCCGGCGATGGCTTCGGCCGAGCCCTGAACGTCGGCCTTGATGACCAGCGCCAGTTCCTTGACCTGCTTGTTCTGCAGCTTGGCCATCATCTCGGCGAGCGAGGCGGACGCCGTTGGCGCGCCGATCTGTTTTTCGCGACGTTGGCGGATACGGTACTCCGTCAGTTCGCGGGCGCGGGCCTCGTTCTCGACCGTGGCGAAGGGTTCGCCCGGAGGGGGCGCCTGGTCTAGCCCTAAGATCTCCACCGGCTCGGACGGGCCGGCGGCGGGAATCTGCTCGTTGCGCTCGTTGACCAGAGCGCGGACCTTGCCCCAGGCTTGGCCGGCGACGACGATGTCGCCGCGCTTCAGGGTGCCGCGCTCCACCAGCACCGTGGCCACCGGGCCGCGACCGCGGTCCAGCTTGGCCTCGATGATGACGCCTTCGGCGGCTCGGTCGGGGTTGGCGCGCAGGTCCATGACCTCCGCCTGAATGACGATGGCCTCGATCAGGTTATCCAGACCGGTCTTCTTCAAGGCCGAAACCTCGATCAGCTGGGTCTCACCGCCCAGGCTTTCGACCACCACCTCGTGCTGAAGCAGTTCGTTGATCACCCGAGTCGGATTGGCGTCCGGCTTGTCCATCTTATTGACGGCGACGATGATCGGCGCGCCGGCGGCGCGGGCGTGGTTGATGGCCTCGATCGTCTGGGGCATCACGCCGTCGTCGGCGGCCACCACCAGCACCACGATGTCGGTCACATTGGCGCCCCGCATCCGCATGGCGGAGAAGGCGGCGTGGCCGGGCGTGTCGAGGAAGGTGACCCGCTCGCCGTTGGGCAGACGCACCTGATAGGCGCCGATATGCTGGGTTATGCCGCCCGCTTCGCCGCCCGCCACATCGGCGGCGCGAAGCGCGTCGAGCAGGCTGGTCTTGCCGTGATCGACGTGACCCATAACCGTGACCACAGGCGGACGCGGCTGGGTATCGTCGGCCACGTCTTCGTCGGCCAAGAAGCCGGTTTCGACATCGCTTTCGGACACGCGCTTGACGGTGTGGCCGAATTCGCTGGCGATCAGCTCGGCGGTATCGGCATCGAGCACGTCGTTGATGGTCAGCATCGTGCCCTGACGCATCAGGTATTTGATGATGTCCACCGAGCGTGTGGCCATCCGCTGGGCCAGGTCCTGCACGGTAATGGCGTCGGGGATCACGACCTCGCGGGCGACGCGGGCCTGATCGGCGCCGCCCACGCCCTTGGTGCGCTTTTCCTTTTCGCGTTCACGGGCCCGACGAACCGAGGCCAGGGAGCGCATCCGCTCCGCCGTATCGCCATCGCCGGCCACGGCCTGGATGGTCAGACGGCCTTCGCGCCGCTTGGGCTCGCCCTTGGTGCGGGAAACCGCCTTGCCGGGCGCTGCGCCGCGGCGAGCGCCGCGGGCG
>Ga0209611_10014104_pt1 | contig 10780 bp, 7 predicted proteins | sample S1TSphgellanicum_3_FD_187693 | JGI IMG/M metagenome (GOLD analysis project Ga0209611, IMG submission 187693) | Host-associated microbial communities from peat moss isolated from Minnesota, USA - S1T2_Fc - Sphagnum magellanicum MG (SPAdes) (version 2) | ecosystem: Host-associated > Plants > Peat... | reverse complement strand
GTATTCTCTGCGGCTGGTCGCGGAGGCTACATCCGAATGGCACATTTTGTTGGGACTCCCGAAATGGAGTCCCGAAAGTGTCCCGGCTGGACTCTCGGAACTTTGAACGGCCATAGCTCCTCGCCCTGAACTCGGATCGGGACGAGTCATGAATCAATGTTGTAGCTCTCGTCGAGAGCTTTCCAACGCCGTGTCGCACTCTTCAAAGCGACGTCGGAAAGAGGTCGATTCTTGACTTTTAGTGGTCGGGAGTCAAACTGCCAATTTGACTCCCGGCCCTTCTTTTGCCCATAACTTGGGTTGCAGCTGTCCGAATTGCCAATGCGAAGCCATTTTCGATATCTACGTTTCAAGAGCTTTCCAATGACACCAAGAACACCCCAATGCAAGGCGTTTTGGGCCTTGCTGTCGAGCTCTGAACATTCGGGAGTCCCGGAGGACTCCAAACCTCGAACTTTTCCAAGTGTTGGGCTTCACCCCCACACTTGGCCAAAGTGGGGTTGCGACACCTGTGTTGCCAAAGGAAGCTCATCGTGGATATGAATGGCGAAATGTGCCCAAAGAAAACAAACCATTAAGCGCACTTCGACCGCACACTCAAGTTTTACATCTCGTGCTAACACCAGATCATCGAGCACACGGATGCCATGCACACTTCGAATTATCGTCGACCAAGTGGTGGACGATCATGTTCACATCATGCCAACGATCAACAAAATCAACAATACCATCGTCCAACTACAAAATTGATTGCTCATCATCATCCAATAAAAAATCAAGAATTGGCTCCTGAAGGACCTGTTAATCAATATGTTCAAGGTCAAAGGCATCATCAAAATCGATGACAATGAGGAGGACATTGAAAACAAGTTCTGTGTCGACAGTGATTAGTGTGTTAAGCACCAGCACATCATTGAACACGTTAAAGATCAGAGGTCGTTCAACCAAGAGTGTTATGCAGGCTTCAATGAGAACAACCAGAAGGACGTGGTGCTGCAAATTACGCGATTCACCATGTTTGTTGTCATTGAATGCGATTACATCAAGCCGAGTAGGACAGCAACAACAACACGAACAAGCTTGTCAAGGTGGCATCGCGACATTTCATTTCGAATGTGTTAAATGTGTATTGGCCTTATTGTGATCACTTCTGGTCCGAAAGGAAATTGACATGATCGAAGTTGAACAGCGCGACCTAATCAAGTGATACAACAATGACCAACACATCAAGCAGATCATTGACTTATATAAGCACATGGTGTCTTACAATGAGGTGTGGGACAAGATCACTGTCCCTTTCAATTAGTTGTGCCAATTTTGTGGCGGGCTAACGATGATGTTCCCGAACACAACTTTAATCGAGTTAGATTTCTCCATTTTGAAATGGGAAAAGGACAACAATCGCTCATCCATGACCGATCTAACGTTGGAAGGAATATTCCAGTGTAAGCAAATGAATCAGATTCCGATCTTGTAAGTGTCAAACGTCGCCCATCCATGCGATACAACAATAAACGACACTTTCTTGCCCCAAGGGCATTGCAATCATAAAGATCCATGGATGCACAACTTTGACTGAAGCGGTGCGCACAAATTAGCTTATTTTGTTTGATTTGTGCGGACGCACAAATTTATGAGGCCTGGTTTTGTGGTTGGTAAGGCCCACAGCCACAGTTGTTACCAGAGTTATGCACCCTTGACACCTGGAGTCAGGGCCAATGTTCAACCCAAATCAAGCATTCTATTGGTGCAAAAGTTGAAATCAGCCCCATTGGCTTTACACTAGTAGTCAAGGCTGAACTAGAAAAAATCTTTTCAATCTGCCCAAAGTTATTGATAAATGCTGAACTTTACGGCCTTGTATTGGCCCCAAGGCTGTAAAAAGGATACGAACGAATTTGCAAGGCCTATTTGCAACCCTTGGGGTCAATGTTTCAGTATTTATTAATGTCCTGACATCAATGTTCTACATTTATTAGTAACTTGGTGCCAAACAACAACCCAAAAATGATCAAAGTTGGCTCCAAATTTTTCCGGCCCTGACTCCTAGTGTAAAGCGGGCCTAAGGTGCCCACCCAAGGTGGCAGCCAAGGGCAGTATCCAGGGGCCTTACTGCGCATACTTAGCATGTCAGACCAAAAAGACAACAACGGGCCATGGGAAATGTGTGAGAGCTGGCCTAGAAATGTATGATGTCATCCCGATGTAGGAGTGAATTTTATGGTTTTCAGAACGCCCTCCACGTACGCTACAAAAGCTCTGACATTTCATTACATTTAGGAGGACATTGCTGGTCCCGAGAAAGAGTTGCAATCTGGGAGAGGACCCGGGCCACCCCATGATATGTATCAATGATGGTTTTACTTTCCAATATGAACTGGGAAGGACTTACATGTATAATGAAAACATGCTTCAACCATGCTGAAACCTCATGTATGAGCTCTCAACAATGGTTCTTCGACTTCATGCACGTGGTGTTTGATTGCTAAGGGTTTTTCTAGGGTGGGTGCGCCTATTCCCATGACAAATAGTGCCAGAGAATAAAAGAAGATAAAGTCAATGTGAGATCAATTTTAGTAGATAGAAAAACAATTACAGTCCAGCCTCAACTGATTGAATGTTTTTTGGGTTTTTTTTTTTTTGGAGAAATTTTTGAAGTTTTATTATAGGGGGCATGTTGATGTGGCTAAACTTACTAGTTTCCACCACAAAGAGCCAATAGCCAATGTTAGTAGTCAATAACTAATGGCCAACATCTAATAGCCATAGCCAATAGCCAATGACTAGTAAGCAATAGCCAATGGTCAATAGCTGATAGCCATAGTTAATAGCCAATGGCCTAAGAGGTGGGCAGCCCCTAGGTGAAAAAAAATAGTTTGATGGGCCTATGTCAGGGATCCCATCCTGGGTTTGCCCACTTTGGACCCCACTTGGACCTCTATCTTGAGACGTTACAGACAACATCAAATAAGGGATGAAGGATAAGAGAGAGGGTGAGAGGGGGCCCAACTGGGCATTACCTTACCGATAACTCTAATATCAATATAGTTAAGACCAGAATTCAAGAGTAACTATAGCACCAGTCCATGCAATAGGAATGAAGGTCCTCAAGAAATAAAAAAGACAAGGTGAAATTACATTTACCAATGAATTTGGTGGTATTGCCCATTCAGTAGCAGTGGATTCCTTTTAATGTTTAAAAAAAATCTGACCCCTCGATGACCAAACTCGAAGTAATATTGTTATATACCCTTTATTTTACGAATATCTCTATTGCCCTCAAATCCATTCACTTCTAATTCATAACTATTTATGGAAATGTACAATTTTGAATCTGGTACTATTATTTTCCAATAATATTAACATTTACTTTATACTCATATTTTATAGACGGAGGAGGCCTTTAAGAGTTTGGTGTAAGGTACTGACCTAGCAGCATGGCATTACACCTTTTGCGGAGGGTGGAGCCTGAGTTTTGTATTTTGGCATTTTTGTATCTTCGCATTATTAGGAATAATGATCAAGGCTGGCCAATCTGGGTCCTGGGACGACATATGAAAAAAAATCTTCTGATAATAGAGTCAGCAAATACGACAGAATTTTCCGCCGGACTGGTGCGAGGCCCTGCCCTGCGTGAGGGCATTTCGTGGTAGGTAAGGCCCTGTTGCTAAGACATTAGGCCCTGGGAGCTCAGGGTGGAGCCTGAGGTCCAGGGCATACGGCCCTGGCATCAGGGCTTATCCAGTGTAAAGAACAAGGCATCTTACATCTCTTTTGCAAGTACAAGAGACTTTGAAGGCACATGAGGAAGTTGCTTCATCTTTTCGAGAAGGCTATATTCCTGGATTTAAGGTGGCCTCTGGATACACTACAAACTGTAGCAGAATGGAAACCCCCTCCTTACATTGCATTCTCTTCCGCAATGCAGGAACTTGATTTTTCAATAAAGATCTCACACCTTCATAGTTTAACCAGGACATGTTGAGAGTAGCAATGAAGAGTACCTTGGATAAACATTATCAGGGGTGGGGACACTTGCTTGGAATAATGGAAGTCAGATGCAGTACATCATGAACTGCAGTGCGTAAAAACGATCAGATTGCGAACATGTTACTTGCCAGTGAGACTGAGGACCTGGTCATGGCCAACCTTTTTTCTTATTAGCAAAATTTCGCCAAGAATCGAAATTCAAAATTCAAAAATGGAGTGATTCTGAAGGTTTTTTAATCTTCAGAACTGAGGGAAAATCAGTAAAAATTACCAGATTTTTATAATTGGCTTTCAGTGTGCAGCCAAAAAAGACTTAGAAGGATGGTTAAAGTTTTGTACTTCATATATGATTTATAGCCAGATTTTCCCTAAATCTTCTTAGGGATGATCACCACTTTTCTACGTCTTCCTATGCATGATAGCCACTTTGGCTTAAACCAAAAAAATTCCTAACGAAAACGCTGGTCACAAAGGAAAGAGAGTGTGTAAGTCTGTATTGTAACAGAAACAGGTATATTATATATCCAAAACTTAATTATTCACAAGTAAAATGTCTGCATATTTTAACGTTTGATTGCTTCACCTGTTTATTTAAACTCCAGTTGTTATTTTGATGTTGAGCCATTGTATTGCATTTGGCCCTGTCCCCTTTGGCAATATGTTATACCGTAATTGGAACGCAAGCTATTTTCAGAATGCTTTTTCACTCCTGATGCTGAATCTCGTTGCAACAACTTCAAAATGCCTCTCAGACCTGTCATGCCACTTCTTGTCTCTTCTTCCTATCACTCTTGCTTTCATTATGGAAACAATTTGGCTGTCGTCATCCCCAGTCTCCTTGAAATTATAATTTGCATGTGGGTATGGGCAGGATGGACTTTTTGAATGCACGAGATTGGACGCTCACAAAGACATTTGCTTCAAGATTTTGATGTTTGATGCAATAAAAGATGTTTTCATGAAAAGACCCTTGAATGGGTGGAAGGCAAAAGTTGGGGATGGCATTTTGTCTTTTGTAAAGGCTACAAAGTTTGATAAGCTTTACATAACCTTGTATGCACACACATCATCGAATGGTGAATATCCCGCATTTTTTTGAGGGGATGGATGGCACAAAAGAAAGGACACATTGTGAATTAAATGTTGTATGCTTTTAATTACATTCAAAAACGACTCCAAAAAGCAGCACAACGATGGCTATTGCGCATAAACAAAAGTAATGGATTCAAGTTGTCAAGGCAAACTACAACAAATGACGCCCATAGTGAAGAAGAATGTCAAATTGTTGAAGTCGAAAAAGTTTTCAAAAACCTTTGGCTTTTTTTGTTAGAATAGTTAACATTGGTCAAAAAATTCTAGAAAAAACTACTAGGTTATCCATAAAGATCGCTCCCCATATACGTATTTTGCAAGGTGAATAGAGTGATTTGAAGAATCAATTGTAATCTTTGAAAGTCAAATTACTAGTCATGAGTTCAAACATTTTGCTTGAAAGCAAGAGATACATTAGGACCTTGAAATGGTGAAACAATTGCTATAAGAAGAAATAATTATTATAGAGTGTAAATGTAAAGAATCTCCAAAAGGGTGAACCTTGGAAAGCAAGAGATTCATTAGGACCTTGAAATGGTGAAACAATTGCTATAAGAAGAAATAATTATTATAGAGTGTAAATGTAAAGAATCTCCAAAAGGGTGAACCTTGGAACATTTTGAAGCTTCCGTATTGCACACAAAACAAAAGTTGAGGAATGTTGACCACAATTTTGAGATGTAAACCTTCCTATTATGTAGAGTGTGTGAAAGAGTTTTAGATAATGAAAAGGAGCAAAAGGTTGTTTCTACACAATTAACTTATGCTTTTATAAATCTTGAAATTTTTAACTTGAAAAGTGGTCGTAATAAGCTTTAGATTGTTGGTCGCCTAAACCAAATTTAATTAATGTTGAAAGGGTCAAGAACGGTTACTAGCCCTTTGCCCATCAACAATCCCACTAACGGATCTTCAATTGCTTTTGAAGTGATTGTGATGTATGCTTGCCCAATTTTTGGTTTTTATTTCTTGCGATGACACTATGGTTACATATGTTGATCCATTTAACACTTGTTCTACTTGGTGATACATTTAGAAATTGCTTCAAGGCATTGTGCAAGCCTAAAATGTTACAAAAAGCTTAAATTATAAGGTTAGATCAACAACTTTGGTGAAAACCAAATTAGCTTACAAATCAAGGTGCCAAAAGTTGAGAAGATTGACACTTGTGAACATTTGGAATGCAAGCAATAATGTTCAAACTTATGTTTTAAAAACTATAATTACTAAATACTTTTGCATTGTTCACATTTTAAGGTTTATCTATAGTTGTTATAGTTTTATTCATTTGCTACACAATGCATTTAAGATTTTATTGTTATGTATGTAGTTGCAATACTGTTATTCTAGTAAAAGATAGTGCTATGAATTATTTTGTACTTGTTTTATGTTTCACATAATGCATAAACATGCTACAATAGGCCAATTAGTGATCCTTGTTCCAAAGTAAAAATAAGTGCAAAACAAATTTTTCATTTTTTTAATTAAAAATTTTGGGATGTACTTACCATATTAAATAAACCATCTATGGTCATCCCCAATCTATATTATTATTGAGCTTTTTTATTTATTTACTACAAGTTTATATATGATATGTTTTCCAAATTAAACGATTCAAATGATGTGTTATTAATATTTGAACCATCATGCATATTGATACACATTTTTTGGAACTTGAATATTTCAATTATGACAATGTGAAGCCTTTCAAAAATAAGTTTTTCTTTATGTAGGTCTCAAATGCTAAAAACCTAGTTCTCAATATGAATTACAAATGCATTTTGTGGTGGTAACATGGTAAAACATGCTTTCAACATTTTTTGAAAGATCCATAATAATAAATTTTTAAAATGAAAGGTTGTGAATATAATTTATGTTTTACTTTGTGCAAAATGGACAACAACACCAAATTAAATAAATGAATGAAAGTAAGTTGGAAAAAAATAAACACATTTTAAATTTAAAAAAAAAAATCATCGCATATTACATATGCTCATGTAGTTTGAATATTAAATTTCAAAGAATGTGTGTTACTTTTTAATCTCCAAAATTAACAATTTATTTTTTTCTTGCATCATTGGGATACTTTTTGGCCTACTTTAACATGTTTATGCCCCACAATAGTGCTAATATGTGTGCAAGCAACTAAAAATAATTCAAGTATTCAAATTCCTTGCTTACCTTGCTAGAATAGTTTTGTAAATAATTCAAGTTATTTCCAAATTATTTACAAATTCACTTCTATAAGGTAAGATTCTTACTTATTATGGTGAAAGACCTTGTTGGTTACTTGTCATTAATTTGGTTCTTATTTGCTTTGGTACTTGACAAACTTTTCCTTCCAAATTCACTTGTGTAATTTCAAAATTACAAAAGTGAATTTGGAAGTAAGAGCTTAACAAGTACCAAAATACGCACCCTCATTTCAAAAAACATGCGCCAAACAAATAAAAACAAATTCATGTCAAAAAGCCTTGTGTTATAGACACATTAATCCCACCAATGGGTTTGAATGCATGCCAAACCCTAACTTTCATAATCCCATGGAATCCATTCTTGATATCGTCTTGTGTAATGAAATCATCCAAATTTGACAAATCTCATCCATTAAAAAAGTCTTCCATCTAGAACACTTTTTCACATATATTCTAAACTTTAAAAAAACAAAAATTCAACAAAACATGGCTTCACTAAGGACTTTTGAAAAAATGGTTCAAATATGATCATTTAAAAGTCCATAACTAATTATTGGGTAAGGCTTTTTAAACAAGGTTGTCAAAAAAATTGAGTTTTTTTAAAAAACTTATCATATGTTAAATCCCTTATAACATGTTTGCAATAAAAATTATAAACAAAAATACTTTTATATATATTGAAGTGTAGAAATGCCATAACTATCCATATGCAATTATTTCAAAAATCCTTTTTTATATTTTTAGTGTGCCTTTGTGGCATAAATCTATTACGAAACTATTTAGCATCAAGTTGAAAATCTAAAACCATTTGAAAAAGTTCCACATTATTGATTTTACTAAATGTTGATTGCACTTTTATAGATTACACCATGTAAAAAATTAGAGTGTGACAAAAAAAATGATTCACCCTAACTTGCATTCACTCAACAATTTGTTCCATGAATGGGCACACAAATGTAAGAACATTGGTAATGAACAAAATGTGAAAAAAGAAATTAAAACAATTTTGTGGTTTAACAACAAGGTTTTTTATTAACTTTTTGAATTATCAAAAAAATAAATTAAGGTTATAATTTTCATGTTATTGAACAACATACTGAACATTGTGACACTATTGATTTGTCTCCAACAATTATTAGTGCAAAAAATAGAGTTGATGAAATGCCAAAATTGGTCAAATTGCGTAAAAATTGAACATCTAGTTGCATGGGAAAGCATGGTGGGTTTCAATTAGCATTGACCGAGATTTTGAAAATTTATTGTCATTTGTCATTCCTTAGGGAGTTGAACCCTAATGGTGCCTTGTGTACCCCAAAGCATGGAGAAGAAATTAGAAAGGGCTATTACTCAAAGCAACACAGTGGTTGTGAGGGGTGAAAAGAGAAAAGAAAATTAAATGAATAAATAAAAGGATCAAGGAGGAGCCTTTACTTTATTCCATCCCTTGTCTTTTTATCTTTGCTTTTCTCTCTCTATTTTCTTCCTTTTTCCTTTTATTCTCTCATTGTCATTAAACATAATGGTAATATAGTGGCAAAAACATCATCACCATCGGTCTCCAAAGGGCAATGAAAAAGAAGGAAGGTTTAGGGAGGACTTGCTTCCTCATGGTTTTGGCCATTAGCATCACGTGATGCAATAGCACAATAGTTTAAAGTTACTATAGCAAGGAGAAAGAAGGGGTGGTGTTGGTGTTAAACCCACCATCACTCCAAACTTGAAGCTTTTCCAAGCCTAAGATTTGGGCACAAGGGGAGGTTCACCAAGCTTGAAGGAACCTTGAGACAAGAAATAGGGGGAAAGTTCAATATGAAGTTCCTTGTTTTTTTTCTTTTTAATTTCAAAAATTATGAACAAGAAGTTTGGTAGGGCATAGTTTGGGGCTAATTTGTCACTTAACCTTATTTTCGTTTTTTTAAATTTTTAACTTTTGGTTATTTTGGGCGATTTTTTCATTTTTTCCAAATTGTCGTCCATTTCAAAGGTATTTCATCCATAATTGCATGTGATTTTGTTCATCCAACTTATAGTCAAACAAGGGCCTAATGATCAAACAAAAAATTATTTTAAAAGTTCAAACAATTTGATGTTTGTATCTAAACACATCATCTTATTATTTTATGTTGTGACTTGAGGAAAAAAAAGAACATTTTGTTTTAATATTTGTTTGAGATGCTTTTGAAAATTCATATCTCCCACATACAATCTCAGTTTCATGTGATTTTAACACCATGATTTGGGTTCTAAAAAGGAGTAGTGCTTTTGTCAAATATAAATGACCATGTTGAAGTTGGTTAAGTCTTCCCACAAAGAGACTATTACATTTCGGATTCTATTAACCCACATGTATACTACAAGCAAGCTGGTGGTTGAGATCTTTTCTCTCAATGATGGGAAAGTTAAATTACTCAATCTAGAATTGGTTAGGAGGATCATCATAAGGGAGAGGAAGGGAGTGAACAATCATTTTTTCTCTTCACATAGGGGTTGAAGATAATTGGCTTGAACAAGTAAAGAGCAACCATAGCTAGGATGAGAGCCAAACCACCAATAAGACCTCCCACCACAGCACCTATTGGAAGTGTGCTTTTAGAACTTGATGCAATATAGTCTGCAACAATGCTCACATTCAGAGTAACAATCCCTAACTTCATTAGAAACAAGCCTTTGTAGAGCTCAGTACTTTGCAAAAACCCTTGAACTTCAATTACAAATACTTATCTTCAAATACCATCTCCTTGTCAAACCAAGTAGAACAAGCAAAACAAAAGCAAGGACACATCCCCCAAGAAAAATAAACTATGTAAAAGGTTGATGTTACCTTCAAACAAACACTGATAGATCTTTAGTAAGAGAGGAAACAATTTACCTGAAGGTTGACAGAGGCATGCAGATGAGTTATACAGAACAAAATTTCCTGGGCAGGGAGGACAATTTCCTGAATTCAACACCAAAATTAGTTGTGATCAGAAAAGACTAGACTAGTACTTGCTTCAAGCCACCTCATCACTCCATAAAGGAGAAAATATTCAGAGCAAATCCAGATCTGGAGATTAACAGGCTCTCAATGAACATTCCTCATGACTTGTCTTGTATTCCACTCAATGCCATACAAAGGAGCCAAAAATTCATTTGTACAGACCACCAAAACACATATATACCTTCAAAATTCTTAAAGATTGTAAGGCATGAAAATTGTCGCAAACATGAATCTGATGCCTTAGTGAAACCCGTAAAACAATTTTGCGTGATATTCCTGCTTGCACAAGTAGCAGAATTGCACATTTATCATTCTACACATTTCAGATTACTGCACTTGTAATCATCACAAGTTGACGTTACAAATTTTGAAGCTTTTTGTATCTTATGAGATTCCCAAGTAGCTCAAGGAGGCACTTGGAAAATTGTTTATTCACATGGTTTTGCTTCTTGCACCTAGGTTGATCCTGCAACCATTAGACCCACAGTATGTAGATGGAATACACTCACACATTAGGAGGCAA
>Ga0209611_10014103_pt1 | contig 10782 bp, 11 predicted proteins | sample S1TSphgellanicum_3_FD_187693 | JGI IMG/M metagenome (GOLD analysis project Ga0209611, IMG submission 187693) | Host-associated microbial communities from peat moss isolated from Minnesota, USA - S1T2_Fc - Sphagnum magellanicum MG (SPAdes) (version 2) | ecosystem: Host-associated > Plants > Peat... | reverse complement strand
CATTCTTTACCCGCGAATGTTTACCAAATTACACTGGTTGATCTATAAATTTTTTAAAAATTCTTTAAAATTCTTGCTTCTTTGGGCTTCCATAACATTCTCGCACCAAGAATGTCATAACTATGTCAAATTTTAATTTAATTTTCATGAATTTTGCCCAAATTATGCCATGTGGCAAAATCCCATCATAACAAATTATTGCAAATCATTTGAAATAGACGAAAAGGATTCAATTTATATTTTCAAAACAAAATTACAAGAGAATTTATTATGTTACCAAGTGGTAATAATTGTGTGAATTACATGTTAGGTACAAAAAATTGGACTAATGTACAAGTTGCATATGGATAATCAATGAATGAAAGCACATGTGTTAATTGTATACATTATCCATGTGAAATGTGTTAATGTGATGGCGAGTCATCATTTAAGACTAGATGCTAAATGCAACTTCACTAATGCAACTTATTTATAGTCACAAATTCATACTTTCTTTTAATGTTTGGCACCAATATAACACTTCTTCCTTATAAACATAAGTATATAGAAATCCCCCATGACAAAACTTTGAAGCATATATCAATTTTGGCTTCTAAATTGTTACTTTTCCCATATATCATTAAAACCGCCCTCATCACCACACAAACTCACTATTGCTCTTTTTCACACTTCCATGCCATCGGACCTGATAAACTATATCATATCCCAATATGGTTTAACCCACTTTTATTATTCATAACCATTCACTTGTTCTATTTTGTTCAAATTTTTTAAATCATCACACATGTCTGATGTATATTTGGTGCCCTTGATTTTGTGTACAACATACAATGGACATGACAAGGCTTTGCATACCCACCTCCAACAAAAGCCCCAGAAGCCCATAAATGGGTTCAATTTGTTGTAACCTTCACCCACATTCATCTTTCACTATATTCCTCATTCCACATTAAGATTGAACCACTACCATAGACCATATCATTCAACCACACATTAATATCCAAACCTTGTGCCATTAGCCATGCAACATATTAAAATATAACAAATCTCCTACATTTCTTCATACTTACATCAAATTGAGCCCAACGCCATTCTCCTTGTATGTGTCCATTGACTCCCCACCATCCCACCTCTTTTCTCAAACCATCATCACTTTCCACAATATTCATATCAAACAAACTATCCATATCCATCTCAACATGTCAACCTTCATCAACACAAATGCTTCAATCCCACATGCCCTTGTTTAAAAGTGGAAACAATGTTCCTTCCCCACCCCAACTAGTTTACCTTTTTCCACCCTCCCCCCCTATACCCACCTTCACCCCTAAAATCCCCCATGTCACAAAGCATATGCATCAATGGTTTTGTCATCGAAAACAAGAAATCCACTTGCTTGTGATATGGTTTTTTTTTCCCCATCTTGAAATATTCCTAAATCATTTGAACTCCTAGGTCATTTTTAGATCCACCCATTAATTTTAACACCACAAATGGCTATTTTGTTTTTAAAATGCCCAATATATGGGCAATTGTCAAAAATGTCTATTATGGCCAACTCTTTTCTTGTCCATGATGTGCAAACCATGTGACTTTTTCACACCCATGTTGACACTTGCCCACACCTATTATCGTCTTGCCAACATCTTGTAATTCATAATTTATGCATAGATCGACATAACAAAGCCTTATGACACATTCAAATTAAGTTCCTCCTCACACATCATGTTAATAGTTGGAAATGTTTTGTTAATGATTTTGTTTTAATAATTTCCCATTGTCCCCCTTAGCTCTTATTGTGCTTATGGTCCAACTCAAAATGTTCTTTCCTTGCCATATTATGTATAAATATCCATTTACTAAATGGCCTCCCCACACATTCCTTTACCCCTCTTAGTTTTACCCCGTCTATTCACATCCAATTCATTGAATTGACATATTGCCATGATTAATTGTTATAAATTGTTGTGAATAAAAAATTCAACAAATACAACTTTCTTCTTATCACAATTTGTTTATTGGATGACTAGCTGAACCTTTCCTACTATGAAATTGGTCAAAGAAGAGGAGTTCACTTACACACATCTTCCTCTTTACAAGCATGATTCCAAGTCCCACCCTCACACATCAAAAATTTACAAATCCAATTACACCTAAACTCAATTAGATCATTATCTACCATCATCTTCAATAAACATAAACTTGAATCTTGGCCACCCCTTTATGTTGATTCACATAGTTGTTGATCTCCCACCCCCCCTTCCTCCCCAACCCCCAAAACCATTCCCCACTCTTGCTTCCCCTCTCCCCAATTTCTATATATTCGCTACACATGCCAACAACAATAGGAAGGTGAGGATCTAAAGTAGCTTGCAACTTACTCTTAAAAAATGCAAGAGATGAAAAACATTTTTCATCTTCTACACTCCTTAGAATGTGGACTATGGCCATCTGTGCTAACTTAAGATACTTAGGGAAAAAATGTGTGAGAACTTAATATGCATCAATTGTTTTCCAAATTCAGGTCAATGGATTCAAATCAAAAGGTGGCTCCATGGTAGCTTTAAAGTTGATTTTCATACATAACTTAAACATCCCTTCTATACATCTAGCCCCCAACGATTAAGCAATGATGCAACCAATGAACTTGAACCTCCAAACCCCATAAGTTTTGGCTCATAATACTAAGCTTTCAATATTTTTAAATGTTTGGTGAAACTATCATCACAATTGGGTCGTAACCAATATTGTGGACATACAATGCCCATGGCATCAAGCAAGGGGCACTAAGGGAAGCAGTTGTCCAACTCTTTGATCAGTTGGGTAGTTGCAGATGTAAACCAACGAAGACAATTGAGAAAAAAAACAAATAACAACACACATTGAAAGCAAACAAGGCAACTACACCGAAAAACCAACAAAGAGAAATTTAAAATAAAAAATTGTAGCACAAATTGAAAGAAAACAAAACTTGAAATTCAAAACACATCAAGATGAATAAAAAAGAAAATAGGGTTAGAAACTTACCTTGAACATTCTCAAGGTAAACAATGTCTTGAGTGCAAGATTACATTTATGAGCCATGTAATGAACCCTGATGGAAAAAGGTGCATAGTTTGTGTTTATTTGTTTAATGACCCTAGTTTTAATACCCTTGAATGTATTTACCCCATTAGCCCCAAAAGAAAGTAGCTTCTTAATTACAATAGTAGGACTTAAACCTTCACCATTTTGTAAGGCTTCCATGATGACAATAGTGAGGTTATCAACTCCTGCTCCATAAACAATTATTTGAAGAGAGATCATCATGGAAAGTTTCACTCAATTTTGCATCACATAAGCGTGTATGGAAATCCATCTTTCATTATCAATGGTGTTCATTTCATCGCCATATAGTTAAAAGCATAAAAAATTCCCAAAATTTTGTTAGTCATTTGGACATACATGAATTTAGTCATGACCCAATGAAAAGAGTCAAACCTTGTTGCATTTAAGGTTTTTAGGCACACCAAGGAAAGAGTAAAAAGACTTTCTTTTTTCATATCCACCATAGGATGGCTAACTTTTAAGATTTGAAACTAGGTTGCAAACTAGACCGTTTTCCTCTCCAGCTCTAAATGGGTGTTCTTATTAACCTATTGTAAAATAGTTGTAGATGCTTTGGTAGAAAAGAAAGTTTGGTTTTACTTATGCCTGCAAGATTTGATGTTATACCATTCACCTTTCTTGATGTTGAATTTTAGCAAATCTTTTTCTACTTTCCTCCTACCCTCATGTTTCATCAAAATATCCCACTTGGGAATAAGTAAACAAAGTTTCATGTTAATTGTGGTGCAGACCTTGCATCTCACATTATGAAGCACCCAATTAGTAGCAAAAACACCTTTAGCCCTCAAGGGAGCTTTGTAGCCCACTTAAGCTGAAATTTCCTTGTGAGATCATATGATGTCACGGACACCACCATCACCCATCACTTGCATCAACATAATCACCTACATCATCATTTGCATTAAAAATTTTCAAGAGATTGTGGATTACCCACCTTTTGAACATCTTGTTGAGATTGTGGACCACCCACCTTTTGTCAAAGTTTTGATTTTCATATTTTTTTTCGCCATGTCCATTTCAAGAGAAAAAATAGTTTTGTCCATGGAAAAAATTATTGTTGCCCTTAGGCATATGTAATAGGAAATCAATATCTTCATGAATCCATTGCAAATTTACAAGGAAACCAAACATCAACAATGTTTGGAAGCTATCCAAAGGAGCCACAAATCAACCTACTAGATAAATTTGATTGCAAGCGCTCAAAATTTTGAAGTTTCGTCAACCAAGTACATTTCATCATCTAACGTCATCAACATTGTTATCCAAATGATTAGACTTAAGTTGGACTTATTGGCACCTTATTATTAGGCACAACTTTAACATGATTTGCACCTTTTTTGGAACGTCAATCTCCTCTTCTAAACAACTTTGAAGCATTTCTTGAAGAATATGGTGATTTTTTTGGTGATTCAAACAAAGAATGTACAACAACAAACAAGTTATGAGCTCTTCACTAAGGATCACGCCCAACTTTTGTGTACGCTTTTAAATTTAGGCAACTGGCACGCGAGATTTCATGGGATGAGGCTACCTTCATGAGCCAATTTCAATTTGGACTATGTGGAAATGTGAAAGACCTTATGTTAACCACGCCTAATCCCACAACCTTGAATCAGGCAATCATGCAAGTTATGCGTTATGATAACCAACTGTCAACAAGAGAAGCGTTGGGAACCATCACCAACATTGAAACAATTTACGCCACCCATGTTGTAACCCAAACATATGGTGTTTGCACCTAATGACGACCCAATGCAAATTGACAAGACACAATTCAAACCACTCATAAAATGAGAAAAACGACATCGACATGTAAAATTTTTTTATCATATTGTGAAGAACTAGACCACATAGTTAGTGCTTGTCTAAAGAAACATGTTCAACATGCAACGCGCACCACAACTTCTACCACTACCCAAGGGCTAGAAAAGAAGGGAAATGAGGACGTTTAGTTTCAATAGGAACCTTGATGTATCATGCGTTCAAAACAGTCTTACCTTGTCTTCATAACTGGCACCTTTTTTTTGTTGCCCATCATGATCAAGGGTGGTAAATCCATGACTATGCAAACCCAAGCACTTTTTGACTCAAGGGCATTTGCATGTTTCATCAATAAGGAGTTGGTATGACAACATAACTTGGCATTGGTGGAGAAAGTGACACCATTGGCGGTCGAAATGATAGATGGTTGGAACCTTTTTTCAAAACCTATAATGCATGAGATCAAATCATTGATGATAACAATTGGGTCATATAGTAGCAAAATTGTCTTCAATGTCATTTCATATCTAACAAACCTTATCATCATTGGGTTATCATGGCTCATTTTGCATAATCCTCGATTGGATTGGAAGATGAAGAGTCTTCATGTTGAATTAGTAAACAAAATTGCACCAAATATGAAGCTTTTCCAAGAAGCACATTGGATTCTGAACATGATTATGCATGTGAAGACATAGCAAAAACTAGGCAACGCATGCAAAAACTCAAGCGTGAAGGAGATATTGGAAGTAATTAAAGATCCAAACATTTCAAGCCGTTGTTCGTGGGAGCAAGAACATTCATACAAGAAGGGAGATACATTCTTTGTGTATGCCATTCCAGCCCCTGAGCATGGGACACAACATGAAATCCTTATTCAGTACCAAGATTACAAAGATGTTTTTGAAAAGAAAAATGTAGACACATTACCTAAACATTGGCAATATGATTGTGTGATTAATTTAGAGGAAGGAACGTAGCCCTTGTTTGGACCCATTTATAACTTGTCAAAAGACAAACTCTTGGCACTTAAAAAATCCATCAAAAAAATTCTTGAGAAGGGGTTCATTCGACACTCCAAATCTCCAATTGGTGTTCCAATGCTATTTGTCAAGAAAAAAAATGGATTTTTATGCATGTGTGTCAACTACCGTGGACAAAATCGATTCACCATCGAGAACCGGTACCCTTTGCCCTTAATCTCAAGATTGTTGGACCAACTCAGTCATGCCAAAATATACACCAAGATTGACTTACATGGAGCACACAACTTGGTGCACTTTCAAGAAGGTGATGAATGGAAGATGACATTCAAAATTTGTTACAACCATTTTGAATATGTTGTGATGCCCTTTGGCTTTACCAATGCACATGTTGTCTTTCAACATATTATGAATGATGTCTTTCGTGAATATTTGGATGATTTTGTGGTTTGTTACATTGATGACATCTTCATTTTCTCAAAAAAATGGCAAACCATCAAAGCCATGTACATATTGTTTTGGAAAAGCTTCAGAAAGTTGGTCTTTATGCCAAATTGGGAAAGTGTGGATTCCATCAATCTGAGGTAGAATTCTTGGGTTATATTATTTCTAGAAATGGTGCTCACATGGACCCTTGTAAGTTCAAACCATTGTGGATTGGGCTACCCCAACTTCAATTCATGATGTTTAATGTTTTCTTGGGTTTGCCAATTTTTATCGGCAATTCATTACACACTATTCCATAATAATGACCCCTTTTACTTGTCTAATTGAGAAGGATCAACCTTTTTCTTGGGGAGTTGAAGTTGAAAATGCTTTTCAGTATTTGAAGCCCTCCTTCAAGACTACCCCACTTTGATTCATGTCAACCCTTCCAAACCTTTTGTCTTGGAGATGGACGCTTTTGACTTCGCATTAGGTGTTGTATTCTCACAACTTGGAGAAGATAATCTTTTTCATCCAATTGGTTTCCATTTTCGTAAGTTTAATCTTGTTGAAATTAATTATAAGATTCATGACAAAGAACTCTTGGCCATCGTGGATGCTTTTGAGGAGTGATGTCATCTACTTGAAAGAGCTCAACATGAAATCACCATGTATTCTTATCATAAGAATCTCCAATATTTCATGACGGTTCATGTGTTGAGTCAACGTCAAGCTCAATGGGCATTATCCTTGTCTTGATTTCAATTTGTGATTACTTATTGTCCAAGGCAACAACAAGGGAAACCATATGTGTTATTTCATCATTTGTACCTCACGCTTAAGAAGGGGGATGCCGTTTATGATCAACAATGTGACACCATTATCAAACCCAAAAACCTTTAGCTTCAAGCATCGTCAGTAACTCCTAAAGATAAGACCCTCTTTTAACGCCTTTGTGAAGATTTAATCAATGATTTTTTTGCCATTATTGTTAAAATTCATCCAAAAAACCTTCCTAGTGATTTCAACAAATTCGAGTTTCGTGATGGTATGTTATATCATGACAGATTATTATATGTATCGAAAGGCCATGCACGATTTCAAGTTCTCCAAGCCAAACATGACACATTGGGTGCTAGCCATTTTGGATTCAACAAGACCATGGAATTAGTGTTGTGTGACTATTGGTGGCCGTAATTTTGGAAGTTCATGAAGGAATTTGTGGGCTCTTGTGATGTTTGTGCTCATGCAAAGAATCTTCATCATCGCCCTCATGGACCTTTTCAACCATTATTAGTCCATGCTTCCCCATGGTCTTTAATCTCCATGGATTTCATCGTGGATCTTCCATGATCTAACTCATTTGATTCCATTCTGGTGGTGGTGGATTGTCTCATGAAAATAATTCATTTTATTCCTTGCAACAAATCAATAGCTAACGAAAAGACAACTAAGTTATTCATTGATCATGTTTTTCATTATCATGGATTTTTTAAAAATGTCATTTCTGATTGTGGACCCCAATTTGCATCCAAGTTCTAGAAGTGGCTCTTCGAGCTATTAAATGTGAAGGTGAAGTTATCATTAGCCTTCCATCCCCAAACAAATGGGCAAATGGAGCAAGTCAATCAAATTTCAGAACAATATCTACGATGTACGATTAATTATCACCAAGATAATTGGTTAGATTTATCGTATGTGGCAAAAACAATTTATAACAACATGATGCATTCAACAATGCAACAAACACCATTCTTTGCAAATCATGGCTTACATCTTAGGTTTGATTTCCAAGGTGTAAACAATGTCATGAATCTTGTAATTGAAGATCCAACCACTTGGTTAGCAAACATTTGAGCACAATTTGTATCCAACCTTGAAAAAATCAAAGGCATTATAAGGAAATGTTGACGAACATCGTAAAGACCAACCAAATTTCAAGGTCGGAAATCAAGTTTGATTTTGACAACAAAACATGAAGACAATTCAGTCGTTGGAAAAATTAAACTACCAAAAACGTGGCCTATTCTCCATCGTGAAACAAATCAACATAATGACATTCCAACTCAAGCTTCCATGAAAGTTCACCCTGTGTTTCATGTTTCATTGTTGTTACCATGTTTCTACCATTCCAGGGAGAACACATAAGTCACCTCCACCAATTATAACTAATGATGAGGAAGAATATGAGGTTGAGAAAATCTTATATTCAAGGATATCACATTGTTAATTATAATACATAGTTCATTGGCAAGGTTATGACATTAACGAACATACTGGGAACCAATTGAAAATTTATCAAATGCCATGGAAAAAGTGAAAGACTTTCACATGTGATATCCAAACAAGCTCAAGGTCACTCCTTGTGGGACTTGTTGTTAAAAGGGGAAGTGATGTCACCTACACCACCATCATCCATCGTTTGCATCATCGTTTGTATCAACATAATCACCTACATAATTGTTTGCATCATCATTTGCACCAACATAATTGTTTGCATCATTGTTTGCACAAACATAGTCGCTTGCATCATTGTTAACTATTAGCTAACTCCTAGTTCACTATTAGTTAGGAAGTTTTTTGAAAAGCTTCCTTGGTTGGTGCACACATGGAAGCCTCTATAAAAGCTTCCTTGAATTAAGAAGCTTCTCAAAAAGCTTCCTTGATTGGTGCAACATGGAAGCCTTTATAAAAGTTTCCTTGAACTAGGTCCTCAATGGGGTATAAATAGGGGTAGGACCTCCCATTAATTTTAATACGTTCAACACTAGCTTTGGGTACATTTATTTGTTTTAATTTTTGTTTTCAATATGTCATTAAAATAAAGTTTCGTTTGAATCATCTTTTAGCATATATTGTGTTTTTGCCTTGTGTTTGTGTTTTTAGTCTTAAATTAGATTTAGGTTTGCATTTCTTATGATTTATTTTCCTTGTTGTGTCCTTGGTTTAGTTTTTATTCTTGTAATTTTTTGTGCCCATGACATATCACTTCTTCAACTTCTAAGTTAGATGGATGCATAGGTAGCAAGTCAAGGTTTGACTCTATATTAAGTAAATCACTCAAGATGACCACATTTTTAAAGGAGGTAGTTGGAAAGTCAACATGGATGTTACCACTAGAACTAAGTTGCATACATGATGGAAACAAAGGGATTGTTGCATCAAAGGATGCAACAACTTGAAGATTTCAAACCAAAGAAATAAAAGCATGAAAAGGCCCACCAGGTTTCAATGCAATAGGAAATGGCAAAGGTGAGATAACATCAGCTACAATTGGTGAAGGAAATGTAACATTCAATAGCATAGGAAATCGTAACCCACCAAGTCTTGAATGTGAAGATTTTGACGAACCATCGCCATCAAAAGGCAAGGGCATTGAATCACATACCAACCATAGTGGTTTTACATTCCCAACATTTCTACTATTTGCAAAGTACTGCAACAATGTGAGTTTGGATTTTGTTTTTGTCCTTGTTAAAGATTTTAAAGACTTAGTGCTTCATGATTTGTCCAATGCATGCACATTATCCACACAACATGCACAACAACAAGCAAATGAAAAGTCATGGTTTGTAACTACTAGGACAAAAAAATGAATGCCAAACTTTAAATTGAATCTTCTAATGAAATGCACAGTGCACGCACAACACACACAACAATAAACATGTTGAAAAAGTTTGTTTAAAACTACTAGGACAAATAGAAAGTGAGCGCCAAACCTTAAATCAAATTTCTTCCAATGGATAATGCACACACAACACACACAACAAGGAACTTGGAAGCTTAAAGAGTTTGCCTATAAGTATTAGGATACACAAAAAATGAGCACCAAACCTTAAATCGAATCTCCTCAAGTGCACAATGTACACAACGAGAAAACACATAAGAAATTGTTGGAATTGAACTAGAAACAAAATATTTCATACCTCTTTCAAATGAAAAATAATCTTTCTAGCTTGAACAAAGAATCGTGATCTTGCTTCAGGATTCTTGCTCTTCATTTCGTGTCGACATTCATTCACAACATAAACAATTTTGAGCGCACTCAATGACATTGTCATGTGCAAAATGAGAACCTTGGTTGGTTGCTTGTAAATGCTCGCCCTAAAAATCTAAATCTCAAAGTTTGAGGAGATATATTCCTTAGTAGTAGTACTAGGCTCTAGCGTAATGCACTAGGTGACAATGAGGCAACAAGGAGATGACAAGCCCTCCTCGCAGACATGAAGCTATGGCAATAAACAATTGAGTCTCGACAAACTAAATGATGACATGAAACCCTAAACCCTATTCGATAGATGAGATGACTTGGCTACATTCTATGGTGAGGATGGGACAAGATGGTGATATCCTATGATGGTGATGTGACACACTAGCAATATCCTAAGATGATGATGGGAGAACATGGCGATGGCAATCAATGGTGGATTGAAATATCACAATGATGTTGTTCACCACAAGTAAAACAACATGGCTACAATGCCAGATGCCTTTTAGGTTTTCT
>Ga0209611_10014102_pt1 | contig 10783 bp, 9 predicted proteins | sample S1TSphgellanicum_3_FD_187693 | JGI IMG/M metagenome (GOLD analysis project Ga0209611, IMG submission 187693) | Host-associated microbial communities from peat moss isolated from Minnesota, USA - S1T2_Fc - Sphagnum magellanicum MG (SPAdes) (version 2) | ecosystem: Host-associated > Plants > Peat... | reverse complement strand
TTCAACGGATTTTTAAAATGCTACTCGTGAAGACCTCAACATTTATGCATTTGGTGAAGGATTACCTCTCAATGAGAACTGGGTAAAAACATTATCCAACTAGGTTCATTAGTTGAACTTTTTTTGTATTGTCAAAACTTGTGCGGGTTATAATCAATACTTTTGAATATACTAATGTAATATGGGTCATGTGTGTTTTATGAACTTTGCTTCATAACTTACTATTGATGGAAATGAAATTTGATTAATTTCAAACATCATGAAATAGGTTTTAAATTTTCCCTTCATCAAATCAATTCCATATAAATATTTGTAATGAAAATCATAACATCAAATTAAAACATGTAAGATTAATGAGATAAAACCAATAACTTTTTTATGTATTTATTTAATTTGCTTACCAAAGGGTTGAATGAAATTACTTTTACACAAAATATTTCATTTTTATTCAAACATCAACAATTACTAAATTATAATTTCCACCACCATTTGGAACTAAATTAGAGCATAAGTGAACAAACAAGTCAATGAGTTCCATTAACTTAATCATTTGCACATGTAGGGAATTTTAGTGCCATATGCCTCAGCTATTCAATTGTCAAACAACAACCATTACAAAATCGAGGATGCTAATCACTTGACAATTTGCAAGCCACCAAACAAAGATCATCCAAGCCATTCTTTATTGTTAAAATGTTTGAAAATATGTATGGAGGTAAAAACATCAAATCTAAATCTTTTGATTTCATATTTGTTCATGTAATTTGATACACATTAGGTCATAGCACACTTGATATGTATTGCATATGCAATGTCATATATATTGGTTATCAAATAAAAAAGATAACATATAAGTGACTTATATTTTGTGAATTTTGACAGAAAAATATATTGCTTCCTTCTTTGCCATGTCATGAAGTGGCATTGATTGACAAAGCAAAACACATAAACATCTTGTTACAAAAGGAATATATTTTTGGTTTGGTTGGAATGGGTGGGATTCGGAAAACCACTTTGAGAAAAAAATTCTATCATTTGTTCCACAACCAATATGACAAATCTAGTTTTTTGGAGGATGTGAAATCAAACAATATCAATGATGTCATAAAACAACTCATATATGATTTGGTGGTTGAAGCTCACAAACATTTAAATCAAAGGTCAAGAAATGATTTGGATGATGAAGTACACAAATGTTGTAACACATTTTTGAACAACGTTAAAGGTGTAATATTTTATGGTGTACCACATGATGGTGGTCCCCAAAATTCATCAAACTATTTCACTTGGCAACATCAACAAATCAACACATTGAGCAAGTATGCAACCCAATATGGTATTTTAAAAAATTTTAAATCTTTCAACACACAAATGGAACACCTTTCAACGAATTTTTAAAATGTCATTCATGAAGACCTCAACATTTATGCATTTGGCGAAGGATTACCACTCGATGAGAATTGGGTGAGATTTTCATTTCACCACATTGAAAATTGTCCAACTAGGTTCATTAATTGAACAATTTTTGTATTGTCAAAACTTGTGTGGGATCATGTACTCAATGTTCCGAAATATATTAAGGTGGTGAATGGGTCATGTGTAATATGAACTTTGTTTCATGAATTACTATTGATGGAAGGGAAATTTGATTGATTTGAAACATCAGGAAATTGGTTTAAATTTTTCCTTTCATCAAATCAATTCCATATAAATATTTGTAATGAGAATCATAACGTCAAATTAAAACATGTAAGATAAATGAGATTAAAAACCAATAACTTTGTGATGTATTTATTTAATTTGCTTACCAAAGGGTTGAATGAAATTATTTTTACACAAAATATTTCATTTTTATTCAAACATCAACAATTACTAAATTATAGTTTCCACCACCATTTGGAACTAAATTAGAGCATAAGTGAATAAACAAGTCAATGAGTTCCATTAACTTAATCAGTTGCACATGTAGGGAATTTTAGTGCCATATGCCTCAGCTATTCAATTGTCAAACAACAACCATTACAAAATCGAGGATGCTAATCACTTGACAATTTGCAAGCCACCAAACAAAGATCATCCAAGCTATTCTTTATTGTTAAAATGTTTGAGAATATGTATGGAGGTAAAAAAATCAAATCTAAGTCTTTTGATTTCATATATGTTCATGTAATTTGATACACATTAGGTCATAGCACTTTTGATGTGTATCGCATATGTAATGTCATATATATTAGTTACCAAATAAGAAAGATAACATATAAATGACCTATATTTTGTGAATTTTGACAGAAAAATATATTGCTTCCTTCTTTGCCATGTCATGAAGTGGCGTTGATTGACAAAGCAAAAGACATAAACATCTTGTTACAAAAGGAATCTATTGTTGGTTTGGTCGGAATGGGTGGGATTGGGAAGACCACTTTGTGCAAAAAATTCTATCATTTGTTCCACAACCAATAAGACAAATCTAGTTTTTTGGAGGATATGAAATCAAAGGACGATATCAATGATGTCATAAAACAACTCCTACACAATTTGTGTGGCAAAAGGCTATGCAAGGATCAAAATGTGAATAAAAAAGACCTTGACCAAATTAGGCAATGTATGATATCGAAGAAAGTGTTGGTGGTGGTGGATGATGTTTATACTAAGGTGGAGGAACTTGCATCCTTGCAATTTCTCATTGACAAGGGTGCCAAGATTGCAACTTCTCAAAGCAGAGTACTTGTGAATTGTCGACATTGGCAAACTTTGAAATCTCATGTAAATGTGGATGGAAAAGTGGTCATGAAACCTTTGGAGGATAAACAAGCAAAGGAACTTTTTATGTTCCATGCATTCGATAATGCAAATCATGTTGCAACAAAGGATTTCGAAAATATATGTATGAAACTTATAAAAGCTTGTGGGGGGCTCCCTTTAAGTCTTAAAGTATTGGGTTCTTTTTGTGCAATACTAAAAAATTAGAAATGTTGGAAGGTGCATTGAACAAATTGAAAAGTGGGAAAAGTTTCACGGGGGGCAATGATAATGAAGTGTTTTGGAATAAATTGAAGATTTCTTATGACCACTTGGATAACGACAATAAAAACATGGTTTTGGATATTGCTTGTTTTTTGGGTGGTTTGAAAATAAATACAATTTGTTGAATGTGGAGTGGAAATTATTTATACCCAAATTTTGATTTGCAAAATTTACAAGATAGATCTTTGATACAATGGGTAGAAGGTGAAATCTTGTACATACATGAACAATTCGAGACATGGGTCAAAATATTGCAATGGAATATCCACTTATGAATTGATTTATATGGAAATCAAATACATCAAATTTCTTTTTACAAAAGGATGAGGTTGTCACCATATTATTTCAATCCTATAATTTTATTTTGATTTCTTATATATATTTTTAATGTCCAAAACCAAATGTTTTAATTTTTAATCTTGATTTTATGAATACATGTTTTTCTTGAAAAATTGGCATTAAGATGAAATTTTTTTAATATAAATAATCCTTTTGTTTTCATTTCATGTGATAGGTGTTGGAGAATTTAGAAGGCATCTCATTGAAAAAATGTGTCAATTTGCCTACATTGTCCCAAATTGGCTCAAAAGGATTTCACAACCTTAGGTTGGTTGACCTAGCAGAAGTTTCACCAAGTATTGTGGAAGATTAATCATCGCTAGATCGATATGTCATCCCACATGAATTACATCCTATTTTTTTCTTTGTTGACTATATTTAACTCCAATGTAGCAAGGAAAAGGATGAAAGCGATAAGCATATCCACAAGCTTGCCTAAATCTTCTATGCAAGAGGAACTCATGACCAAAACAACTTCTAAAACCTATTTATCAAGAATTGTATGTTCTTCTTGGATCTCCAATAAAGAGGACCCAAGGTTTGATTTGAATGCTAAAATTTAAACAAGAAGTATGGAGGAGCAAGCTCTGAGTGTAGCTCTAGAAGCCCTAAGGAAAAGCCAGTGCACTGTAATTTTGGACTCAAAATCTAGGGAGGCCAAAACTAACCTTTTCTTCATAGTAGCTTTTCTCTCTCCTCTTTCTCTAAGAACTTCAAGGACTAAAGCACGAGGGGAGCTGTACATTTTTGTGGTTCATGAGATCGCTTCTACCTTTGGTGTCCCCTTCATTGGAAAGGTATCCACTACCCAACCACAACTCTTCTTCTTTTATTTCCAGCAAATTCCCATCATTTCCACTTTCTAAACTTCTTGTAGAAATAGTTGGGAGCTTGGTTTCTACCAGATTTTTTGGAATAATTCTCCAACTCAGGTTCTTGTAGCTTTGTTTGGCTTATCTAATGAGGAGTTGTTATGACAACATTGATATAGATTTGTACACAACTTAAAGACATTTAGGTTTTGGCACTAAATGTGTTAAACTTAAAAATCTATAAACAAGTTTACAAAACACAAAACAATAATGCAAGATCAGTATCCATCCATGATAACCTTAAACCCTAATCAATTGATCTTGTACTATGTCAATGCTTGAAAAAAACCCTAGTCAAACATTACTTTGAGGATTTTAATCATTGATTCCAACCAATTGTGGCAAACAAGGAAAAAAAGAACAAGTAATTGGAAGTTGGAAATTATGATCCCCTTGGGTAACATTAACTTAGTAAACAATATTTTTTAAAAAATTACACATATGTTCATGAAGCAAAATTATGGACATGCATTTCAACAAGTCAAAAGGTGTTATACTTTGACAAATATTAGGCATTATGAACTTAATGGAAAAGTATCTAATATTGCAACACATGGGAAAGGAGAAGAAGCAAATATGCCAACATTCATGCTCAATGGGATTTTTGTTTGATCACAAAAGCTTGAAAACTGGTGTTCGTGATGTGGAAAGAAGTTTCACATGTCATTGGCTTGTAGAGCTTTGTCGAGAGGTTGTGAACCTCAAAAATGAAGTTGACAGAAAAGAAGAACCCATGATGTTTGGTGAGGAGTTTCATACCCCAAGCCACATCTTTTTGTGCATTGAAAATGTGGGTGGTCTACAAGTGTAAAATGGACACGTTGAACTTTTGGTGGTTCTCACAAAATTGGCAGGTATTTTTCCTATTATAGTATGTCAACATCCTTTCGATAAAACCTTAAGCATTTCAAAGTTGTTAAGTTGGCATATTCCCATTTTTATAGTAATTAATTTGATCTAAATCATTTTGCTATATTTTTTATAAATTTTATTACTCTGTAAAACATTAAAATAATGTAAAATTATTTTTGTAATAATAAATATTCATTTTTAACAAAATATTATAGGTTCTGCATACAATAATTTACTATAGTTGAATTATTTAAATTAAAATAAATACATTTATTATTCACATTATAATAAAATTACCATAAGGATTCTAATGTTAATTTAAATTATATGTTATTAATATTATTAGTAAGTGCAATTACACATTATATAATTTGTTAAATAATTTTTTAGCATTGTAAGAAAATAAATAAGTAGGGTGAATTTTTATGTTGGAAGAATATTTATTCATTATAATTAAGTAATTATAAATAATAGATATATGAATTTTACAGTAATTATGATAATTACATTGATTACTCGAATTACATTATGATGAGTGTAAAAATATTAAATATGGATTTTAATTATAAATTTTATGTTCTAAATAATTTAATTATTTATAATTAATTTACTTACAATAATTTTACAATAATTATTGTACTTGTTTTTTCTACACCTATGGATGATTGATGTATTACCACCTTTACATATACCTTAATATGAGGTTAATATACAATAATAGTTTTTTCAAACCATGCCTTATTAATCCACAAAAATAATACATATATATATACCATTATGAATATGGAGTACATAATGTATACATAAGGCTTACTATACATCATTGTTAATTACCATAACATAAAATGCATGACTTACCCTATACAAAATTAGTAACACACATAACTTAATGTATAAATAAGTATTAGTTACCATTTTTTGGTCACTTTTGCAACTAATGGGCCATACAAAGGCATTCTAAGATGAAAATAATGTGAAAAGTCATTCCATTAGAAGAATGAAAACTTTATAAATAGTTGCGACATAGTCACAAAATTTGACCAAAAAATGTGTGATGTGATTTTCAGTCACAAATGTCACCAATGTTAGCATAAACAATAATTAATTGCATGTAATCACAAATAATTTGGTTACATTTTAGCCTTTTTCTACTAGTGACAATGCTTATATTAACGAAAAGGTCCTTCTTCTTTTTGAGCATCGAGCTATCCTTGTCCATTATAAAAATTTTACGCATTGAAGTAGAGAAAAAATTAGTTTTATTATTTTTTTTTCAATGCCAAATTTCTTTTAATAGGGAGCTAGGTGAAAGGTCACATGGGACTTAAGATTTGAATGTTTTTGACAAATCATCAATTAAGTTGATAGTTTTCAAAGTCTACATGTTGGGGTTTTTCAAAGATAAATAACATAATTTCATCATTGTGGCTTTGTTAGCTTTGATAACTTCAATAAATATTTGTTTCTTAAAACGAGAACCACGCATACCAATGTTTGTAGAACATGGCACAATGGTTGTTGTCATGTTTATTAAGTAGCACTTACAATTGAAGTGTTGACATAGTAAGCAAGAGTGCCCAACATTCGTTTTTTGCCTTTCAACTTGTAGTTGTAGTCAAGAGATAATCTCGCCATGCATTTACAACAAAGACATTAGTCCCAATCTCAATGTCATCCATCCATGTGTGATCTATCATCCATCACTATGTTTTGTAATTGACAAAAGTAGTTGAACATGGGATTTTTTTAGTCAACACACCACCCTGGGAAGCTTGACTATAGACTTTGTAATTTTCCAAGTCAACGTTTCAACTAGAATTCAATTGTAGACCATGTGGGTGCTAAAAATATTCCATGAATTCCGAAATAATTGGGATTTGCTTTCATTTGTGCACCAAAATAATAGTTAGTTCAATTTAGTTGGTAATTGTCAATAATTTTCTTAAATATTCAAAAAATTACAATTGAAATTTAGTTGAAGATGACATCAAGTGGAAGGTGGGTTGGCTGAAAAAGAGGGGTTTTTAATTAGTGATTCAGTTGGCAATAGATAAAATTGATTTTCTCAACTTGAAACACCTTAACAAATTAAGTTCCTTGAATGCATTAGATTGGCCAATAAACGTAAGTAATTTTTGCAAATTCTTCCATTCTCACAATTAAAACTTTTGGAGTGCATTTAATTGGTCAATGTACATGTAAGTAATTCCTGCAAGTTGTAGCATTCACACAAATCAAGATTTTCAAGTGCACTTAATGACCAATAGATGAAAGTATTTTTTTCAAGTTGGAACACCTTGACAAATGAAGCTTTTGGAATGTGTTCAATTGGCCAATAGATGAAAGTAGCTATTTCAAGTTGGAACACCTTGACAAATGAAGCTTTTGGAATGTATTGAATTGGCCAATAGATGAAAATAGTTATTTCAAGTTGGAACACCTTGACAAATGAAGCTTTTGGAATGTGTTCAATTGGCCAATAGATGAAAGTAGTTATTTCAAGTTGGATTGCCTTGACAAATGAAGCTTTTGGAATGTACTCAATTGGCTAGTAAATGAAAGTAGTTATTTCAAGTTGGAATGCTTTGACAAATGAAGCTTTTGGAATGTACTCAATTCGCCAATTGCTGAAGGTAGTTCTTCCAAATTGGAACACCCTCTCAAACTAAGCCATTGGAGTGCATTCAACTGGCCAATAGATGAAGGTAGTTATTTCAAGTTTGAACACCCATATAAATTGAGATGTTGGAGTGCATTCAATTGGCCAATAGATGAAGGTAGTTCTTTCCAGTTAGAATATGCACTAAAACCAAGCTTTTGGAGTGCATTCAATTGGCCAATAGATGAAAATAGTTCTTTCAAGTTGGAACACTCACTCAAACTAAGCTCTTGGAGTGCATTCAATTGGCCAATAGATGAAGGTAGTTCTTTCAAGTTGGAACACTCGTATAAATCAAGCTCTTGGATTGCATTCAATTGGCCAATAGATGAAGGTAGTTCTTTCAAATTGGAACACCCTTTCAAACAAAACCATTCGAGTGCATTCAATTGGCCAATAGATGAAGGTAGTTCCTTCAAATTCGAACACTATGATAAATCAAGCCTTTGAAGTGCATTCAATTGGCCAACAGATGAAGGTAGTTCTTTCAAATTGGAACACCCTTTCAAACAAAACCATTGGAATGCATTCAATTGGCCAATAGATGAAGGTAGTTCCTTCAAATTCGAACACTATGATAAATCAAACCTTTGAATTGCATTCAATTAGACAATAGATGAAGGTAGTTCTTTCAAATTCGAACATTGTGATAAATCAAGCTTTTGGAGTGCATTCAATTGGCCAATAGATGAAGGTAATTCTTTCAAGTTGGTACATTTGCCTAAAAAAAACTTTTGGAGTGCATTCAATTGGCCTGTAGATGAAGGTAGTTTTTTCAAGTTGGAACGCCCATATAAATTGAGCTGTTGGAGTGCATTCAATTGGCCAATAGATGAAGGTAGTTCTTTCAAGTTCAAACACCATAATAAATCAAGCTCTTGGAGTGCATTCAATTGGCCAATAGATGAAGGTAGTTCTTTCAACTTGGAACACCCTGATAAATCAAACTCTTGGAGTGCATTCAATTGGCCAATAGATGAAGGTAGTTCTTTCAAATTCGAACACTGTGATAAATCAAGCTTTTCGAGTGCATTCAATTGGCCAATAAATGAAGGTAGTTCTTTCAAGTTGGAACACTTGTATAAATCAAGCTTTTGGAGTGCATTCAATTGCCCAATAGATGAAGGTAGTTCTTTCAAGTTCAAACACCATAATAAATCAAGCTCTTGGAGTGCATTCCATTGGCCAATAAATGAAGGTAGTTCTTTCAAGTTGGAACACTCGGATAAATCAAGCTCTTGGAGTGCATTCAATTGGCCAATAGATGAAGGTAGTTCTTTCAAGTTGGAACACTCGGATAAATCAAGCTCTTGGAGTGCATTCAATTGGCCAATAGATGAAGGTAGTTATTTCAAATTCGAACACTGTGATAAATCAAGCCTTTGAAGTGCATTCAATTGGCCAATAGATGAAGGTAGTTCTTTCAAATTCGAACACTGTGATAAATCAAGCTTTTGGAGTGCATTCAATTGGCCAATAGATGAAGGTAGTTCTTTCAAGTTTGAACACATGTCTAAATAAAGCTTTTGGAGTGCATCCAATTGGCCAATAGATGAAGGTAGTTCTTTCAATTTGGAACACCCAGTCAAATCAAGATCTTGGAGTGCATTCAATTGGCTAATGGATGAAGGTAGTTCTTTCAAGTTGGAACACCCATGCAAATTAAGCTCTTGGAGTGCACTCAATTCACCAATAGATTTAGATAATTTTTTCAAGTTGGAACACCCATTCAAATTAAGCTCTTGGAGTGCATTCAATTGGCTAATAGATGAAGGTATTTTTTCCAAATTTAGGCATTGTGTCAAATCAAGTACTTTTAATTGGAAATAATAAAACAAATTACTCGGCAACGTTTGAATCATGCATTTTTTGAAACACAACCACTTAACATTATTCAAAGTTTGCCCTTGGATGAAAAAATTCACAATAATTGGTGAGGCTTCTGTTAGGTCAACCAACCTAAGGTTGTGAAATCCCTTTGAGCCAATTTGGGACAATGTAGGCAAATTGTCACATTTTTTCAAGCAAATGCTTCCTAGATTTTCCACCACCTATCACATGAAATGAAAACAAATGGATTATCAATATAAAAAAACATTTCATCCTAATGCCAATGTGTTTTTACAAAAAACATGTATTCATAAAATCAAGATTGAAAGGTAAAACATTTGATTTTGGACATTAAAAATATTCATAGGAAATCAAAATAAAATTATAGGATTGAAATAGTACGGTGACAACCTCATCCTTTTGTAAAAAGAAATTTGGCTTATTTGATTTCCATATAAAATGATTCATAATTGGAAGTTCCATTGCAATATTTTGACCCATGTCTTGTAACTGTTCATGTATGTACAAGATTCCACCTTCTGCCCATCGGATTAACGATCTATGTTGTAAATTTTGTAATTCAAATTTTGGATGTAAATAATCTCCACTCCACGCTCGACAAATTGTACTTATTTTCAAACCACAAAAAAAACAAGCAATATCCAAAAACATGTTTTGATGTTGCTTATCCAAGTAGTCATAAGAAATTTTTAATTTACTCCAAAGTTCTTCATTATCATTGCCCCCAGTGAAACTTTGCCCGCTTTTCAATTTGCTCCATGCACTTTCCCAGATTTCTAATTCTTTCATATTACACAAAAAAGAACCCAATACTTCAAGACTTAAAGGGAGCCCCCCACAAGCTTCTATAATCTTCGTACATATATCTTTGAAATCCTTTGTTGGAACATGATTTGCATTACCAAATGCATGGAACATAAATAATTCCCTTGCTTGTTTTTCCGTTAAAAATTTCATGACCACTTTTCCATCTTCATTTACATGAGATTTCAAATTTTGCCAATTTTGACAATTCACAAGTACTTTGCTTTTAGAAGTTGTATTCTTGGCACATTTATTAATGACAAGTTGTAAGGATGTAAGGTTTTTCGCGTTACCAACATCATCCACCACCACTAACACTTTCTTCGATATCATACATTGCCTAATTTGGTCAAGGTCTTTTTTATTCACATTTTGATCCTTG
>Ga0209611_10014100_pt1 | contig 10786 bp, 8 predicted proteins | sample S1TSphgellanicum_3_FD_187693 | JGI IMG/M metagenome (GOLD analysis project Ga0209611, IMG submission 187693) | Host-associated microbial communities from peat moss isolated from Minnesota, USA - S1T2_Fc - Sphagnum magellanicum MG (SPAdes) (version 2) | ecosystem: Host-associated > Plants > Peat... | reverse complement strand
AATAAAAAATGGGCAGAAAAATCTAAGGCTACGTATTTGCTTCTTTTTTTATCTTTTTTTTTTTGGATGACGTCTGGCTAGCAGCTCCGGGGAGCATTCAAAACAACCATGCAAGAGGAGAGGTTGCTTCCAGTCCGAAGTAAGTAACGGCGGGGGGGGGAGGCACGGGTGCATTATGCACCGGGTTCACACTAGTGTAAATAAAAGTTAAGGTCATGACTGAGAAGATGCATGGAAATTTGATTGTTTGCAAACAAAATAAAACAATTGATAGTGTAAAGTGAAAAAAATGAAGTTTCATTTATGAGTCATAAATTCACACCACACAATAAAACTTTTGTTGTGTCATATTTCATAACGGAAAATGACATCTAACTTCAGCTCTTTACATTGAATTGGTATTTGATACCCATGATTTGATTTGTTAAGAGCAAAAACAAACAAGGCTAAAAAAAACTCATTGATAAAATCTGAAAAAAATGTAGATAAAAATCAAAACAAAAGTTGTAGTTTGTGTTGCTCCTCCCCAATTGTCTTTTCAAGTTTGTTGCACATTTTGCCGTTCTCAAATGCCTTCCTTCAAAACACCTTTCAAGAACCCCATAAACAAAAATAACTAATGCAAGAAATAAATTGTAACAACAAATGGAAGAACGAGAAATTAAATTCAAAGTTGAAATGGAAAGTTCAAATTAAAAACAAACCAACCAAAATCAAAACCCTATGTTTGGGTTTGGACCTTATACCTTGAAAAAAAAAATCAAAAATTGAAGATTTGTTGCAATTTGCAACCAATGTTTTTGTAATGTAAGTTGCAACTATTTCCTTTCCGAAAGTTAGCATTCAAGTAGATCCTAAATTTAATGGACTCATCACCCCATACATAGAATGGATGCTAATATATTGGTGGCGATCTCTTGTACATAGCTCACATTACTTTCAACGACCATTGAAAGCTTGGAATATTATTGGTGATGGCAACAAGTTGAAAGATAGTGCAATTATGATAGAAAGGTGGCAAGGGATAAGGTTTAGCAATCCAACAAGTAAGCAAGTGAATGGAGATGACACTTCACATCCATTGTTGATCAAGCAAATGGCTATTAGGATCTTTTCTAAGGCGTCCATTCCCAATGACATAGACTTGATTTGACCAATCGAATTCCTTTGTTATATTCGCATGACCATTTTGAATTGGTTCTCATGATTAGTTCTTATTCATGTGAGAACCTAAACTCGATTCTCAATTTGGTTCTCACATGTAAAGGTGTCAATTGATTCTCATTGTGAAAATTGGGCTAAGAACCGAATCAAAAATCAGGTGAGCATTTGAGAACCACCCAACACTGGATAAAACCCTAGGATGGGAGCTTTATAAAAATAAGGGACCTTGAGACGAGAGATTTCGTCCATGGGTTTTACATGGTGTAAACATAAAAACTGAGCATCATGTAAAATGCTCTCAAAACCCCTTAGACCTTGATCACTTTCTTCATTTGGTCCCTACATTGTCCATCTAATCTGTCTAACCTCCAAAAAAGGCTATGGTGCAATGGAAAGAAAACATAGTCCTCTACCGGAGGCTCAATCAATTGTAAGGGTATTCATCCACCACCACAACAACTAACAGATTGCATTCTACAAAACTCAAACATTGAAGCACACATACATCCTACTCACAATCTTCTTTCCTTCCCCAAAGCTCAAAGACTCAGCTATCAAAAAACTTAGCTTCTCGCAATTGGAAGCTCTACCTTATACTTGCCATCCACCGTCTTCCATTATGCATCCTGTCCAAAGACAACACAACACTCCAAGCTGAACAATGTCGAGTGCCACCCATTCCATGAAGAATGCAAAACAGAGCTCATCACCTAACATCTGTTAAGGTTTTATGTGATTCATTATTGGTTGGATGAAAAATATGTCCAACACACAACAACCAACAAAGTAGACCAAGAAACAAGCAAATACTACCCTCATGATGAATGAATCCCAGAAAATGAGTTGGATGAAAAAAAAACATGTCCAACACCCCTAAACAACAAAACAAAAAAAAACAAAAGCAAAGTACTTACACGGAAAAGAAGCAATTCGTAACCTCTTCATGGATGAGAGAAATAATTTAGATGAAATTATGTCCAAACACTCAACATGAAGTACACAAACGAAAAAAACCAATGGATGAAACCCTAATCGAAGCTCAAGCTTTGCGGCAACAAGCAAGAGATAGGTCATGAGCATCGGTGACCAATCTCGTCGAGCTTCAGTCGCAGCAGGTGAGCTTCCCATGCGCTTTCCATGGCTCCCCCTTCGTCCTCGTTTTCTTCTTCTTTTTCTTGTATTTACGTAGATATATAAATTCTTCATCTTTGTAGCAGCAGTACCAGCACTGAAAAGGAGGGAAAGAAACGGCAAACAGAGTGCTGGCACTTGTGGTGTTGCAGAGTTGTGTGTCGTTCGGACATGGGAATATAAAGCTCGGGCAAGCTTAGTTTTATGTGGAAAATTCCTGGTGGTGGTGTTGGTGGTGGTCATTGAAGAAAAAATTAAGGAGAAGGATGACTAGTGCGGAGCAATTGGTGTTGGAGTTAATTGTCCCCGAGCAGCGAGAAAATGCACTTCTGGACCTGTCCAAGGTGGAGCTCCTTCTCTCCCTTTCTGTCTCTGTCTCTGTCTCTCATTCCCTGCAGAGATTTAGGGTTTAGGTTCTACTTACTCTTCGCAATTTTTATTTCCCTCTTTCGCAAAGTTTGAATCCATGATTACAGCTTTGTTTCTTTTGTGAATCAAAAACGTCTTTGTATTAGGTTTTGACTTTTGCGCCACTTAGTTTTTAAAAAGGGAGCCACTGTGTACCGGAATGCGTGAGAAAGATCTTCTGCCACTTTTTAGGGTTTGTCGTTCCAGCCGAAGAAACCCTCACACTAGCAGCAATGCGACATGGCTACAACCTTATTTGGAAGGCAATAATAACCTAATCGTCTTGCACAGAGGGTGTTGGGGAATCCCTAGGATCTGTTGCCTTTGAATATGCAGCAAAGTTTGTGTTAGAAGGGTTCTCTAATGTTGTGATGATTTTGAGTCTTTGTCAATGGTTCTTCTTCTCAAGTTGCTCACTGTTCGATCAGTGATTTCTCTTCACATGATGATACTTCTGAATGAATTTGGTGCAATTGGGGATGGTAGGATGTGGGTCTCTTATGTGGCTTTTAGATGCAAGGAAAATGTGACTAAGGATCCTCAGAATTTGGAATACCTCTGAATATTGTTTCTCAATCAGGAACTGATAATGGCTGTGTATGGCAGAAACGGGAGGCCTTTCCAGACTTGGCTCCAATGTTGTGGCATTCCTGTGGTACTATAGCAGCACTTCTACAGGTTAAAATGGTTTCACCCCTGGAATTTGGATGCAAGCTTCATAGTTACAAGCTCTTCCTCTCATCTGTCTTATTGCATGAATAGCACCTGCAGTATGTGTTGAAGTTTGATTGTCTTGTTTTCTTGCTGATCAAGAGCTAAATGTAGTATATGCATTTTTGGCAAAGAGATAAGTACATGTGTCAATGTAGAGCTAAATCTCAAATTGCGGTGTTCTTTTGTGTTGTGTGGTTTTGCAGGAGATTGTTTCTATCTATCCCATGCTCTCTCCACCTACTCTCACTGCAGGGGCCTCTAATCGTGTTTGCAATGCCCTAGCTTTGCTTCAGGTTGGACAATTTGATGAGAAGAGGTTCCCCTGTAGGTCCTTCCTCCTCTTTAATAAGTGCTTCTTGGTGTTTTGCCAGTAACTTTTCATCACCTATGCAAAGCCAATATGGGAAGGCACTTTAATTGTTTGTGCCATGCAGGTTGTGGCTTCGCATCCTGATACCCGGACTCTTTTCCTCAATGGTAAGCACTTCTCTGCTTTCCTGTGAATACCCACTCCTGGAGATCATAAGATCCAGCAGGAATACTCCACAGTCTGGTAGTAGGTCTGTATTTGAATTTTAGATTTCTCAGATGAAGTGGTTTGGCAGAAAGAATATTTGCAAGAGAGAGAATTGAAAATACTCTGGATATATTATGCTGACAGAAAAGAGTGTGGTATGCAGCCCACATCCCACTTTATCTCTATCCATTTCTGAACACTGTGAGCAAGACCCGGCCTTTTGAATACTTACGTCTCACCAGTCTTGGTGTTATTGGTGCCCTTGTTAAGGTGAGCTTTGGAGATGCCATCCTTGTTCCTTGTAAACTGTAAGCTCCTTTGTGTATTATGAGTTGGTTGCTGCATGCCAATAGTTGCCAACCAGTTGAGGGTCAGCCAATTTGGTTGTCAGATTTTTTCAGTAGTAAATTGTGTGGGATATCCATACAGGTGGATGACACAGAGGTCATCAATTTTCTTCTCTCAACTGAAATTATACCTCTCTGTCTGCGCACCATGGAGATGGGAAGTGAACTTTCCAAGACTGTGAGTTAATACCCCCCCGCCCTTGTGTAGTTGTAAAGAGAATTCTCATTGACATGTCCAAACATGTGTGAGTCTGATAAATTTCTCTCAATCAAAGCCATGTGTGTGAATGTCTACTGCTTGCTGCTGGGATGGAAGGAGGTTCTCCTTTTGGATGAGTGTGAACTTTGAGAGCATCCATGTTGGTAACTATTTTGCGATTCAAGTTGCACATCTAGGTTTTAGGTTGGAAAGTTCTGTTCTCTGAGGGTTTATAACTTGAGGCAGCGTATCTTGTATGTTAGGCCTTGGTGTTCTTTTACACTCATGGTGGCAAAGAGGGAGCTGGGGAGTATGAACACCAAGGCCATGACTTTTGGTGGCAAAGAGGGAGTTGGGGAGTATGACCAGTTGGAGGTGGATGGCAGGTTGCCACGTTCATAGTGCAGAAGATATTGCTGGATGATGTAGGGCTGAATTACATCTGTGCAACAGCAGAGCGTTTTTTTGCTGTTGGAGCAGTGCTGGCCACAATGGTACAACTCCTAGCTGAACAGCCGTCTGTGCGCCTTCTCAAGCATATCATCCGCTGCTATCTTCGCCTTTCTGATAACCCTAGGTTAGCTCAATTCCTCCATCTCTCTCACTTTGCTTCAATACTCTTTTTGGTCATCTTGGCTGATTTAAGTGGATAAGCAGGTCCTTCTGCCATCAAAGGCTTGAGATGCTAGTCAATGCTATAAGATTGTTTCCCACATCAGGATTCATTGAGATTTCATGTGCAATATCTTAAAATGGAAGGACTGTGTGTTTTTCCCATTGGCATCTTGTGGCACAGTAACTCAGGAGCTGTGTGTAATGTCTTGCAGGGCATGTGAAGCCTTGAAAAATTGCCTTCCTGACTTTCTTCAAAATGGAACCTTCACTAACTGTCTTCGGGTAAATGCTTTTAATGCTGCTCTTGTATATTCTCAAGTTGTAAGTTAAAGAACCCATAAAAGGTAGCAGGGCTGGTCCTTGCATAACAGAAACTTGGATCTATGTCCACTTCTGATAGGACACATGGGACTTAACGTGAATGACTGTTCTTTGCAACATGCCTGTGTCGATTCAACTTGGATCTGCTCCAGTAACTGTACTTTCCAGCAGTAAATTTATTCTTTCACGTTCTCTCCACAGACCTCTGGTGTGCTGGTGAAGCATAGTTCTCCTCTGAGAAAGGGACTTTTAGTAAATCCTTGTGTTCATGTGTGTTGGGATGGTTGCAGGAGGATCTAACAACTCGAAGATGGCTGGCACAGTTACTGATGAATGTAGGACAGATGCACCCATCACACCGTATACCCACTGGCATCCAGGGTGGCCCCCTTTCCTCCATGGATCAACTTCTGTCTGGGCAGTAGTCCGATCCCTGTATAACAATCCATTTCATCTGTGTTTTCAGGTAAAATTGGCCAGCAAATAATTATGAGCAGCAGTTGACTAAATTGCATTTAAGGCCTTGAACCACTCATTGCCATCTATTTGTTGTCTTCTGTTCACCAGAACACAACACCCAAAATGGAGATTTTTCAAAATCTCAACCATTTGTAGAGGGTGTCCAAGATATCTTTATGAGTGACACCACATGAAAAATTGGAGGACCCAACAGTCAGATAGGAGATGAATATCAGTGCATATTGATATTTCAATAGGAGAAAATTCTCAACAGACGGTACACGACCTCTCAAGGTTCAAAGACACCATCTGCACTGTTGGTATTGTGCTTGACACAATAGTAGTGTTCTGCAGATGGCCTTTGTGTCCAATTATGTACTTACATAAATATTCACAATCTCATTTCTCCCTGTGAGCCAAATCTAGGTGAGAGCAGGGAGGAATGGACTGAAATGCTTCTGTCTTCCTCTTGTACAAGGAATTGATTATCACCTCTGTGCGTCAATTGTTTGAATCTCTGTTATATGGGAGTGAAAATGTCTTCTGGGTAGTGGGTTTGGTTCTATCTTTTCCATTGTCTTCATTCACTGTAGCTGACAATTCTGCTTCTAATCTATTGAGGAATTTGCAGTCTTGGGCAGTTATCAGAGACAGGAACAGACCCCCTGCTGGTTCTTTCATGAAACCGCTGGTTCTTTTGAGGTTCTTTTGTGAAATAGCTGGAACTGGTGGTTCGTTGATTCTGCAATGCTTAGAAAATTGAAAATGAAAGTTCTCAAAAAATCAAATATTCACCCAATACTAATAGTTTGAAATTCCATGTACAACAAATTTGGGTTTTTGAAATTGAGTATGGAACGATGAATATTAATTTGAAGGTTTCTAAATTGGGAGGATTTCAGTTACAAAGTGTTGTTTATGTTGGGATTAATTACCATGTCACCTTCAAGTGCAACTTGCCAAATGTTACTATCAATTTCATCTATGATTCAAAATGTTGATTGGGATCCCAATAAACTTCAAGATGATTTTCATTATCCTTAGTAGTTGAGACCAATGCCCCAAGATCAAAATGTCTAGTTTACTTCATTCTCAACACACACCTCCTCACAAGGCTTTCATTTTAAGAAAAACATTTTTGATAAATAGGTGTGTAAGTAACAACTTTGAAGTTTGGGTGGTTGTTTGAATCTTTAATAATACCCTTTGATTTTTCTAAAAATTTAGAAAGCAAATAACCTTTGGTTCCAAAAATTTCAGAATTTTTGGAATCAAAGAACCTCTGATTTTTTGAGAACTTTCATGACCAAAGAACCTCCTATTTTAATTTTTTTTGACACCATCAAAGAACCAACAATTTTTCATGAATCAATTGGCAAAGAACTAGCAATTTTACAGAAGGTTAAATGGGGTTGGATAATGGAAATTCTGAAATATTGATTTTGAATATGATTAATACCAAGCAACCATATAAACCAACCAATTGAATTTTCTTGCTCTGTTCTACTATTTCATTGTTATTACCAATTGTGTCCTAAGTAAACGCAAAGAGGAAATATTAATTTGTTTGGAAGTTATGCAAATGTTGGAGATTTATTGTATTGACAAAATAATTTTTCCATGGGCCCATGTCACCAATTTAATGTCAACTTATATCCACTTAAAAGAATCAGAGAGTGAATATAAAAGACAACTGTTATACTTATCATATATACATATAGACATATGAGTGCATGTTTATACCATTCATGATGAATGATTGAATGCATAAATGAAAACTTTTCAGCATGGATGAAAATGGTGACATGGAGATATTTCATATGTTATGTTGTGGTTGGATGCCAACTCAAATGGCTAAACTTGGTGGCATCATGAAACTAGATGAGTCCATATGAATGAAATTCATCATATGGATCATAACTGGATATACATGATGGATGGATGGAGTTGAATCATATTGATGAAATTAAAAATATGGATGAAACTTGGTATGACATTAACCTTGGGTATGCAAATAAATCAAGAATGAGTAAAGGAAGTGGGCCAAGATGAAGTGAGACTTGGCAAAGGCAAGGAAAGTACGACTCGCACTCAAAAGGAGAAAATACAACTCTCAACATGAATACCCACTTTTGGAACTAAGATTTTCCAAGAGTCTTGGGTGTTCAAAATTATAAAATTTGGAGGATTTCAATGCAAGGCTTTTTGATATTGCATTCAAAACCTCCTTCAACTCTTTCAAGGCTTGTCGGTATTTCAAGGTCACTCTTATGTTTACAACCCATCAAAACATTGTTCATGAATCTAACACAATATTTCATATTCCAAGCTCTTACCATTAGTTCATTCTATTGCAAATATTCCACTTAAATCACTCCTTCGCACCAAATTTTAATATTAGAAAATGTACATTGGGAAGAGGGATTGCTCACTTATGCAAAGCTTGGAGGTTGTGTTGGCCATTTCTCAATGTCAATATGAGAATGATACTCCAAGCTCAACATGTCCTTCCAACACCATGTGTATGGTATTGTTCAAGTTCCTGATTTGTTCAATAATCCATGATATAGTTTTTCTTGGGAAAATGAGCCACTTTGTTGATTTAATCGTTCTTCTAAACCTATCACTCAAAGAATTCTTTGTATGTGCAAGCAACAAATTTCATCCAATAACAGGGAAGAACATTGTGATTCACAACTTGACAAGCATCACAACTAAAAACAATGGAAGGATCATTTGGTAATATTGGCAACTTCAAATTATTTTAGGCTAGAAAAAAGGCTTTTGACAAAATCAATTGGTGCTCTTCTCCAGAGGATTGCAAGTCAAGTATTAAGTTGAATTTTTTGTGTATATATTTTTTGTGGCTACCTTGTTAGATGAAAGCTAAACATTTGTCTAAACAAGAACCACATGTTCAATAATCTAGTATCATGACCACTTGCCGAGAATTATTATATCCAATGATAAGGAAGTAATCTTCATTTGAAAATCAAGGAAACTAGTGTGGCTTGCTCCATTGGCCCATGTGTAAGTTGTTACCCAATTATTTCTCCTTTCAAAATTAACTTTTGTAATTTAATTGAATTTCTAGTGACGAAAAATAATTCAAAAATTCAATTTCTCCCACAACTTAGGTCTGAAAATTATGGAATCATCTATAAAATCATATTCACTCACTAAGGGCTTTCCAAGAACACACTCCAATTTATTTTTTTATTTTTTATTTTATCAAACTTTCTTTGACAAAATTATTCAATATGCAATAACTCTTACACCATAGGTTTAAACAATACGCAACCACCTTGATGCAACACCAAGGGCTTTCCAACAACACCAAAATTGTAGTGGGGGGTGTTATGATTTCAAAGATTTCAACATGACTAACAAAGAAAACAAACTATTTTAATTTCAATGATAATTTTGTTTTTGGAGGAATTGGTATAAAGGTAATTTTTTGGAATTTATTGTATTGTCCTCCCTAGACAATTCCGAGGACAATTCTTATTGTATGGTCATCCTTGGACATTTTAAAATTCAATTCCAATGATAATTCTTATCGTATGGTTATCTTGGGACATTTCTAAAGAAAATTCCAATTTTTTTTATTATCATATGGTTGTCCCTAAACATTTATAAAGACAATTCCAACAACAACTACCTCATTTCTTTTCTAATAACTACTTCCTTTCTTACTAATTTTCCTAATAATTAACTCCCTTTTTTCCTAATAACTACCTCCATCTTATAAATACCTCATTCCTTTTCCCTCTCCATGGATATGAAAAATAAATTGACATGTGTTTTTTCATGTTCATGAAATATATATCAATTTAAATTAAATTTGGCATTGACATAAATAATGATGAATTATTAGAAACCATAAGAAAACATAAGAAAAAAATAAAATACTTGATCATCATTGGTAGTGTGTAGCAATGTGAAGAACAAATAGATAGGTAGGAAAGGAATCAATGAGACACTTGAAAAAATCTCTAGTCTTTAGAAGCATTCCTAAATTCCTCAATGATAAATTTTTTTCTTTCGCCATGCAAGTTCTCACTAAATCAAGAATGGGGATAGATTGACCATCACAAGTACTATTATGACTTCTTTCAATCTTTGATGACACCTTAACCTCTCTAGGATTTTATTAAAGCCCAAGCTTGCCAATTCTGTCATTATTGAATCAAAGGCGGGCAATGGTATTGACATTTGCTAAATGAATGTCATTACTTTACTTGCTTTCACCAAACTATAGCCAATAGCAACAAATATCCCTCTTCAAACTTGAAACTTCCCTTGAAGCTTTTGAAGTTTCAATCCTTGATCTAGTTACAATTATCTTATTTGCAACTAGGATGCAAACTCACATGCACAAGCATGACTTAACATGAAAAGCATTGATGACCATAATCTTATGTCTAATTTCTTCCTCTTGAGAGCATTATGTAGGATTGAACTCGAAGCATCAAATTGACAATTGGTATAATGTGATATGTAATTGTGATCTTGTCACAATTCCTTTATTTGCAACTAGGATGCAAACTTACACCCATGAGCATGACTTAACATGAAGAGTATTGATGATTGTGATCTCATGTCTAATCTTTTCTTCTTGGGAGCCTTACGTACTATTGCACTCAAATGGGCATTTGATATAATGTGGTATGTAGTAATGAAGTCTTCAAAATGTTGCTTTGTCATTTGGTACAAGATCCACCTCAAACAATATAAAAACTGCCAAAGTCACACACATAAAACTATTCACACAAAATATGAAGAGACTCCTAAAGACACTCTTTCCTTATAAACTCTTCAGAGTTCAAACATGAAAAAAATTAAAACCCCATTCACACTAACTACAAGAAAATAACAAACAAACAAAAAAAAAAAAAAAAAAAAAAACAA
>Ga0209611_10014098_pt1 | contig 10788 bp, 8 predicted proteins | sample S1TSphgellanicum_3_FD_187693 | JGI IMG/M metagenome (GOLD analysis project Ga0209611, IMG submission 187693) | Host-associated microbial communities from peat moss isolated from Minnesota, USA - S1T2_Fc - Sphagnum magellanicum MG (SPAdes) (version 2) | ecosystem: Host-associated > Plants > Peat... | reverse complement strand
TGGACTTGGGGGAAGCTACCACCTTTCCCCTTATAGTATACTTTGTGCCTCTCGACGAGGCCCACATCTAAATGGTTTTTTGTCCCGGGACTCCCGCAACTTTGGAACCCCATAACTTGGTGTGTAAACCTTTGATCAAGATGAGGTCTAAAGGAAAGTTGTAGCCTTCATTGAGATCTTTCCAATGGTATGTCGCACACCACCTACATGCAAGGAAATCAAGTCGATTCCCGACTTTTAGTGGTCAAGAATCAAATTGCCAATTTGATTCCCGGCCTTACTTTTGGCCATAACTTGTGTTTCAAATGTCCAAATGAATGATGCAAGCCCATTTTAGACATCTACGTTTCAATAGCTTTCCAATGATATAAAAAATTCCTTGAACCATTGCGTTTTGACCTTTGCGATCACTCTTTGAGCATTTGGAAGTCCACCGGAACTCCAACTCTCAACATGGGAGTTCACTTGGGAGTGTGAAGTTTCTTTCCCTCACACTCTTTTACACTCCTAGGGCATGAAAATGCGACTCCCAGACTTAGTCTTGGCTTGCACCCTTGTAAACCATTTTCTTTGGTCACAAGCTCAAGGTTAAGGTTGTGACAAAAGATGTGTCTAAAAGAGTATTTTATTCGTAGATTCAAAAATGGTATTGAAACATGATAAGAAGGTATAATCTTGTCCCTTGGGAAAAACTTACATTACCATTAAAAGAGGCAAAATAATTGCTCAGAGATCATTGCATGTATGGATGGACATTATTCGCATATTTGAATACCCCAAAATCATGTCCACAAAAAGGCGATTGGAATGAATTTGTGGATAGGTTTAAATTATTACCAATGGGAATCCAAGATTTAATTTTACAAAAATTACATAAAAAATAAATTGTATGGTCATTACAAAATTATATTCTATACATTGATAGTGAAAATTTATGTCATTAATAGTTTGTGTTCTTATTTTAACAAAAGTGGACAAAGTAACATCGACTAATCATATTGTAAGTATGAAAGATGAAAAAAATAAAATTAACCAAATATTGATGCACAAATTAAATGGTGGATACCTTTTTGATTTGTTACAATTACGGTGTATTTGGATGAAGGATTTGGTAACATATAGTTATGGAAATGAATCATATTGTTCTAATGAATTATCCATCGAAGAAAAAAAAATACCATTTTTATTACTATAAATGGCTGAAGAAATGTTTATAGACATAATATGCACATTTTAATAGTTGTTTTTCCATGTGGATTTAAGCATTTTTATAGAATATATAGATTTAGGAAATAAGGGGTATCTTGTTTAAAGAGATTGTAGAAAAAACAAAATATATAATTATGTACTCTAGTTTTTTCACTTATTATGAGCAAGATATGGCCAAATCAAAATTAGAATAATTAGAAGTAAATTATTATAATAATGTTTATCAAGGTTGGCATGAGCGATGGTGAGCAATGTCTACAATTTCTCTAAGAGAAGAATTTTTTTTAAAAGTTGTTATTATAGATATGGTTCAAGAAAGATTACGTAAAATAGATTTGGATGATCTATAGTAGAATATCTATATACACCTCAAATAGTACCAAAAAAAGAAACATGGGTGTGTTTTATGGAAAAAATTCAAGAATTACCACAAAATGTTCAAGTGTTAATCATAGAAAAATTACATGGGAATACAAAAACATGGTGCACTCAATATTAATCATTGATTATAGATGCATCTAAATTAACAAAGTAGAGATGATGGTTTCCCATCCTAATCTATTTACTTATATTAGTATGAAATGAAAATGTTTATATAACACATCATGTTATAAAATGACTAGATCGTAGAGAGTTTAACAAAGTATATATCAATGTTTTAATTGAAAAATGGATACCCTATGATGCATTATGGATGCTTAAAAGAAATAAAAGAGAATTTCATTTAAGAACAAAAAGAAATGAAAATATTCTTCAAAAGAATATGGACAAACTATGTTAATACCTATTTTACTGATTCCACCTCTAACAGAAAGGCTAGAAACCATCAAAATATGAATGATGGAGGATATATATTCATTGGAACCCATGATGGACAAGAAGAAAAGTTGAAAGCAACCTAATATAAAACGAAATCTAAGAAGAAAAGTGATAAATTTTAAGAATGTTGAATTTTGGGTTAAGCATTTTAATACTTATAGTTGATGAAGAGAGTTAGGCATTTTGGGGAGCAAAACAAAATATTAGCTTTGACAATTGTTGTTTTAGGAAACATTTATGTTGGTTACATAAACAACAATTGAGGAAGTGCACTCCATTACCAGTGATGCTAATTTGTAATCCACAACATCAACCGCACATGAAGAACATGAAGAAGCTGAAACATGAACATGATAGGAAGGATAGGTTTAATCCTAATCAAAAACTTTCATACATGAACAATAGCCTACCAAAATAGGAGCACAATCCTTGTAGTCAATACAAGGTTTTTTCACTCCAGATAAAAACATACAAACAAACTTATTCAATATCAAAGTCGACAAAGAATCAATCTCATATGAGGATAATAGTGTGGCACCAGAAAGAATCAATAGAGTAAAAAATCCATCGTTTGAATTAATTAAACAACAATCACTACGACAAGAAATACCAACATTTGTTGCACAACAAACCAATTTATTTTCCCACTTCATAGTAGTTGTAATACATGTGCCCCCCATCAATGGTGATAGTGGCACCAAATGTATTATGAATACCGTTACCCAGTTCCATGATGGAGATGATGTAATAATTCACATTGGAAGATTAACCAAAGTATGTGTAATGAATGGTGAGGACATTGATGCACATAAATTATAGTATTTTCCTACAACATTATGAAGAAAAAATGCAAGCTGGTTTATTCATTATGGGATAACAAATATTGTTGCAACTTGGGGAGATGTTCCTTGTGCATTTATTTCAAGATTTAGTGATGTGCACAATGAAAGACAAGCCATAATATCTTTGAGAGAAATGAAGCAATGGAAACATGAAATAGTAAAAGATTATTATGATAGATTTTTACAATTGTGTGTTTTTATATCACAACAACCAAACACTATTAGAAATCTTGTCATTTGCAACCAGTCACTATGCAACTAACATCCAATTGGTTGTTGTTTGTAACTATCTTAGTCATGTTTACAATTACAAATTTGGTATTATATAATTTTTAGGCCATAAGGTTGTGTGTGCAACTAACATGCAATTAAATGTGTATAACATGGACACGTGTCATAAAAATAATGGCCTAAACTTATACATACTTAAATATTATACTTAATATATCTACATAGGCTATATATAATAGTATTATGTACCTCTAGTACTAAGGTTAGCCCCATGCTAACTCAGGTTAGCCTAAACTAACCATGGCTAAATTAACTTAGGTTAAATTGATTATGGCTAAATTAAATCAAGTTAAATTAACCATGGTTAATTTGTTATATTAAACTAATTATGGCTAAATTAAATTAATTTAAATTAACTATGGCTAAATTAAGTTAGGCCAAACTAATTATGGTTAAATCAAGTTAGGTTAAATTGAATTAAAATATATTAATTATGGCTAAACTAAATTAAACTATGTTAAAATAAATATGGCTAAATTAAGTTAAGCCAAACCAATTATGGTTAAATTAAGTTAGGCTATAATATTTATGGTTAAACTAAATTAAACTAAAATAAATTAGGATAAATAAATATGGTTAAATTAAATTATGCTAAAATATTTATGACTAAACTAAATTAAGCTAAAATTGACAATGGTTAAATTAAGTTAGGTTAAATTAATTATTATTAAACTAAATTATGTTAAATTAAGTTAAACTAAACCATGGTTTAAATATGTTTGATTTTATTTTATTTTGGAATATCTTTTCAGAAAATGTACATTTGATTCAACAAAAAATTATTCAAAATCAATTAATATGATAATACTTTTAAAATATAAATAATCATAATTATTAATTAATTTTTAATTATAATTATAGTGATAATCAATTATATGTATATAATCAATAGGTATTATATATTTACATTTTATTATTCACGTTAAAATATTAATGTAAATAGGCTATACTAATTAACCTACAAGTATATAAACGTCTTAAGCAATTATTAATTTAAACTAGATAATAATATTAAAATCATATTTTCATTAAGTAATCATAATTACTAAATATCCTATAATCACCTTTGAAGTGCAAAAGAAAAGGAGTAATGAAAACTAACAAAAATAAAATAAAATAAAATAAGTTTTCTAAGTTATAAAACGTTTTGTTTTTTGTTTTTTTTCTTAGGACCCTCCTACTTTCAAAGCTCATAACTTTCTTATTTCTTATTCATTTAAAAAAATTTAAAGTGTTGTAAGAACGCCATCTAAAGTCCTACAAATCACATTGGAACTCTAATAGCAAAAAAAAACATAAAATGAACTTTTTGGGTGTTTAAAAACCAGCCTCAATAGTTTATTTTCTAAATTTTTTGACCCCCTTTACTTTGGAGGGCCATAACTTTTTCATTTCTAATCTGTTTTCAATGATTCTTAGTATGTTAGATGCGCCAAGAGGAGGGATTCAAATTTTATTTGGACACCAAAAGCAACAAAGCCCTCCCTTGGCTGTTATACAAATACCAAGCGCCATTGGGATGAGTGAATGAAAAAAACTTGACCTTTATGAAATGGTCAAACCTAAAAATAAAATCGGATTATTCTAAACCTACTTATATAACCTAAGCCTAGCTATTTTTCAACCTACTTACATACTTAAATAAACCTACTTACTTAATAGGGTTTAATTATTATCTACCTACCTAGGCACCACGTATCAACATCTTATTAATCATAAATTGGATGACTTAGATTTTATTAATTAATATTAATATTTAAAAAATAGGTGGGCCTTGATTGCCATGTGTCACCATATACTTGGTGTTAAAAAATTGAACGCGTGTCAAATGGTCAATGAACGTTCCATGGTGTGCCACGTGTCATCATCCTAATAGCAAAAACTTTAATGATTAAGATTAATCCAATGAATAAGATTAATCCAATGAATTTTTAATTTTGAAAACACAAAAAAGTTAAATAATGACACGTGTCCACAAACTAGTTGTTTAACTTTTAAACATGTGTCATATTTTGATTAATTGCATGTAATTGTAAAGAAAATTGCACATTAGGTGCAACTACATTGGATTTGTATGTATGTATGAACATGTATATTAACACCATATATACATGTTGCATACGTAATGTCATATGCAATTGCATGTCATATGCAACTTGTCTTAGGCAACTACACAAATTTGTTGTTGCATGTGTCACATGCAACTTAATTTTAGTTACAAACGATAATTACAAAACCCAAAATTTCTAGTAGTGATCCTTGATGAATCTATTGATATTATAATTAAAAATAAACAAATTATAGGATGGACATTTATTGCTAATGAACAATTAAGTAAATTAAATTTGGGCACTAGTGAAGAACCTCACATAGTGTTTGTAAATGTTGCCTTACCCAAATAGTTCCAAGCAAAAGTTAAACAAATGCTAACAAAATTTTTAAATGTATTTACATGGAGTTATAAATAACTAAAGGGAATTCTTAGATCAATTTGCAAACACAAAATTGAATTGATTGCCGACACATGTTCGATTAAGCAATGACCCTACCAAATGAATCTTAATTATGCTCAAAGGGTAAGAAAAGATATTGATAAACTATTGGATGCACATTTTATTTTCTCTATTGAAACTACCCAATGGTTATCATTGCTAGTAATCGTATTGAAAAAAAATGGCAAATTACGCATTTGTGTGGATTATCAGACGTTGAATTCACAAACCAAGATAGATTCATTTCCATTACCTTTTTTGGATTTAGTATTGGACACAATGACTAGACATGATATGTGTTATTTTATGAATGGTTATAATGGTTACAATTAAATGAAAATAGCTAAAAAAGATAAAGAGAAAACATCATTTATTTCTGAATGGGGAGCATATGCCTATAACATTATGCCATTTGGATTGTGTAACATTCTAGCCACTTTTCAAAAAGTACTTACACAAATTTTCAAATAACATCTTAATGATTTCATGCAATTTTTTAAAGATTATTTCAATGTTTATGGATAGAAAGAAAAACATCTTAATCATCTTAAGAAATGTATGACCTAATGTAGAAATAATGGCATAAGTCTCAATCTAGAAAATTGTGCATTTTGTGTCAACTCGGGAGTGTCATTGGGACACATTGTCTATGAAAATGGATTTCTAGTAGACCCTAGAAAAATAAATATCATCATGGATATGTCTACCCCATGAATGTGATAGAATTAAAAAGATTCTTAAGGGTAACATGTTTTTATCGATGATATTTTATTAGTGGCCGATAGTTCAACAAACGTGGTAGAACTCTACAAGTCTTGCAACATCTATCAAAGATTAACACCTATTTATAGAAATGGCAAGGGTCCATTATAAGCAATTTTTGCTTTTGAATCATTTATGAAATGGGGCCTAGATTACATGGGTCCGATCAAACCTCCAACACACTATACTAGAAACCAATATATTATAGTTGCTATTGATTACACAACAAATGGGTGGAAGCAAAGACATTATAAGATAATATAGCCAGAAGCATTACAATTTTTTTTTATGAAAACATTGTTACATGATTTGGTTGTCCTACCCATTTAGTTAGTGATCAAGGGAACCATTTCATAAACATTTCCATCAAATTATTAGTGCAAGAACTTATGATTACACATCATAAGTTGACCACTTATTATCCTTAAGGAAATGGTCAAGTAGAATCAACCAATAAGACGTTAAAACAAATAGTAACAAAGTTAGTAAATGCTAACTGAAATGATTGGGATGTAATGCTACCTACCACATAATGGGCCTACTGAATTGCATATAAGGTGTCCACACAACATACACTATACAAACTAGTATATGGGTTAATGCCATTATTGCCTATCGAATTCATAGTCCCAATCAACTGAACACTTGCTGAAAAGGATGGAAGTTGGATGAATGCATTATTAGTTCAAATGGAAGATTTATCTCTACTTGATGAAAAAAAATTACAGCATGAAAAAACATTGATTACATCGAAATATTAATAAATCATCAAAAGGATGATGAAAAACAATTAAAGAAATTCAAAGATGAAAATTTGGTGTTGTGGCCTCCAAAGGATCCAAAAATTAAAGAAGGGAAATTCTTTTTTCCATGGACATGCCTATTTTAAGTAAAAAAGGCTTTTAGTAACAATATTGTCCAATTAAACATATTAAGTAATGAAGATATAACACTAGTGAATGTCAATAAATTAAAAGCTTACCGAAATCCAATAATTACGGTTGCCACATTCATAATAATCACGTGAAAGAAAAATAAAATTTTGTCGAATGCAATACCAAGAAGAATAATTGGCGAAAGGATGCAAATTTATGAACATTTCAAGTAAAATGAACGGAAAGGTGAAGCATAACACATTAAAAAGTACAGGGGCGAAATTATTACAACTTTATTTTAAAAGTGGATTAGGGTTCATAAACACCAAAAAAGTGACATGACCATTCATTATGACATGATAGTCAAGCCAATTTACAAGACATGAGTAATTCCACCTCATAAACCTTTATGGCCACTACTTTCATACCTAATTCATTAAGAAAATAACCTCTTATTGAATTTGCAACAACAATTCTAACATCATGGAAAGTTATTACCTAAAGAAAATAATTATTTGAATAAATAGAACGAACGTGTTGTAGAAGCCAAATTGGATGATCTCCAGGCTAATTATTTCATAAAACAAAAGAAAGATCGAGCGAAAGAACAAGGAATTTTTGTAGTAGTGCAAGGAGTAAAAGAAAACAATTAATGTACACCGTGTTTTTTTTAAAACTCTGGTTGTCTTTTGATACATAGCTAGAGTGGGCGATAGAGTAACATATGCCTAATAGTTTAAATCTGGAGCATAACATTTCTTCTCCTGCCCTCATTTCACTATTGTAGAATGCTGGGAGAAGCTGAAACATATAGAGAAGACCTTGCAACCTACAAAGTTTGAATGTTTATTGTTGTGGAAAGAAAGTACATCAACAAAGAATTAAAGCATAGTTTTTTGAGGGTCTAGAGTTATTGACATGCGAAGTGAAGCAAAAGGCTTATAGAAAGAACAATAGAAGAGGAAACATAAATTAAAGAATCGATTCGTCATTTAGGACTTGATTTTTATTTTTTATAGAAGTGATCAAGAAACCAATATACCCACCCACTGTGATGACAATACTTGTGTTGTGGAACAAAGAATTTAACTATTATAAATATCAGCGCTTGGACATAACAATGGGAAAGCACAAACTCAAAGTTATGTCATCTTTTGGAACAAAGAGGATGAAGTCCAAAACAAAGGACATAAATGTGGAGATCCAACTTATGATGTTGGATCAGATTCATTTCCTGGCATGCACGTACATCATAATGTGGGCAGCTAAAAAAGAAGAGCACGCCTAGATGATCGAAGCAAAACTTAACAACTTCTGTCAGTTCAATTGGAACATAATCGACTTCCCTATTGTCAAGGAGATTATTTGCAGCTTTTGGGTTCACAATGTGGCAAATGTCCTACAAGGTAAACAAATTTCTTTGACTTTCCTAATATAAGTTGCATTTTCAAATTACCAGTAGAGGGGATTGTAGTACCTACGCAAGAAACATATAATCAAGAATGGTCGGAATACTTTAAGGGAGGAAAAAAAAAACATTATAATTAGGATTCAAGGTATATCTTACAAAGGTGCGTGCTTCTGGGATCCAGATGTGACTCATGACATTAACAAAGGTTGTAACATTTCGGCAAAATAATCATTATGTTTCATGAACCTTATTATTTGTAGTCAATACACTGAGAGAGGGACAATTAATTAGGTCGAATGGTTCAAAGTATAACTACATAAGGAGATTATCACAGTTTAGAGGAAGGTAGGGAAGGTAGGGAAGGTAGGGAATAATTTGATTGGACCTGCCCTGATTTTTATGACAAAACACTATGTTGCATTATAATACATAGAGGAAGATGAAGAGGAATTAATTGCTTTTCTTCAACGCCCAAAGAAGACAAGGAAGAGGACATTTCAATTTCCCTTAATTCCATCCATAGGCATTAATTTAATTGTAGTGTCTTCACAAGAAGAAATTCTACATGTGGAAGGGGATTAAGTACATGAGCAAACATATCTATTGACAAAAACATTGCAGGAAGGAGGTCTTTCTCACAATAGAAACTAAGAGGTGCATGACATGATTACATTTCAACCAAATTCCCAGGATCAAAAACCCACTAACATATTGCTGGATGCTTCCATGGTGGATGCATCTCATGGGGAGATTATCGTAGAGGAAGACAATTTCAAAGCCAAAAACGTTCAACCAAATTCGGTAGGAGACAAAATTGAAACGTAGTCAAATTTGGAAGTAATCCCTATGACCTAGCTAGTGTCGGTAGGTACATCCATTGGTACATAGGCATATGAAGCAGTCCAACCAAATTAGATAGGAATGCTTGTTGAATATGGAGCATTATGCTTTACTCATGAAGTTGGAATAAACATTACTTGGACATGGGATGTTGGAGATGAATTTATCCTTGCATTATTATTAAGAAGGAACGGGAGTTGAATACTCATCAAAGCATGAGGATCCATGGAAATACATATAGTGAAACTAGTGCATGCATTGGTTAAGAAAGCGAGAGACGTGAAATGGTCCTCTGGGAAAAGAATTTTGCAACTTTCTTTGGAGTTGGAGCATTTGCAGGGCATAATATTATATGAGCGAGAGTGCGTTGAGCATTGGATTGATCCCCTAGAATTTGAAGCCCACAAGCAGATTGGGAGAAAAATAATGTTGGGCTTGTGTTTGTTCAAAGATAGTTGGATAAAAAACTCCATGAGATTCAATAGAAGTTGGAAAAGATTCAAGAGGAGGAGAAGGAAGCAAGGGAGACTTTAAAAACTTTGTAGCAGAATTTCGTGATTGTGGATGGCACATTCACCCTAGTGGTGGAGGAGATGAAAAATGCAGTAATTTGTCATGAAGAAGCGTTGACCACAACATTGGTTAAACATAAATAAGAGATGGAGTTGGTCATAGAATGCTTGAAGAAGGTTGAGCAAAAATTCCTTGATATGTAGATAAAGAAGGAAACTTGGCATGCCAAGTGCCTAAGCTTTGAGTCGGAGGTACAACTATTCAAAGAACAAAAATAAAACACTACGTGAGCTAGTGAAATGTGTGAAAAAACTTTGTTAGAGAAGATATAAGGTTTCAAAGAGTGGGTTCAACTTATTAGTGTTAAAGTGATGGAAGTAATTATACAAAGGGAATCAAAAATTAAGGAGGATGTACAAACAACGAACTGGAAAACACTAGCATTAGAATAGCTGGTTAAGGCAATATTGTACAATCAACTACTAGAAAATCAAGACGAGGAACTCTCTGTAGTCCTTACCGAAGCTCAATTGTCAATGGTGCAATTATATTACCAGAAGGAGCAAGACATGCTAATGTAGCTCAATGTAGCACACGTGAGCCTGAGCAAGAAGAGTCTGAAGGCACAAAATCAAAAAAAGAGGAGGAAGACCAAGATGGTGTGCGTGAAATCACAGTCACTGAGTTTGTCGAGCATATTAGGAGGAAGGAGTAGTTGGAGAGTGGTAAGAGTG
>Ga0209611_10014095_pt1 | contig 10792 bp, 9 predicted proteins | sample S1TSphgellanicum_3_FD_187693 | JGI IMG/M metagenome (GOLD analysis project Ga0209611, IMG submission 187693) | Host-associated microbial communities from peat moss isolated from Minnesota, USA - S1T2_Fc - Sphagnum magellanicum MG (SPAdes) (version 2) | ecosystem: Host-associated > Plants > Peat... | reverse complement strand
GAGTTGAATTCTGGGGGGATGCTGTTTATGGTCGGCTGGATAGTTGAGGGAGGCGTGGGGAGTTTGGTGGAATGTTTTGTCTTTTGCACATTGCAGAAGATGGCAGTAAGCAACAAAAGGGGGGGGAGGTGCATGACAAAAGGGATGGGACGGTGTAGGGTATCAGCAGTCAGCGAAAGAGATAGTAGGCGGAGCTTTGTTCGCGGAGGTTGGAGCTGGTGGCGGCAAAGGGAGTGGGGGTGGATGTGGAGGCATGGTAGTGGTGCGCAACATTGAAGTATATGCTCTGTGTGAAGGTTGCCTCCTGCCCTTCAGACTGCGCTGCCATGTGGCCTACATTCCTTCAGGGGAGCGTGTGGTTGGACTGAGCAAGATTGCACGAGTTGCTGAGCTTTATGCCAAACGGCTCCAGACTCCCATCCAATTTGTGGAAGAACTGGCCCAAGCTTTTGCAGATGCTCTAAATCCAGAACCTTTGGGTGTGGCAGTTTTGGCTGAGAGTTGGCATCTGCAGTGGCCAGGTGTGTGTGTGTGCTCTCTTTTTTTCTCAACAAATCTGAAGTAGAGCATTATACGAGCCCGGTTTAATGCCTGATTTGAACAAAATCCATGACAAACCACTTTTGTGTTGGCTGCATTGGACCTAAAAATAGGCTCAATACCCTGGCCTTGCAGGCACAATTGAAGAGGATGTTACCTCAAATGCCAAAGAGACAGTGGGATGGACTCCTCTCACAGTTTGTGCAGGAAGAGGCCAGTTTGAAGCCAAAGGAGGGGATATCTTTTGGAATGAGTTCATGGGAATCCTGCAACTTGAAGGCACCAATGTGACAAAACCTTGTGCAGTTGAGGTGGATAGCCCATGCTATGAGTGCAGTGGATGTCCCTTCTCCTTGTTTGATGCGCATTTACCATCATGCAATGACAGTTTGGATGTGCTGCCCTCACAGCCCCTCTGCAATGGATTTGCAGACTTACACTCTGGGGCCAATGGTTTTCAGCTGCATGTAGACATCTCAGGCATTGATGCAGCAACAGCAGCTGTGCCTGAAATGATTGAAGCAGTTAAAGATCTGCTTCGTTTGGTTGGGGAAGATCCCTGTCGAGCACAATTACGCTTGACACCTTGGCGTTTTGTTGGTTGGCTATGGATGTCTACCCGAGGTAGCCGGGTTTCAGTCCCTGGCCTTGAGCTTGAATTAGACACCAAGCGAAATGGAAGCTCACACAAAGTGAATGTGCGTATGAATGGACTTGCTCAATTGGGAGTAATTTTAGAAACAGGTGAGGGGGCTGAAGTGATTGTAGGAGAGCTTGATTTGTCATTTTGTTCACAGTGTGAACATCACCTGCTGCCATTTTTAGGAGTTGTTCATGTAGGCTATGTTGTACGAAAAGGAGGGGGACGTTTGGATAGGGTGAGCATGCAAAGGATGGTGCGGAGTTATAGCTGTAGGTTGCAGGTGCAAGAGCGATTGACACGGCAGATTGCTGAGGCAATAGGAGGCTCAGTGATGGTGGTTGTAGAGGCAAACCACATGTGTATGCTTGCACGTGGGGTACAACAACATGCCTCCTCCACTGTCACCTATGCTTCCCTTGGCATCTTTGCTTCTGATGCCTCAGCCCGCACAACATTTTTGCAGCTTGTTGGCAAAAGGACTAGTAGGTGATTGAAACCCAGCCTTTTGAGGAGTAGTCCTCACCCCACCTCCCATTTTCAGGTGGATTAATTGTATTAATTTGTTCCCGTATTGCGGCAAGATGGGTTGGCAATGATCAAATTCATGGTCATCCTAATATACATCTCTTTCATGTCAGTGTTGTCGTGTTTGAGTGCTAAGCCAAAAATCCTAACTGAGTCTTTCTGTTGCTTCTGGAAATGCAACAGAAACTCAGGATACTAATTTTTTATAATGGTTTGCCCAAAATTTTGGGCTGGTTATGATGTACTTACGATGGTCTGACATTGTGTGAGCAACTCTTGTAAGGCTATGATTTATGACTGCTCTCATTGTCATCAGGCTACCTTAAAAATATTGTGGAGATTTCTCTGCAATGTGATAGATATCTTTCATGTTTTGTGTGATTGAGGGTAGGGGAAACTTTTTTTGCATACCACATTCTTGAACCATGGACTGGCCTTCTGCCATCAATTATGTTCCCTTTTTGTGACTGGACAGGAACATTCTCAAAGGAAACCTATTGTCGTGTTCTGGAAGACGTCAGATGTGGTACGAAGTTCCAAGTTTCTTGGCTTTGTTTTCAAACCCGCAGCATGTTCAAGGGAGAGATGTAGCAGACATTCAGATGGACAAAAAAGGTTGCAATGCATGAGCTTCTGATAGAAAAAGTGATGGTACAATAAAGTGACAGAGCTTGTACCTCAACTTGAATTCATAACTCAGTGGTACAATATGATTATGATTGATGTTTGCACGAGCTTCTTGTTCAAATTGGATATAATTTTCGTCCATCGAAAAGAAGGTTACATGACTTTTCATCCTTCAACATGAGGGTTAATATATATATATGCAAAATTTGTGTTCTTGTATTAGAACCAATGAACCAAATAGATATGACATTTATCCACATATTTGCCCTTGGAGAAATTCTATATTATATTCAAAAACCATTCACAAGACTAGTCATTGTCATATAATTACTTGCACATATTTCAACTAACATGCGTTTTTTTCACAATAATTCATGATGAAAATCATTTGTTTCATTTTTTTAATTCGATAGTTTGAAATGAGAAGGACATGTGTTAGAATGTATGTCTTGCATAAAAAACCAAATTTTTTTATCATTTGTATTTTTGAATATTTTCTTATAATGTACCATTGTTTTAGCCTTGGTGTAAAATAAATATAGCATAGTATTTTGTAAAGGTGAAGGTTTTAAACAACTATGAATAATTATGTCTATGTCTTGTATAGTATGTGAAGATGTTAAAATTTTATTTAATATGTTAAAAAAAAATCATCTTTCTTTTCCATGATTTAATTTAGAGCATTTATAATTTTTATGTTAAGAAAATGTTCCAAAAGCATTGAAACCATCAATTTTAGGTTTTTAAATTCAAAAATATTCAAGCACACTTTATAAAAGTCAGTAGTCATGATTTCATCAAGACCATCTATAAATGCATTTTTTTTGTTTTGTAATTCATATTCTTTGGTCAATGAAAGTTAACATTTTGTTTCTTACATTTATAATTATCAAACATAATTGATCATAAGTTTTTATTAGGTTATCTTAATCTTCATTAGCTAATGCATTCAATTCATTATGATTTTTGTTTAATGGAATTGCAAGTGCAAAATGTGTTGTTCCATTAATATTAAGCTTTTCTTTTTTTATGTATGCAAGTTTCATAGTTTTTGACTTTAGAGGATTAGCATCAACTATTTTTTTTACATAACATCAAAGCATCTTTTGCATGATACACATGAATATAAAAGTTTTTCCAATGCTTGCACCTTTTATACAAAATATATGAAAAGGTTTTGATGGATTTTTTTTCTTGAATAAAATGTTATAAACAATAACATTATTATGTTTTCTCATGTTTGAAGAAAAAGTTTCATCCAATATGCTTTCATCTTATTGGGGAAATTTATTGTTCATTAATAATTATTATTTTTAGTGTATCTATTATGATTGTTTATGGTTTTCATATGATAAACATATTGTTCAGCTTGTTTGATATTAATAAAATATACATTTATGTGTGGATTTTTTGCATTGATGATTCATTCTTTTGATAAAAGATTTTCCCAATCCATTTCCATTTGTTTCATGATTTTTTCCATATATCTCCATTTCTATTTGCAAATTATCATGTTCATCTTGATAATTATTATTAAAACATTAATGCCATATATAAATTGATTGGGAACTTTTTCCATATGATATTTTCCCCAATACAAGCATCTTTCCATAAACCATATTTTTTAAAAACCTATTTCAAATTCATGAAAATTGATTTAATAATAATGACATGGATATTTGTGAATTGTGATAGTTAAATGAATCCCAACAAATATACTTTTCTATTTTCATGTTTTTCACCTGTTTTAATATCAAAATCAACAACATTTTTTTAAAAATCATATAAAGTTTCATTTTGATTGAAACCAATGATAGTTTATACAATAATTAGTTATTGCAACACATGGATCTAAAATAAATTGTGTGTTGTGATTGCTTTTCAGAAATATCTTATGTATATTAAATACATTTTTTGGAATATATCATTTGGTTCACTTTCAAAAAATATGGTTTTTAAAATTTTTATAATGCTAAAATGTAAATATTTCCATCTAATTGTAAGCTTGATTAAAATAAATGCTTGATAATTGGAATTCATACAAATAAAATTCTTGGCATAAACCCATATCAAAAAGTTTTGTGATAATTTACATTGTTATTTTACAATGTCACGGTAACCATTATGTTTTTCAACATATATTAATATTTTAGTGGATCTCATTGAAGGTTTTGGACAATGGAATCAACATTATTATGCATATATTGTCATACAAGTGTTTAAAAACACATTTTTTGAATGAATTTTCAACCAACAAATCTAAAATTCTAAATCGTCTTAGATTTAATTAATGTATATCAATATCATTCATCACAAAAAAATTCACCTACAACCCTAGTTTTGAAGTATATGTATAATTTTTCACCCTTTGTAACATGTATTATTTTGTCACATATATTTTTTATACATTCAAGTTTTTCATTTTTAAAAATTGATTAATTTAAATCTAAAGCTAATCAAATATACTTAAAACAATCAAAAATAATCCTATACATGATCTTCATACATTACCAGAAAAATTAAATGCAAAAAATTGTAAATTTGTGATAACAATTTTGGGGGGACTTAGTGTGCTTATGCCCATCATATTACGAATCTCTAATTTAGATTACATGCATGTATTGAACATCTCATTTGTTGATCCATGCAAAAATTATATTTTATTAATTAATGGTATTCAAGTAGCTCCTCTAAAAAATGCCCATGTACCAAGATTGAAATAACAACTTATGATTACAACAATTAAAAATTTTTTTAAATGATTTTTTCACAAAATTTTATGTAGGTGGAAATTTGAAGTTACATCTAGGAAAAAGAAAACTAGAAAATATAAGAATTCTTGATTTGTACATATTGAATTCTTTTGTAGTATAGGTGGTATCTATTGAAGTTTTTTTCTCTTGAACCAAATCATCCTTTTTCTGTTATTCTAACTATGCTTTAGTGCAAATGTAGTACATGTCATTTGCATGATATTTTTTAATCTTACAATAATATGCCCAATGTTTCAAAAAAAATTCCTATTCAATTGTAAAGCATTGAGGTTTTATGACGTTCACAAAATGTCCAAACTTTACAAAAATTGTTATTTGCCCTCTTTCAAGCTTTTTCTTGCATGTTTCAAGTAAAGGCTCAAATGAACATCTACATCACAAAGTGGGGACCCCTTTGTATTAGTGCTATTTAAATGCTTTCACAATACTTTTACAAGATGTCCAAGGTTTAGTGCTTTGTTCGTGTAAAATAGGCATTGAAACAATTTAGATTACATTGATTTAATTTTGGTATTGTTTCAATGATAATTGATGTAGCATCATATTTGCATTGTATTTATGTTGTTTGACATGTTGTATTCACATTATGTCCATATTGTAATGATATTGCATTAGTATTGTGATTGTATTGAATCATAAAAGCTAAAACCCTTCCCTTAGGAGGCATTTTTTTCTTCATGTGAAACTCAAAAAGGACTAACCAGATCTTATTTTTGGAACTCTTCTTCTTGTTGGTCCTAGCTTAGTTGTGCTCCAGCCCAAAAGATTTCATCTTGTTCTTGTATGTTGGTGTTTTCTTCACCATGTCCACAATCTGTAGAAACATGATTTCAACCTTCCATATATAAGATTTTGCAATGTTGGGGGAGTCCCTAGCCATCTATATTGCATCAGTTCTAAAGCACCTTTAGATCCAAATCCTGCAAATTGAATAGAGAGCATGACAATGTCTTTAACCCCAAACTCGAAATGAAGAACTGAATGGTGTCTACTGCTACCTGTCCATCTCACCTTATTTTCTGGTTTCCCCCCATTCAGTTCACAATAGACAATGAAAGAACTATGGATCCCTTCTGTCTGAAGCTACAAGTTGAAAGAGGCAGTTACATACGTGCCTATACTGGAGGTTTTCGTTCAAGTATTGAAATCTAGATAGAACAATCAACAAACCAACCAAAACTGTTCACAAATCCTGAGATTCAACCAGAAGCATGTATTGTCACTGAGAGAAGTAAGAATTGCATGCCTGCCTTTGAATACCCAAAGGCATCACAACCAAGCTCTGCATCAATTATGCTCCGTAGTTGTGGCAACTCTGCACCTCACTCCACCCTCCCTTTGTTAAGAAACTGAGCTTACCCAAATCTTTCAAATTCTGTTGGCCACATATTACTTCATTCCTGTTCATTATTTATCTGTCATCACACACCCTCTGGATTCCATGACAACAAAAATAAAATAATCTATTCATAGAACTATTCTCAGCATCATCTGTGCATCAATGCATCACCAAAAGTTTTGTGCTTTTCCATTGCTTGATGAAATACTAAGCTGTTCATGTCACCTGTGTGCAGGCCCCCAGAATACATGCATAGACCATGAACATAATTCTCATGCAAGAATTGTGACGACTTCTTCAATTGTCATAGTTTCGAATCACAAGACCACAAAAAGAAGCAATTACATAATACAAAGGAGATAATGAATGTTGACCTTGAGATGATTGAATAGAGCATCTAAGGCTATTGATGTTTTTCTTGAAGGAAGATCATAGTATTAGAAGTGGAAGAGAAGGTAGGGAATTCATGCTGTGATAAATGACAGGTTCCAGGCCAAGGTCCTTCACAAACACTACAGCAGGTGCTGACTTCACTCCAACTATGTCCACAACAACCCAATCATCACCATATGTTTATTACTTTCTCTGTGCATACCAAGTAAGTGTGTAACTGCACATGCTGAAGGTGATGCAGGACGTTATGAAGAATCAAGAAGAGAAGATTCCTGAGAGTTTTAAAAATCAATTAAGTTCTGCAGTGTACAATAAAAAAAAGGAAAACAAAATGTGCTAATGCAGACAAACAACCTGGTCTCCCAAAATGTGTTGTTATGCTCCTACCAAAGCACCATAGCAAAGACTGCATAATCCCAGTATTGCTTGGCACCTTGTCGAATGTATGGTGTTGCCTTTCCACTTGTGTTAGAAAATATTATCACCTTCACCAGTTCATAAAAGAAATTGTCATTATTGATGTAAGCAAGTTCTAGCTTCTTATTGCCTTCATTTTCCTTCTTTATTAATTTTCCTCGTTCCCTCAACCCTTGCAACTTTTCATGCATCAGTGGTACTATAAATTGAGCTCAATGTGGAAAAGTAGGTAAACCAAAATGGATTGAAATTAAGCACTGCACCTTGTGAGGACTTGTTTTCTAGATGACATCTATCATTTGCATGTATCTCACCCAACAAATGATCAGGTAATCAACTTGGATTCATGATTTGGGTTTACCATGGCAAGGCCATGATCCCCTTCCAAAAGCACTCTGTAATCAATTGTTGTGTGCATTCTCTGAACTAAGGATCCGAAAACCTGACTAATCAAAACTTCACACAAGTATAAAATGGGTTGTAGCAAATTCAAGACAGAGGCAACAGAGGTAGCCTTGCAGAACTTCAACCACAAAACTATTGTTCAAATTATGGGTATTGTGGGTTACCGAGCCTTTAGCACCATAGTACAAGATGCGAGGCAACTTGAGAAGGGATGTTGTGGCCCATTCCACTAAAGCATCCACTGTCTATTCCCCAAGAAACCTGTAATTCACAAACCCTCTCCATTAGTCTTTTTCAAACTGCAGACTGCTAATTGTGATTTGGTCACCAAAAACTGAAACACTATTCATCCTTACTAAGTGACTAATTGCATGGTATGGAAGTAGGGCAAGCCTTTTGAGATTTGATGGAATGAGAAGCATATGAACTTCACATGTCAGAATGTACCTGGTGAGACAACCTAAGCGCTTGCAAGGAGTAAACACAACAATCTCTGGAAGACTTGCACATTGAATGAAGCCCTCCTGATATTGTCTCCATGCCATCAGCAGTTCACAGTACCTTCTCATTTTCTTTCACACTAGGCCCTTAAATCTAGATACTTCTCTAGACATAAATGATTATTGCCAACTATTAAAAAAATTGTAATCAGAGTACAGTCCATGTTTTTGAGGCATCCAGACATTATTGACATGGATGAATAGATAGACAATATGTTTCAAGGATACTAACCATGTTGAAAGACTCATTGTGTTGTTGCTTGAGTCCTCAAAACAAATTCTTTTGGGGATCATCAGCTCCCACAAATCTCCTCACAACCCAAAATAGATTCCTTTGGGGATCATCATTAGCCTAGGATCTGTGACACACCCATGAAAAGTCCCTCCTCCTCCAACCCAAACCACTACCACCAAAGCCAACTTGGTCATGGTTGTCACTTGTCAAGTTGCTACAATCCCTAACAAACTCAACAACATAGTTGAATGGGTTGAAATCCCTCAACCAATTGAAAAACATTTGTCAGAAATTGTAGGGCTCAAAAATAGTCTTCAGAAAACACCATTAAATCATACTATCCGAAACATCAAGTTCCAAAATGATCAACTAAGCAATCATTAACACTTTACCTGTGAAAAGAACAATATAAACAGAAGAGATGGACACATTTCCCAACCTACCATAGAAGACCAAAGGTTCAATCGATATGAACATATACACTTCTAAAACATGTGGTATATAAAACATTAGGAAGTGAAGAGAAAGGTTGGTGTGCAATGTAAGGATGCAAAAAGAAATATTGTTGTGCAATATGAGGAAGTGAGAAAATTGCATCACTGTAGTAGACCTGAAGAATGATCAGAAGGACACTCACTATCGGTACAACCTAACATGAAAACTGTTTTCATAACAGAATTGAGTCTTGTGGAAGGTGAGAAAGAAGATGGCATACCCTTAGAAATCCATATTCGAGGAGACCCAAGCCCACTATAGCTGTGACAGGAGCTATAACAATGGGACTTATATAACTACACCCACCAGTTGTGCGGGTTTAGGTAGTGGTTTTGAGATGACTATGAAACATGATGAGAATGCAACTCAAATCCGACTTTGTGTATTTCTTCAATCGTGTGTTTCAAACGGATTTTAAGCATGAATGATGATGATGACCTAGCTAGTGAGCTTGATCAATCCGGTCCAGGGCAACATATTCAAAACCTTGTGCAAGTAAGCAAACAACCTGCTTTAATTACCTGGCAACTATGCCCCATAGGCCGTTGAATCCGAGTATGATGTTGAGCACTGAACCTGCAATGAAAGCTCCTTGTGTTGCTCTCATTGCATGTTGAAATCTCTGGAAAGTGAAAGGAGAAAAAAAATCCTCGTTTGTTAGTAATGCTTAAAAGGCACAGAGACAGACATATAGAGAAATCGTAGAAGTACAAGTTGAATGGAGAATTCCTCAAATCGGAGGTTTCGGGAGTGTGTGCTACTATAAGAGGTGGATGATCTGTTACCTCATGTGGGTCAGGAATGTCGATGATATGAGGAGCATTGACGATGGAAAGCGTAATCAACAAAAAATAAAAGGAGTTTCCCATAACTACCAGCAATCTTGAACCCAGTATAGTCTGCAACAAAGTATTGATCCCGAAAACAAAAAGCGAGCTTTGCACAACTCGTGCTAAATCACTATGTAACAAACAAGACAAACAGAGAAAACACAACAACAACAAACAATCTTACCACAGTGTGCGCACAAAACAAACCACAACAAAGCAATAGCAAAGAAGAGCTTCTTAACACGCATTTCATGGCAAAGAAAGTACAAAAAGAAGATCAAGATCTTTCTAAACCTTTCTTTTCTATGTTTGTATGTGAGTGTTTCTCCATAAGAACATACCAAGAGTCCATTAATATTAAGAATGACAAGAGATGGAATCAGCATTGTTGTCTGAAGCATGGTGAAGTAGTGCTGGAAACCTAAGATGATTGCTTCTCCTGCACACAAAAAATCACCAACTTCTTCCAAATCACAACCAAGAAAATACAAACAAACAACCTCATACAACAACAACAACAGCTGATCTTTTTACAAAACCGACTTTGTACATAAGAAAAAATTGTGCTACTTCTTTCCAAGCTTCCACCGCCAAGAGAGCACCATCTTCACAACATAAACAAAGCAAAACCAAACAAGACAACAAAACGCAAATCTGCGAAGAACGAATCACGACTTCTTTACCCCATCAAGGATTGTCATTGATACAATAAACGAGATTAGGAAGTTGCTCTAACGCATGGTGATGCAAATCCTCTGACTTCACCATCTTCGGAGGAACTAAGGTAGGTAAATCCGCCATTATTTCAAACAACAACAATAACACAAAAAACTAACAATAGAACTCTCTCTGTCTTGTCAAAATACAAACTTGTAACAAGCCCTACACTCTTGTCGTCGAGTGCGCAACACAAAATGCAAACTGCGTGGGCTCTAAGAGAAGCAAAGCGAAGAGAAAGGAATGGGTATGAAAAGACGCATAGTGCAGTGCAAATAGGGGAGGAGAGAGAGAGAGAGAGAGAGAGAGAGAGAGAGAGAGAGAGAGAGAGAGAGAGAGAGAGAGAGAGAGA
>Ga0209611_10014094_pt1 | contig 10792 bp, 8 predicted proteins | sample S1TSphgellanicum_3_FD_187693 | JGI IMG/M metagenome (GOLD analysis project Ga0209611, IMG submission 187693) | Host-associated microbial communities from peat moss isolated from Minnesota, USA - S1T2_Fc - Sphagnum magellanicum MG (SPAdes) (version 2) | ecosystem: Host-associated > Plants > Peat... | reverse complement strand
ATATATATATATATATATATATATATATATATATAATTCTTTATTATTTTTATTTTTGAATGCTTGTACTTAGAAAGTTGTTTTAGTAAAACTTATTTGACAACTTACATGTTTTACATTTTACTAAAACATTTTTTTTTGCCTATTCAAGGCTTTGATGGGTTGATTGATTGTTAAACATTCTTACCATGCAATGACACCCATATGATTTTGCACAAGGTCTCCACATATTTTTTCCTAGGTTTTTTCTACATCGTTATGACACCCAAACAAATATTGTTAAGGGGTATTTAACATTTTTTCATCTATGCCATGATACCTATAATTAAGGTAAATGAATTGCATCCACCAAATTCATGTTAAAATATGTTCATGACAACTTTCCACAATAACTATTAAGTGAGATGCAAGCCAAGACAATGCAATAGGAACATGACAATTGTTGTGAAATTGGCATGTCATGTCTATAATGACTTTATCCATATGTCAAAGTATTGAATTGATTTCACTGTTGAAAATGATGTCATATCATCATGTCATGATAAATTGAATTCAAACCACTTTTGCTTGCATTTGAATTCTATAAGTAGTTAATGCATAGGGGACAAAATCAAACCAAACAACAAATTAAAAAATAGTTGACAAAATAATCAATGTTCTAGACCTTACAACTTATAGTGTGGTTCATCAATTGTCCATTTTAAAATATTATTGTTGGGGAAAAGATAATCAACTCATGGTAGGCATAATTTTTAAAAGTTAGAAAATGCGCCTCACACTTATCCACAAAATTCAATTTTCAGTAAAATCAAAGTATTTAAGCCTCTTAAAAAAATTATTATTTGAGTAAAAACACAATGAGTGAAAGCATGGTAAAGTATTTAAAAAAAAAAGTTGATGGAATAAGGGTGGGTTTGAAATGAGATTATTTTTAACATAAGTACAAGAAAGTAAATTCAAAATATAGTCAAACTTCATTGTGAACTCATTTTTCTTTGCATTTAGTTTAATATACATTGATTGCAAAATTTGAATTTTTAAAATAATAAAAGTATTAAAACTAAGTACTTTTGAAATTAATTAGTTAAAATTGTGCTCAAATATTTTTTTTTAATAGAAAATTTATTGAAATAAATATGTACTAAATTAAGTTATAAAAATGATTATATCTTCAAGTAATATATATATATATAAACATAATTGTGTTAATGGGTGGTTTTAATATGTGGTAATATTTGTAAATAAGATGTATAAACATATTCAAATTTATAATTTATCATATGGTAGTTATTTTGAACAAAGTTCATATCAAGACTTATACTAATAACTTATACTAATCATACTTCTAATTTCTACCAATTAAATTTTACTAGTCATGTTTTCAAACCTTTGCATAACAAGTTTAAATAAGATTTGTTATAGAATTTTGGACATAATTTAACATAACTTGAGTTTTTAGTTTTAAGATATTAACAAGTTATTGTGTTATGAAGTCTTTGAAATTAGAAGAATAAATCATTTGAATTTTTTTTACTTACATATATTTGTATTTTGTAAATTTCAAAAAACAATTTATTGAATTTATTTTGCTACTCTTTAATAAATGTATAGATCAAAGATGATGTTCACATAATAGGTTGGAGAATTTCAAATTTTGTGCATAAATAAGCTTTGTAGAAAAAAGAACATAAGAAATACTCCTTGTTCCATTTGGCAACCATTTTGGGAAATGATTTTGTTTAACCTTTGGTTGTAACATGGATTTGATTTTTTTTTGTTAAGTTTGTTTTTGTGGATTTTTTAAAGTACATATTTGGAAGTTTCTTTTCTACATTATCGATTTGAAATTGCGAGTAGGATATTGATATGGATTTGATCTAACCTATAAAATAATCTAATTTTGATTACTAGGAAGTTTGGAATATTGAGGCATACTAATTTCAATTTTCATAATTTTATAGTAAGGTTTAGAATGTCTAGAATTGTTACAAGAAATGTACATAGACAAATAGATCAAAGAATGTACTAGGATTCAAAAGGGAAAAAAGTGAGTGCATCAAGATTGATACATACCAATGAACATCAATTAACCACAACATGCAATTGGTGTTAAAATAAAAGGACAAATTAATAACGTAGGTGAAATTGGATGTTGACCACTATAGAAAATCAATATCAATGTATTAAAAATTCATTAAACCAACATGAAAATATTTTTGGAATAGAAGGTGTAAATATAACAAGATCATATATTCAAGTTGTAGATGATGGGGTTGGACTATCAATAGATTTAGAGCAAATGGTTTGATAGAAGGAATTTCAACTTTTCATGCCATGACACATTATATGAAATTTTACTTGATGTTCCACAAATCAAGAACATTGATTCATAAGCATGGGTAATGGGACATGCCATGACTCACACACTCCACACCACAAACCCCAAAACCAAGCACAATTTAATGTATATGACCTATTATCCAAAAGTTTGCTAGCAAAGTTGAACTTACATGGACTATGACACATTATGGAGTAGAGTGACAACAATGTAAATTAAGCAAATGACATTCAACATCAACCCTGGGAATGTGATTTGTGTTCAATATTGTTTCCAATTTTGTAATTATCAAAGTGCCTTAATGGATATAATTGTTGTTGTCACATTAAAGGTGAATGTTGTATATCCAATATAAATGTTTGCAAGGAAAAAATTTATTATGTATGTTTTAAGCTTGTATGAATTCCAATAAGGGCACATTCATATTAGTTTTTGGGAAATGAAATCATTCTACACCTTTTTTTAATGTTTGGAGAATATAAAATTTACCAATGTTTTATCATGGATGTGAAAGGGGTGAATGCAAGCTATAGTGGTTCATTTTTGTGACAAAACGATGTTTTGCCCCCAAGTATCATTTATTCAAATGTTCGTGGTGATTGATATATCTTTAGATCTACAAATTGGGACTTGAATCTAACAAATTATTATTAATAAATTCATTATGAAAAGCAATGTGTAGTTACTTATTGATAAAAAATTCGTTTGTTAGTAATAACGTACTTTTGAGGTCAAAAAATATGGATTGGTCGTTTAATTGAAACATCACAAAATGAAAAAAAATAAAATTTATTCACATTCCAAATTTGTTATTGAAACTCAATATATAATGTAATAAAGATGATAAATTCATATGAAGAATCTTTTCTTTGAAAAATTTAATTGTTTAATAGTTTTTTGTTTGTTCTTCAAAAAATTTGTCCCAAAAACATATTTTTTGAAAGTTCTAGATGAGGCATTATTCCTTTGAATTTTATGGGTTTTTTTTCTAGGATTTCCAAATCAAAAAATGACATCAGCTACATTAAATACTAGTTTTCACATAGATTTGGGAATGTTTGTCGGTGATTGAACACATATTATTCAAATATTAAAATACTAATATTTAAAAAAATAACAACCATGTTCACTTGAATCATTTTAAAAAATCTTACATAAACTTATAGGGAGTGCATTTTTTATCACTTTTGAGCCACTATATTGTGCATTCACCCAAAGGTGCATTTGAACAACCATATTCCAAAAGAGTGTTATGACATAAATGCTAACAAAAATCCAAGGTGCATTGTCATGCCTTATGTTCCCTATCTAGAGTGAACATGACACTAGATAGCATGTGGTGCACACAAGAACCAATTATGAAGTGAAGATGATGGGACACATGAATAAGTAAAAAATTTGGGCAATCTCTAATATCATAGTACCTTTACCATTTCGGCATAAATTAAATGATTTTTCATTTTTTCAAACTTTTGAAAAGTTATTTATTATTTGTGCCGAAATTTTAATAAAATCAAAAGTTCAACTATCAAGTTTTGAACTGCAAACCTTTCCATGATAAGGATTTAAAACTAAGGTAGTTTAGACATACTACATTATTCCATAACATTGACAAGATCTTGTTTATTATTTTGTATAAGTATTACCTGCCCATAATTTCAGAATTAAAAAACCAAGTGTCAAAATTTGACATCTGAACTTTGATAGTTTGTTGCCGAAATGGTAAAGGTACTACGATAACTTATTTTCAGCCTCATACGCAATCGGTGTGTGTAGCTATAAGGAAGAAGGAAAGGTGCTTCCACCCTTTGAAGCTTGCACCTATCATATTAGGGCAATTGTTTTCGTCTCACAATTATAAGTGGTTGCCTTTCTAGGTCAACCTGCAAGTCCCAAGAAAGTGGTGTATATCCAGTGCAAGACCATGTCACAGCTGGTAATCATCTGTTTTTGGTCTTGTCAACAATTTAACAAATTCTATTTATTTTTGGATGAAGTTTCTTTTGGTAAAGCTAGATTTCATTGGCTCTAACCAAAGGGAAGAGACTTCACATGCATGTAGGATTGGGGATCCAAACTTGAAAGTGGTTTGAGGCAATTTGTTCAAAATGGTTGTTTGTACCACCGTTGAACGGGTATCAAAAATATCCTTGGATATTACCTGAGCATCATTTGAGTTTGCTTATCCAACCTCTCAAGGTATCACTTCGAGTGCTACCCTGTTTGAAAACCTGGTCATTGGTTCTCACTAGTGTGAGAACCGGATGATGAGGATTGACTTTATATATATATATACATTGAAACCCAGGTGAGGTAAAACCCCATTACCCGGGTCAGGTTCTCAGACTACTACTGCAAACAGGGTTTAATGCCCAAGGTTGTACATTTCATGGACAAGATTCGAGAATAATTATAGTAGTTGTACGTGTAAGTATATGTAGCAGCAGTGAAGACGTTCCCAAAAAAAAGGAAAGATAGGATGAAACTCAGTTTCCCACAAAAATTGATGGTTTTTTGAGCTCCACCCCACCCCCTCCACCCATTCTGAATGCTAATGTACTTTTTAGCAGGTTTTATTTTGAATCTCACCAGATCAGGAATGAAGCTGCTTAGGGGTGGTAGACTTGTCCATAGATGACGCCCTTCAATGGTGCAGCTGTTTCTGCTACTACCAACTTTGAAATGAAGGTCTCTTTTGCATCTTCACAAATTTCCCATCGTTGCAGAAATTGTGGTTGGAGCTGTTTGTATCCTGAGTGGCATCGCGGTTGTTTCCACTCTTGCTTGCAATGGTGATGTTTTGTTTGTCGATTTGCCTTCTTGCAAATATGAGAATAGCTATGGAAAAATCAGGGCTAGTTTTGGCGGTGAAGAAACTGCACTTGCAGAGAAGTAATAACATCAGGTGCTTAATTTTTGTTTTATTTGTTCGTTTGTCTTTTCGTTTTCATGGCTCTTGGCGAAAAGCTCAATTCATTTTCTTGACAAATGCTGTGTGAAACTTGTTGATTGAAGTTTCTGTATCCAGAAGGTTTTCATGTCAGGAAACACGAATGGGATCAGAACCCTGTATTCATTCAGTAGGCCATTGGATATCAATTTGAATCCTTTATTATCTTGAGAGTAGATGCCCTAAACAAGGTCTCTTGAGACCTATCCTGACATTCTCAAATGATTTGTTCACAATAACTTCGGTTTTGAGATGGATTTGTTGCAGGGTTTATTTTTCAGTGATTTGAATTTCGCAAAGAAAGCGACTTTGAACTGAAGGGAAATGATGTGTGGGAGATGCAGGATTTAGCGAATATTTGAAATTTGTCTCTTGTGTACACATTTGCAGGGGGTAACAGTCACACAACCAGGCTTCAAAGTGTTTTTTCATCTTATGAACTTTTCTCTTAACCTGAAGTCAAAACTCAATCTGCATCGAGGTTTAGCAAATCCGTCTGTTTTTTGACGTTTTGTAGTTGGTCTTTGTGCTTGGAGGTGCCATCATATTCTGTGTTATTGTTTTTCCTGTGATTTGATGAGCCAATGTTCATCAAAGGAAATGGTCAGATGAAGCTTAGCAGGATCCAAATTTCCTGGTGCAGTGGATTGCATGGATTGTGACGTAGATTCTGCAGTGGTGACATATTTTGCAATTTTGTCTTACATGCTTCAAGATGTTTAAGACTGAGTAGTTGGTTTTGTGAAGCTGGATGGATGACCCATGAGTGGTGATGTCGGAGCTGGTGTCACCCGGGCATCAGTTGCTCTTGCTTCTCCTTTGCTGACATCTCCTGACTGCCCACCAGTTATGCTAGATGTGAACAAATAACTGAATTAAAAAATAAATCCTGCACATTGAACCCAACAACCATACCTGTACTACTATAACATCATCATACTTTGTAGATCATTTCTGCTGGGTATAATTTCTTCAGAGTTCCTTACTTAAGTTCTGTGGCCTATTGACAAAAGTTCTACCAAAAACATGGGAATGCTTGAAATTTTCTGTGCAGGATTTCTTCAATTAGCAGGTGGAACAAGCGTTCACACAGTAGATGCATTGAAAAAGGAGGGGTTAATTCAATCTCCTAATAAACCAGGTAGGGATGCAGTAATTGCTGGAGTTGCATATGTTGGTTATGCTCGCAAGGTACTCTTTAAGACCTTGGGTCTTTTTAAGGAAAATGCTAAGTTTCCTGTGTGTCTACCAGTGTTGGTCTGGTATGTATAAGCTTGTGCCTTGTATCAACACTGGTATCAAGGACCCTACCAGGCTAGTAGAACTGGGGCAATACCAGCCTTGTAGGGACCTCAGTTAAGACCAGCCTTGGACCAGTTTTATACCAGTTTCAATACCAGAGATATTATACCTGCCTCATACCAGCCCAAAATCAGTTTTGGACCCAATATTAGGACCAGGCTGTTTTGAAAGTTCTGAAAAAGACCATATACCAGGACCAGGTTGGTATGAAAATTTCAGAAAGTACCCAATACTAGGAGCAGTCTTGTGTGAAAATTTCAGAAAGTATCCAATACAAGGACCAGTCTAGTATGTTCAAAAGTTGATACCAGCCCAACACTGGTCTTTGTCTTCTTCCTTCCTCTTGAATCATTGATAGCCTTGTAGTGTATTCTTACTTGTCATAACCTATTGCAATTGCTGGCACCATATTGAATGTCAATTTTGTGAGTGTACTTTTTAAATGCGCTTTTCTTTTCACTTTATGTATATGTGGGTTATCTACTAGCCATGGGGTATTTCGAAGGTTTTTAAGTGGCCATTGATAAAAGAAAAGACCGTACACCCAGCAAGTTCTTCTTTCAGGATTGTTGCTAAATTCACCTGGGGGAACTTTCTCAGGTATGGAAACAGATTGTGTCAGAGTATCTTGAGGAGTTCGGAGAAAGAAACTGAAATGCCATGTTGGGGAATGAGTCTAGCAACAAACTGGAGCACTACCCTTCCTTGTTACTGGGTGCTTTACAAGAAGCTATTGCCTCAGGAGTCAGTAGGAGTAAAGGATGGGCAATGCTCTAGTGTGACCAGAACTTGTGTCCGGGTTTTTTTTTGCTGTGTGAACAAGACTCTTCTGGTGGCTGGATGAAGAGATAACCTGATGGATGGATGACTGTGCAGATTTGGACTGGCAGAAAGTGCCAAGATGGAAGATGGTTTGTAATCATGAGGCGTGGAGCAGGCTGCAATGCTCCCGCTTCTATTTCCTTCTTGTTTTTGATGTTGCTTGTTGTTTGCAGATGATGGGTTTTGGATTGCATTCTTCACAATTTGGATGGCGCTCAGCGTTGATCAATTGGTTCTTTGCATAACTTCTTGGATGTATGTGAAGGGAAGGAAGTGCGGACTGTCAAGATAAGAAGGGAGCTTCTTGAGATGAGAAGCTAAGTTCCAAGATTAGAAACTGAGTAGTTTTTCAAAATGTATTATGGATGTTTTATCAATTTGCTGGTGTGGTTTGGTGTGGTTTTTCAATAAGAGGTTTGTTAGTGTTTCTTGTGAGGGAAGAATGCCTTAGCGTTGTGAAAATTGGTCAAGTAGAGAACTTTGTATCTCCATTGCGCCTCAGTTCTCTTATAGAAATAGACAGACTATAATGCTTAGTGTAGGGACTGATTGAAGAAGGTGATGAAAACTTCAGGAGTTTCGTGAGCAGCTAGCTATTCATGGCAATTGGGACTGTGATGGGGATGAATTTCACAATGTTGGGGTACTGTGGGATCTGGTCTGAAGGGAAATGATTGTGTACCAAAACAGATTTGGGATTCTGAAGATGCATTTGTAGTGGGTGGTTTGGGTGCTCATTCCTTCTTTTTGTTCAACCTCTTGGGTTTCAAGCTGTGGGGAATTATGGTGGTGTTCATTCTCTGGAGCTGGGGGTTGGGTTTATAAATTGCCGTGTTTAGACCAGCTGGGCTCAAGAGAGATAAGCTGGAGAGTACTGATTCTTCATGGTCCATAGTCTATGGTTTTAGTGTTGTATGTAGTAATTAGGCTCAGTGTTGAGTTGCTGTTACACCTCTCTGTGAATTTCAAGAGACGACAAAAACTCCTTTGATTTTTATCCAAGCAAATATGGTTTTATTGTAGCCCTCTCTTTTGGTGACACTAGTACGATGATGATGATGAGTGATGATACACTAGGAGCATTGCCCATCCTTTACTCCATCATCATCTTTTGTCCATGGGATTAGAACTTGAAGATTTTTTCAATTTAGAAGTTTTTCTGCCCCACATGTTCTCAATGGTGTTCCCAATTTGTCTCCATGTTTTTGCTAAGTTTTCTTGTAGAGCCTGTCCAATAGCCCAATATAAACCCTTGCTTGGCCGAGATGAAACTTTGAGGTGCAAGCAGTGCAGCTTGGTAAATAGATGATGTGCTTGAACTCTTTATTGAAGAAGCATGGCACCCAAATTTTCAAGAATAGCCACCTTGGAGGTCCTTCCTCCTTACCAGTGTTGGCTAGTTATTGAGTTTTGACCTGGTTATCAACTTGTTTATTGATAACCAACAAGCTGGTTATTGATTTTTGGGATAATTGGTTAAATTTATAATTCCCTTGTATTGAAATTTAAAAAATCTAATAGCCTATGTGGATGACCCAATTACAATCCAAGTAGGTTATCAATTTTCAAACACTAATACAATTTTTTTTTTAAATACAGGAAAAGTAATATTAATAATTTAAAATTCCTTATAACTAGCTAGTACCTAGCACGATAATAGGTGATTAGTTGATAACTTACCCTTATGCATATTTAAGGCTATTACTTAATTTTTTTGACAAACTAGTTTGCAATTTTTTTTTTGATATTGATATTGATAACTTGTGTGGTCCCAAAAAATTCATAAAAAAACTTAGTTGGTGGTTACTACAATACCTTTTCAGGTTTAGTAGAAAATATATATTTTTGAAAATGCCAAAATTTTAAAAAATTAAGGTCCCTTGTTAAAAAAATTTAAATTATTTTTTATTTAAGTTGAAATTTCATAGGAATCCTAAGCAATTAAAAATATTTCTTTTTGTTGTTAAACACCCCTAATGAGCTTTATCTTGTGCCTTTTATGGGCTTGTTAATGCAACCATGTGGAGTAGTGCTTTGTTTTGTCGCGAGATTTTAATTTTTTTTCCTTTTTTGATTGTGTATGCAATAAATCTAAAAAGTAAACCATTGTCACCAAAAAGAAAGGGGAGATGCTTTCTATGTGTGTAAACCTCTAATGTTGGGTATATAGACTCAATGTGAATTGCTGAAATCTTCTTGAGACAAAAAAATTGTTACAAGTATTATTTCTACATATAGATCCTTAGAGACATCAAACTTTATCATCTTATTTCTATGGACCACAAGGGATTAGATTCTCTCTTGATTTCCTCTTGAGGAGTCAATTAGTTGTTTAATGAGAGTGGCAGCTCATACTCTAACAATAGAAATCCCACAAATATTATTTTGACATCATCACATGGTTCTTGTCAGAAACTAGACAAAGATTCAGGATAGAAGTGATGAGTGTGATCTATTACACTTCCTAGTATCCCCTTGCTCCCAAAATCCCCTTGCTCCCACTAATTAGCAAGTACTCTATTCTCAAAATGAACACATTGCACACTCACATTAAGACCCCCAAGTTGTCAAAGATGATGTTGCCACAACAACCATTCTTGAAATCCTTGACACATTCATCATCTCCCTTGTATTGGTCCCTTAGAAAAAACGCTAGACCTCTTAATCTTTTTCTAACACTCTTGGCATAGTGGAAGCTCAAGTGTTAGGATTTTATGAGAGCAAGAAGTCTACATCAACTTTTGCCCTTAACTGATTACAACCCAAATTTCCAAAAATCCACTCCACACTTGTTGGTTATCATAAAATCTAGAAACTTAACTTCATCTCCTCGCTAAAAAATGTTATTCCTCACTTTAGCCAACATCATATATATATATATTTTCCCCATCCTTTCACTCCCCTGAAATCTTTGCACCAATCCACCTACAGAACCGTGATTCACACAGCTCATAAAAAGTCTCCATTGAGCAACCAAAATCACACTCTATCACTGAAACTAGCTCACTAAGATCCTTCCATAAATAACCTACAAAACAAAAAAAACAATTTTTTCGGCGTCCTTGAAACACCATGCCTTCAACAAATTAGCCATAGAGTTGAATTAGGGTTTTTTGGTTCCATCCACAAAAAACATTTGACACTATTTTTAGGTCACACCATGCTTTCTAGTGTTTGATGTTATGTTAGTGGTTAGTGTTCTATTTCTTGCAAGGGAGGATCTGGGATCAAAATTTGAGTTGTGAAGTAAAACATTTGCATAGAACATTGGTGATGAACAACATGCGGATATTTTTAACTTTAAATGAAAATTTCTTGATTTAAAAAAAAAATTCAAGTGTCCAAATCAATTTTTCAAAATAAAATAATTATTCAATAGT
>Ga0209611_10014092_pt1 | contig 10793 bp, 6 predicted proteins | sample S1TSphgellanicum_3_FD_187693 | JGI IMG/M metagenome (GOLD analysis project Ga0209611, IMG submission 187693) | Host-associated microbial communities from peat moss isolated from Minnesota, USA - S1T2_Fc - Sphagnum magellanicum MG (SPAdes) (version 2) | ecosystem: Host-associated > Plants > Peat... | reverse complement strand
TTAACTTTGCGAGCAGACCTCGGATCGCAATGCGGCCTAAAGCAAAGTTGTAGCTCTCATCGAGAGCTTTCCAACGCCGTGTTGCACTCCCGAATCGGACATCGGGAAGAGGTCGATTCTTGACCTTTTGTGGTCGGGAGTCAAATTGGCAATTCGACTCCCGGCCCTTCTTTTGGCCATAACTTGTGTTTCAGATGTCCAAATGAGCAATGCGAGCCCATTTTAGACATCTATGCTCCAAGAGCTTTCCAATGATATATAAAGAACGCCACAAGCCATTGAGGTTTGACCCCTGCAATCGCTCTCTAAAGTTTCAAAAGTCCACCGGGACTCCATCTCCTAAAGTGGGAGTTGCCTTGGGAGTGTGTGTTCACTCCCTCACACTCCCTCACACTTTCTAACAATCTCGAGAGTATGTGATGTGACTCCCGGGTTTCTTTTTGCCTTAACTCCCGGGCTTCCTCTTGGCTCGCACTCTTGCAATGCCTTTGCCTTGACTCCCGGGCTTCCTTCCTCTTGGCTTGCAACCTTGTAACCCCCTTTAGCCTTGGTCGCAAGCCCAAAGTTAGGGTTGCGACACCCAAAGTTGTGGGAGTCCTAACTTTGGCAATTTCGGGACTCCCACTTGGGAGTCCTGGGACAAAAAGCCATTTTGGATGTGGGTCTTGTGGAAAGGCACAAAATATGCTGGAAAAGGGAAGGTGGTGGCTTCCCCCAAGTCCAGGCCGTGGTGAGTCTTATGAGTCCGAGTTGCCCATGGTTTATCTTAGCACCAAAAGTGCTCCAACTATGCACTAATCACCTTGTGTTGGTTTTGTGCATGTTCGTGTTAGTAATTGATGCTTGTCATTCATCCTAGTCCCATCCCGGAGCTCCAGCATGCCCTTCTACCCCTTCAAAGTGCTACGAGCCAAGGAGCGTGCCTTGATTCCTTGCTCTTCCGTTGTTTTCAATTTGGATTCACATTTGAGTCCATTAAGGAGCTTGGGGGTGCATCACCTAAGTTCTTTACTACCTAAGTTCATGACTATTTGAATTCCTAATTGTTTAAGTTTTTGACTAGTTGAATTTCTAACCAATTTTTTTTTATTGGCAAAATTTTGCCAAAAAGTGAAATTAATAATTAGAAACTTGAAAATGAAGTGATTTTGAAGGTTTTCAATTACCAGAAGTGAGATAAAAAATTAGTAAAAATCTTCTGAATTCTATACTTGGTTTTTAATGTGGAACCAAAAATATAAAAGGATGATTAAAATTTTGTACTTCATATGCAAATTATATCCAGATTTGGCTAAATCTTCTTCACGATGATTTCCATTTCTCCTATAGATTTTGTTGAATGATAGCCACTTTGGCTCCCAACTAAAGATAAAAAAAAGACCTTGTTCATGATTATTTGGGTTTTTTCATTACCTAAGTTTTATGATGAACATTGGAAACAAAAAATAAATTCTATGTATATTGATTTTATTGAGTACACATTTCTTTTCTTGGTGATTACAATTATCACAAGTTTAAACAATCATCATCACAAAAGAAAATGCAAAATGTACATATTGGTCCTACTAAATACATGTTTTCAAATTGGCATGGTTTATAGGTAGAAAAATAACATGGGCAAGATTGTGTATTAAAGTTTGAAAATTGAAGCTAATTGAGCTTTTAAAGCTCAATGTAAAAACACCTCCAAATTTTTTCTTTTGTCAAAACTTGTAAATGCTTCTACTAGATACTTGCAATAAGTATATAAAAAGACAAGTTATCATCTGCTAGTTCCACTTATGGTTTCACAAGTTCTACTTGTGATGGGAATGAAATATTAGGAACACCCATTACCCTTTGGAAAAGGCCATGGTAGAATTGATTACCACACATGACAAAATGACATCTCATAAAAAAAACTTGTGAAAGTTATTTTAGTGTACATGCAGGCATTTTTATAAAATGTAAAAGCATGTAGGACACTTCAAAAATTGGAATGTTACTTATACAATCAACTTCACAAACAAAAAGTTGCAAATAATCCAAAAAACGAAGACTTGCCCCCGAGAAGACGTGTTGATCATGCGATTGAAGTGATGCCGGGAGTGGAACCTCCCGCCAAGGCCCCATACCGAATGAGTCATGAGGAGTTGAAAGAGTTAAAGGTTCAACTCGAAGAACTCCTCACCGAAGGTTACATCAAACCAAGTAAGTCGCCATATGGGGCACCCGTCCTTTTTGTTCACAAGAAGGATGGGACTTTGAGGATATGTGTTGACTATAGAGCACTCAACAAGGCAATGGTGAAAAATCGGTATCCTTTACCTCGCATTGATGATCTATTTGATCGTCTCTCGGGAGCCAAGGTTTTTAGTAGAATTGATCTACGTTCGGGTATTACCAAATAAGGATCAAAGAAGGGGACGAAAAAAAGACCACTTACCGCACAAGGTATGGCTCATACGAGTTCTTGGTGATGCCCTTTGGGCTCACCAATGCACCCGTAACATTTTGTACTCTCATGAATGACATTTTCCGAGAATGGCTTGATGATTTTGTGGTCGTCTACATAGACGACATTTTGATTTATAGTAGCTCCATGGAGGAGCATGCAGAGCACCTTCGCAAGGTGTTCCAAAGGCTAAGGGAAAACAAGTTGTATGCGAAGCTCGAGAAGTGCGAATTTGGGGTGACGAAAGTGGACTTTTTGGGGCATAAGATAATTCAAGAGGGCTTGGTGATGGATGACTACAAGGTCAAGGCAATTTTGGATTAGGAGCCGCCTAAGTCGGTTCCTGCCTTGAGATCCTTTTTAGGATTGACCTCCTATTATCGCAACTTCATAAAGAACTTTGCGAAAGTGGGGGCCCCTTTGACAAACCTCTTGAAGAAGTCCGCCGTCTCCTATGATTGGGATGAAGCATGTGACGAAGCCTTTGAAACATTGAAGGGCATTTTGGTGAAGGCGTCGGTGTTGAAGTTGCCCGATTTTGACAAGGATTTTGAAATCCATTCCGACGCCTCCGACTTTGCAATTGGGGGTGTCATAGTGCAAGATGGAAGACCGGTGGCCTTTGAAAGCAAGAAGTTGAGTGAAACAGAGAGAAGGTGGCCAACACACGAGAAGGACATGTGGGCGGTCATATATTGCCTCAAGACTTGGGGCCACTACATAGGCTCCAAAGATGTGGTGGTGTGGACCAACAATGTGACCTTGAAGTACTTTGCAACTCAACCCAAGTTGTCGTCAAAACAACAAAGGTGGCAAGACACATTGGTTTTATTCAATGTGGACATCCGACACAAACCAGGAAAGGATAACTGGTCCCCGATGCCTTGAGCCGGAAACACCAACTTAGAGTGGCGTATGTTGGAGAGTCGGAACTTCAAAAGGAAGTTAGGCTAGCGAGTTGCCGGGATGATTTTGCCAAGGAGACAAGGCAAAGCATCCAAAATGGAGCCAAGTCCCACTTCCATTTGAAAAATGGATTATTGTGGTACAAGCAAAATCGACTCTATGTGCCGGAAGGGAAGATGCGAGACACACTTTTGAAGGAATGTCATGATGGGCCGCTTGCGGGCCATGGTGGTGCAAAGCGCACCACAACATTCCTAAAGAAGTCCTACTATTGGCCCAACTTGAAAGATGATGCGGAGGAGTACGTGAAGACTTGTTTAACTTGTCAACAAAACCGGACCCTCAATAAGAAGCAAGCGGGTTTGTTGCAACCTTTGCCAATTCCCAAAGGGCCGTGGGAAAGTGTGTCAATGGACTTCATGGTAAGTTTGCCCCCTTCAAAGGGGTTTGATGCCATCATGGTGGTGGTGGATCGATTTAGCAAAATGGCACACTTCATTCCCACAAAAGATGAAGCCACGGCTCAAGAGACGGGGATGTTGTTCTTCTCCCACATTTTCAAGCATCATGGCCTTCCAAGGGACAGTGTCAGATCGAGACCCAAAGTTCACAAGTACGTTTTGGAGGGCCTTGTGGAAGTGAATGGGGTCGGAACTCAAGATGAACACTTCATTCCGTCCCCAAACCAATGGACAAACCGAGAGGGTGAACTTGGTGATCCAACAATTCTTAAGGAATTATGTGGCGGCTGATCAACAAGATTGGGTGGATCATTTGGAGTTAGCCGAGTTTTGTTACAACAACTTGGTACATTCCGCAACTGGGTCCACCCCATTCCAAATGGTGATGGGCAAGTCACCAATTGTGCCCATGACTTGGGCAACACAAGGACAACATTCGATTAATGCAAGTGAGGAAGTGCCAATGGTCACACAACTTGATGAAGAAAGGAAGCGCTTGTGGGAGTTAGCAAAGGCTAACTTGCAAAAGGCGCACAAAAGGTACAAGGATTTTGCGGACAAGTCCCGATGAGAGGTGAAGTTTCAAGAAGGAGACGAGGTGTGGTTGAACATCAAGAACTTTTAGTTGCCTGAAGGGTTAAGTCACAAGTTTATGGGCCCATATGCGGGTCCATTCAAAGTGTTGGAAAAGAAACTTTTCGACACTTATAAGTTATAATTACCGAAAAATCTTAGAGTTCATCCCACATTTCATGTTTCCCTTTTGAAGCCGGTCTCCCGCGACGCCTCAAGGCCTAATAGAGAGCATCACTCAAGGCCTCCACCGGACTTGGTTCATAATGAACCAGAGTTTGAGGTAGAGGTTGTGCTCAAATCAAGGCAACTTAGAGGGCGAGAGCGGGAATACTTAGTTAAGTGGAAAGGCTACCATGTAATAGAGGCATCTTGGGTGAATGAATCCGACATGGAACATGCCCAAGAAGCCATAGAAGAATTCCACACTAGACCGGCAAAGAGAAGACGTAGAGCGTGATGAGGACATCACCTTTCTTTTAGTGGGGCGGAGTTTCATAAAATGTACCACATCAAGTTGCAAGTGAAATAAAAAGGGCTTTAAAAACTTCCAAGAGATTGTATCATGAAAAATTTGTATAAGACAAATAGAGTTGTCAAGTGGCATGGGACAAATGGAACTTCTTGCGTAGGCCCAAATCAAAATCAAACTCCATTTTTGGGGTTGAGGAAACTTGGCCCCAAAAGAGGAGGCAAGCAAGGTGAGCTTGCGCACATGCCTTAAGTGCATCCCGAAGGGTTGGTTGGTAGTGTGGCCAACGCGGGAAGTGCTGACCCCGCTCACATACTTTAAGTGTAGTTTGGGACTTGGGTTTGGCAAACCCAAGAGTTGCTTCTCGTACCTTGATAAGCAAACCTTTTAGTTAAGGCTTGGTTGTTGTGACCAAGGCGAGAGATAGGAAAAGGAGTCATGTCAAATAGCTTAGGTCAAGAGTAGACTTGACTTAAGTCCTCATGAAGGGAAGAAATGGAAAAAATTCCTCCCAAATGAAGGCTTCGTCAATTTGGCTAGTTTAGTCTTTTGACGAAGCATGGGAAGAGGGTTTTCCACAAGACCCTCTTGGACTTGTCAAGAAAGTGTTGAAATCTTGGGGACGCCTAAGTTAGCTTAAGACAAGGTCCAAGCCGCAAAGAGTCGGCAAATGGCCAAGGATCCAAAGAAAGCAATTGCAATTGTATGAAGGAAAATTCTAAGTGTCAATGAGGACATTGACCTCTTTCTTCTAGTGGGGGAGAGTGTCGCAACCCCACTTTGGCCAAGTGTGGGGATGAAGCCCAACACTTGGAAAAGTTGGAGGTTTGGAGCCCTCCGAGACTCCCGAATGTTCAGAGCTCGACAAAAAGGCCCAAAACACCTCGCATTGAGGTGTTCTTGAAGTCATTAGAAAGGTCTTGAAATGTAGATATCGAAAATGGCCTTGCATTGGCCATTCGGACATCTGTAGCCCAAGTTATGGGCAAAAGAAGGGCCGGACCACTAAAAGTCAGGAATCGACCCTTTTTCGACATCGCCTCAGGGAGTGCAACATGTCTTTGAAAAGATCTCGACAAGGGCTACAACTTTGGTTCGGACCTCGTCATGATCGGACTCTGCAGTCGGGAGTTATGGCCGTTCAAAGTTCTGGGAGTCCAGCTGGGACAGTTTCGGGACTCCATTTCGGGAATCCCAACAAAATGTGCCATTTGGATGTAGCCTCGACGGCGAGCTGCAGAGAATACTATAGGGAGTAAGGTGGTGGCTTACTCCCGAGTATGGGCCGTGGTGAGTCTTGTGTGTCCAAGTGCCCGTGGCAAGTCCCAACACCCAAGGGTGTTCCGAATGCTAAACTAACCTTTTATGGTTGGTTTTTGGATGCAGATTCACACGAGCTAAACTAGTCCCTCTTCCTAGTTTAATCTATGGGCTCCCAACTTGACCCTCTATCCCTTTTTAGAGTTGGAAGCCGGGAGCGTGCCGCTAAGTCACAATTTCCGCAACTTGACTTTGTGAAACCCTCAAGTGGGTTTCACCCCGTGACTTGGGATCGCATCAGGATATCACTTGGGAGTGTGAGGGTTCATTCCCTCATATTCTTTTGCACTCCTGTGAGCATAAAATGTGACTCCTAGGCTCAATCTTGGCTCACACCTTTGCAAATCATTACCTTGGTCGTGAGCCCAAGGCTAGGGTTACGATAGGAACCTTCCAAAGGCCACCAAGTATTAAAACTTCTAAAGGCCATCAAGCATTGGAACCTTCCATTGGCCATCGAATTAGGGCTTTCCTTCACCTCCTTCTTTCTCCTTCTCTTTAAAGGTGTGAATTTGGATAATTTGGCATTGTCTTTTCGGACATAACTTTCGATTTGAATATTTGAAAACTTGTTCCTATAACTTTCCTTGGGAAGAAAATAATGATTAATTTTAATAGATGGTGGAAAGAAAGAAAATAAATGGGATGATAGTAGTACCTTTGAAAGAATGGAAGTGAGTAGAAGTAGTTTTGGGAGCTTGAAATCTTAGAGAAATTTCACAAGACCTTTTGGGTTTTGTAGCATAACTTTTTTTTTATTTAGGTGTAGAGCTTGAGATTTAGTACGCAGGTGCGCCCTATAATAAACTTTCCAATGAACTGATGTAAGCTAAATTTGAATAAATTATGGGATGGCAACAATGTTTTAAATGACTGGGGTTCTGTTGTCAAATTAAACTTTCTACTTTTGTGAAACCCTCTTGGGTTCTATGGCACAACTTTTTATTGATTTGGGTGTAGAACTGAAATTTAGTAGGCAAATGTGCCTTATAACTAGCTTTCCAATGAACTAAGGCAAACTAGATTTAAATAATGTATGTGATAGGAATAATGTTTTGAGTGACTAGAGGTCTTTTGTCAAGTTGAACTTTCTACTTTCATGAAACCTTTTTGAATTCTATCGCATAATTTTTTACTAATTTGGGTGTAGAGCTTGAAATTTGGTGCACAAATGCGCCTTGTAGTTAGCGAACTAGTGCAAGCTAAATTCGGATAACGTATGTGATAGGAACAAAGTTTTGAATGATTAGAGGTCTGTTGTCAAATTGAACATAATGTCAAATCCTTAAAAGTTGGTTTAGGTGGGTGAAAATTTAACATAAAATTATAGGAATTGGAATGTTTGAATTTTAAAAAATATATCTATAAATTTCAATTCATAAATGATGCATAGGGTTCAAACCATTTGTTTTCAACTACAAACGCAACTTAATATTTAAAGATACATTTTGCATTTTTTCTTTCACCTATGTACCTCTGAGTATAATCACTTCATAGAACCGGGAGTAAAGGGATAGAAAATTGCCTCACATATAGCAAGATCAACATCAAATTTCTAACCCACATGATCAAAAACAATAGATTGATTCACCTTTCTTAACATAATTTGATTTAGAATTTCGAGATGTAATTCAAAGTACGAATGGGGTAATGTTAAGGGAGTAATTACTCATTGTAAATAGTTAGTTAATTAGTTAATACTTACTTACCTAATTACTTTCCTAGGATTTACTAGCTAGTTTACATAGTTTTCATCACCATTTGAATTTAAATTGATCATAGGACTGTTTTAAGGTGATCATAAGACTAATTTGTTGTTTTTTTTTAGCTCCTTCATTTGGGGTTATGTTGTAAAAACATACGATAATGATGTTGAGATTTGATTGTTTATAGATGAACAATGGATTCACAAAGTGCCTAATTTCCTTGTTGCATATGTTTCAAAGTAACCTTTTTTTTTCCATGGACACAACTATTTCTTAACATAGACATGACACCTAAACAATAGTAATAGATGTATGACTAACAATGAATTTGTTCAAACTATCATGGGCACAAAAACTACCACAACCAAAATGTTGTGATCCTAACCTTCAATTCATGACCAAAACTAAACATTACAAGGGAAGCAAGTCAAGCAAGTGTTTCAAGACATGGTTACATTACCATAAGTGTGGCAAATGTAAAAGAATGAATCCCAAAAACTCACAAAGTGATAATTATTTTGGGAATTAAAGTCTTAAGGTGTCTGAACTTTTGAAACCCACATTGGGCCTTTTTTAGAGCACTAGAAGATTCTAAATATCATAATACTTGAACGGATTCGACAACAAATTGTTGAATAATTAATTAAATCTCAAATCTTAACTTCGACAATTAGTTTTTTAATCTTAAAATTTTGGCAAGTAATGTTTACAAAAAATAATGAACACAATTTTGGTGTCTTTGTGGGATAGTGTAAGTGTATAAACTATCACATTCTTAAATTCAAGAATTGGCAAGTCTGAAATTTGAACTTATCATGTGAATATTTTGATATTTAATTTAATAATTATTACAAACATTTGGACATAAGTAATAAATAATTTTTAAAAAATTGGCGAAATAAGAAAAAAAAAATTATGCCAAAACCATTTGTGTATTATGGTAGTTTAAATATTTAAAATGGGGTGGCATTACCTATTTGAAAATTTGAAACACAAGTATGGCCAAATAAATTGTTTGGAATCAAATTGGTAGTTTTATTTTTGACCATTAAAATTTTCAACAAAAAAGTCATATCATAGTTGAAGAATGTGATACCTTCTTGAAAAGGTATATTCAAAGGTTACAACTTTTGAGTTGGAGTCCATATGTAGGAGTTATGAACAAGAAAAATATTAAGACTCATATTTTGGTAAATTAAAAAATATTAGAACTTTCATTTAAGCATCTTGAATCTTGAGAATTTTTTTCACTTTGTTATAATCCCCATCACCATTTATAATATATCCTATATAGAAATTCTCAAGTTTCTATCATGGAGACTTTTCTTAAATTTGCAATGTGGTTATTTTTCCCAAGCGTGTGCTACAATAACTTTTCCCAAGTTCATATCATGATGAGTCATGTGAGTTTATGTCTCATGTGATTTAATCCATTCACTAATTTGGTTCCAATTTGCAATAATTGTCCTATTTCTTAGTTTGTGCAAATTAATTTCACTTTGAATTCCTTTACTTGAGTTTGTGTTAATTTCACACCTTTTTTCCTTGTGGGAGTTAAAGAACACACCTTAGGTTGTGTCTCATTGTAAAATCAAATATTGATAAGGTTTACATCATAATAATCCCCTTGACGCATAAAAATTAGGACAAATTATAATAAAAATAAACCCTAATTTTAAATCAAGATTGCACATCACGATAACCCAAAAAATGAGCATAAAATATGCATTAAAAGTACATAAATGAAATTGTATTTAAAACAATGATAAACAAGAAATAAAAATAAATAGGTTGAAAGCATAATGTTGTACTTCAAATTAGTGATAAATAAATTAATGGTAAGGGAGGGAAGTACCTTTATTTATATTTGTTTAAGGACTTAATTCAAAGAAGCTTCCACTTATGGTTTCATATGACGCATCCTCAAAAAAACATTTTTGAATAATTTATTAATTATCATAATTATGACATAATGCAATTAAATGTGTGTTCTCAAGTAAGTGTAAACAAGTTAATACACTAGTAGAAATTGGCCAAAATGTAACCATTCTATTTGCGACTACATGCGACTACTAATTATTTGCCACTACATTTGGACATTTTTGCAATTACATTGTAACTAGTTTGCGAGTATTTTGGTGTTCATTTTTCCATGTGAACAACATTTTGTTTGGTTTTCAGCCAAAAAAAACAATCTATGTCCCGTTAATTGTAAATGTGACCAATTTAGTCACAACTCTATGAATATACAAAGGTCTATTTTGTGAATTCTAAGGAATATAGTCGAATGTATTAGGATTTTTAAATGTATATTTTGAATGTATATGAACAACCATATTATATGTGTATTCAAGTACTATTATTAACGTAAATGGCCTCAATATATTTATGGTTGCATTAATTAGTGCATATATGAATATATTAAAATTTTATGTAAGATATTTACTAAATACATTATGCCCATATTACAAGTTTATCCAAACCATCTTATTACTTCTTTAAATTATTACAAATGACACTTATTATTATTTATATTAATATAAAATATTATAAAATAATAATATTAATAACATGTAATTTAAAAACTAAATTTCAATATTATCTTTGACTAAAATTTTTTAATTGTAATATTTTATTACACAATGATGATGATGATGATATTAGAATGATAGGAAAAATAATTATATAATTAATGAAGTAATTAATAAGAATATAACATATTATTATATTAGTATTAATTTATTAACCAATCAAAAATTAATTATAATAAATCATAATAGCTCTAACAAGTGACATAATATTATATAATAGTAATAATGATAAAATAGCTAACCTAAGCTAACTACAAATTACATTATTATTATTATTGCAAGTAATCAATTATGAAGTACTAGTGTGAACCCGGTGCATAATGCACCCGT
>Ga0209611_10014091_pt1 | contig 10793 bp, 8 predicted proteins | sample S1TSphgellanicum_3_FD_187693 | JGI IMG/M metagenome (GOLD analysis project Ga0209611, IMG submission 187693) | Host-associated microbial communities from peat moss isolated from Minnesota, USA - S1T2_Fc - Sphagnum magellanicum MG (SPAdes) (version 2) | ecosystem: Host-associated > Plants > Peat... | reverse complement strand
GTCCTACCAGGTCCTGTCCAGAGCGCAACTGGTTTTCTCCACCATAGATTTCAAAACGTCAAACCCACCACATCAAAGGGAACTGTAACAACAAAATAACTACTAGTAATTACAAATAATAATAGCAGGGTTGGGGTAATAGTATGGATAAAAATAGGGAATAAAATAATCAACCTCATGGCTGCACATGGAAAATCTTTTTATCCGGGACATAAGGGTTGATTATGAATAATTTAGACAACTATTTTGAATTAATAATAATGGGAGGTTAGTTAAACTGGAAAGACCCTTTGAAACTAAGTAGCTCAAAAGTTGCAAGGACTTTTGTGGCAAGTCGACAACTTGGACATACGGTTTGTAGGGATTCGGCATGGATAATTTGAGGAAATCAACTAAGGGATAAGTAAATAAATAAAAGGAAAAACACTTGGCAAGGGAACAAGAGAAGAAAATAAAAGGACCAAAGTCCAAAAAAAAGACCACACAAGAGAAAAAAATAGGAAGGATCAAAGTCCAAACAAAAGATCACACAAGAAAATAAAATAGAAAGGACCGAAGTCCAAACAAAAGACCACAACTAAAATTGCAGAACGCACAATGGGAAGCCCAAGGAATGGGCCAGAGTGAACCAATAGCCACTAGTGCACTAGTTCAAGATGGGGCCATTCAAGCCGTTTTAGGATGAACCCATTGAAGTAAATAATTCATGTTTTCCCCCACCTTGCCCAACATTTTGTAAGCCCCCTTCAACCCAAGAATTTTTTTCATACAAACCTATTTGCTCCTACCTACCTACTCTTTCTACCTAAACCCTATCAGCCACCTTAAACCCTAACTTTATTTTTTAAATCCACTACAACTATGGAGCTTTGGAATTCACCAAACCTTTTGGTAGTTGTGCAGGAGCTGTGGAGAACATTCGAGCTTTGGAGCATTGGGTATTCAAACTGCTTAGATGGGTTATTTTGAAATGACCTTGCTTGTGGGTATTGCATTTAAGGTTGATTTTTCATTGAAATTTGTAATACTTGCACTTGTACTTACCTTTATTAATTAAAATTTTAGGGTGTAGTTGTAATACCGGCATTTGTATTACCTTTATCAACTAGAATTTTGGGGTCTAATTGTAATACCTGCATTCATACTTACTTCTATTAACTAGAATTTTGGGGCCTAGTTGATATACTTGCACTTGTATTTATTTTCACCAATTGGAATTTTGGGGTTTAATTATAATACTTGCATTTGTACTTATGTTTAACAATTGGAATTTTTGGGCCTAGTTGCAATAATAGTTGCATTTAACACCAATATTATCATTATTCTTGTGTTTTTGCAGTTCAAATGTTTTTGCCTTATTACTTGGAAACAATAATAACTTTTGTGGCATATTAAATTTAATGTGTGTGTTGAATGCATGATGTTCAATGAATTTGGGCTATGGTTTCCTTCATCCAAAATTGATACTAAAAGAAATTTCTTAATACCAACGGCAAAAATCTTTATTAATAATTGAAACATCTATTCATGACATTGTTTAGTACGTACATTTGTGTGATTGAACATTGTTTCATGCCAATCTTTGAGTCATTTGACAATATTTCCTAATCTATTTTCTACATGGTGTAACACAAATCCTAAACATGAAAAAATAAGAATTGGTAAATCTTAATCATTTATTATAACAAGACTTAATTTCCAATTCCACTTGCAATTGTAACAAACCATTCATCATTCTCAGGGATTATCATTAGATGAATTGGTTTTTGACCTAACATTTAAAAGCACGGATTAACATATATAACATTATCTTGCATTCGAACAAAAGGAAAACTATTTTTATTAGCGTCTTCAACATGAAATATTTTATGTGGATCCAAGAGTACATGCAGAAAAGAATAGATTGAAAAAAATTGTAACTTGAATACCATTAATTCTTCAATTAAAAAACTTACATAATTTTCATGTAATCATACAAACCTTGAATCTAACTTCTTTACGCCAACATCAGGAAAACATCAATCATGATCATAATTTTCAAATGTTTCATATCTTATGTTTTATAAAAACAAAAATACACCATGCATCAATAGATGTGCACACATTTATGAATTCAAAGTATTCATATATTTCAATCCATGATGGTCATGGGTTAATGATGATGTATGACATACACATGCACTTAGATTCCTTTGTCTGGTGTGTTAGTTGAGCTGCTCACTCAAGTCTTAGTTAATTAAAGATAAATTGGGTTAGTTAAATTAATTAATTCATCTCAAACCAGTTCATGTGTGAAGAGGGTTCGGGATATTTTTCTTGGGATATAATCCCATATTGTGTGACCTCAAATCACTAATTATGAAATTCCAAAGCATAGTTTTTGTTTTTTAATTTTCTTTGTCATGTAAGTCTTTTGGTTTTTTATGTTTTGGGTTTGGTTTCTTGCATTATTGCAAATGAACCAATCTCTTGAATCACCAAAAGTCTAGTGACGCGCTCCCAAGTCCCAAGTTAGCCCCAAATTGGGGCTAAGTATTTCAAGTTGTGGAAATGTGAGGGATTCGGAGCACGCTCCCAGCTTCTAGCACTAAAGGGGGTAAGAGGGGTGTGCTAGAAGCTTCAGGATTAGACTAGGAAGAGGGACAAGCTATTTAGTTATTCGGTCTTGCATCCAAAACCAACCACAAGTTGGTTAGAACTCATTTTGCACCCTTTTGGTGTTGGGACAAGCAATGGGCAACCTTGGACTCACTTGACTCACCACGGCTCGGACTCAGGGGAAGCCACCGCCTTCCCCCATATAGTATTGTTTGCAGTTGTCTGCTGCACTTGCATCCAAATGGCTATTTTTCCCGACACTCCCAAAGTGGAGTCCCGAAACTGTCTCGGTTTGGACTTTCGGGATTTTGGACGTTCATAACTTCTCGCCCCAAGCTCGAATCGGGACGAGGTCTAAATCAAAGTTGTAGCTCTCCTCAAGAGCTTTCCAATAGTGTGTCGCACTTCACCTGCACGCACTGGAATTGGGTTGATTCCCGACTTTTAGTGGTCGGGAGTCAAACTGCCAGTTTGACTCCCGACCCTTCTTTCGACCATAACTTGTGATGCAGATGTCCAAATGGGTCATACGAGGCCATTTTGGACATCTACACTTCAAGACCTTTTCAACGGTATAAGGAACGCCTCAATGCAAGGTGTTTTGACCCCTGCGATTGCGTTCTGAGTTTTCGGGAGTTCCAGAGGACTCCCAAGTCCCATTTTCGGGAATGTGAGTGGCGACCTCACACTTTCCTCAAAGTGGGGTTGCGACATCTAGCTAGTTGGTTTTGTGCTACAATTAAACTAAAGTTGTTTTAGCATCGAGATTTTTGTTTGGTTTTCTATTGTGTGTCTGTTATGCACATGAGTTTGTGTTAACAATAAGTGTTATGTTATTTGTTTTAATTATATATTGCAAGTTAGTCTTGCAAGAGTTTTGTTTGAGTTGCAAATACTGTTCATTTGCGGATCTTGGTTTGCTTCTTTGATGATTTTGATGTTTTTGTGCTTGTTTTTCATGTAAAACTCCATGAGGAGTTGAACCCCAAATAGGGCATGAATACCCAAAGTTAAGAAAAGAAAAAAAAAACATCACAATAAATAAGGAAGGCAATGTTGCTGACATAGGGGCCCCCTTGGTGTTTTTCTTTATTTTATTTTTCTTTTCATTTTCGTACTTTGTTTCTATTTTGTTTGCAAGTTCAGGAATGACAATGGCATCAAAAGCCACCACCGCCATTGTTAGGAGCTTGAGCTCTTAGTTGTTTGGCCATAAACACTAATTTGCAACGAAAAGCAACGGCGGGTGCCCTTGGTCAACCTTGTTGTTGGAGTGACAAGGAAAATGTTTAGTTCTATTCTTAAGTCCAACACACCCACAAGTTTGATGGGGGTGGCCAAAGAAGTGTGTCAATCACCATTGTTTTCTACTAAGACATTGGCCATTTTAAGTATTCAACGAATAACAATGTTTCATTTGGCAACCACATTATGTGAGAATGTTGGAGCACCGGAGGTGATGGTTAGGTTGGAGGACATTTTTGTGGCACATGCAATTCCCCATCTAGTTTCTCGGGCCAACCGCACGGAGGTGTCCATGGTTCAACTTGAATTGTAACATGTGGTTATGGCCAAACTTCATGACCTTCCACATGGCCACCCATTCATTGAGTTAGTGTTATCCATGGGGTTGTGGTTGTGCACATTGAGGAAGGAATAGTTTAGTTGAAGGGAACATTAGCATGCCAATATCGGCCCTTTAGAATGTTGTTGGATTTTGGTGTTCAACCATTGATGTTGGGCAAAGCTACTATTGATAGTCTTAAATTGACCAATGTCGATCTTGACCAATTCCCATATCACATTTTGACATACATGGGTGGGTTAAAGAAAGCACGAGGGTTAGCCAAGCAAAAGATTGTGATCCAAATTAGTCCCAACAAGCTAGTAAATTACAATATTGTGCAGGTTCAAGTAGTGGTCACACATGTTACATCCTATGATTTGTTGGTTGGAGGTGTGGTGTTGTACCCCTTAGGGGTTACCATTGATTTTTGGGAGGAAACAACGTATTATTATTTAAATTGGGAAATAGGAAGTAACCAGAAGACTTCATTGCCAGTGAAATTCATTGGCAAGGTAATCAGGAAAATTTAACGAATCAAATATGGTGGTTGGATTTTTAGGCCTTCTAGGTGGACTTGAGTTGTTGGAGGGTAATGTCCATGACCAAGATACAACTCCAAATGGTGAATTGGCGGTGTTAGGGCCACATGGGACACCAATCATTCTAATTTCTCCATTGGATCCTAGGCCACCATGCGACATATTGATTGAATTCCAAGCATTAGTTAGTCATTATATTCATCAAGCTTAGCACACTTTGCTATCACCAAGCCCACAATCACTTGTGAACCTTGGTAATGGGCCTCTAGGCTTAAACCCATCGGATACCAGGGTTATTCAGTGGGATATTCCCAAGGATGGGATATGCCTACTTGAGCTATTTGGAGCCATTAATTTTGGATTAATTACAATTTTATAGTCGGGCATTTTAGTCCATAAATACCATTATGCGAAGAAGGATCCACAAGCCAGACAAGCTTCCATGCGTCATGTCATGATGTTGCAACAAAGGTATCCCCATTTGTTACCAACATGGGCCATACAAGGTTATCAACGTTCATTACCAAACAACATTACCTTATAGGGGGCACTAGATTTGGCCAATTGGGCCAATTGATTTGGTCATTCGGGATGGCTATGCCAAGGTCTTTCATAGGTGGGTATGGGCCAAGGACTTTTCGATTCGAGGTCAAGTTTATTTTGGGTTTAGGTATGTTATTAAAACCTTTCACAAACCTCTGATAATAATTACACAAGCCTAGAAAAACTCATAACCAACTAACATTTGTTGCTTGGGGAACTTATGAAATAGCTTCAACCTTGGCCTTTTGAACCCCCAATGCACCTAGATAAATCATATGACCTAGGTACTCTACTTGAGTATGAAAGAACTAACATTTGCTTAGATGAAACTTAAGGTTTTGTTCATGATGTTCATGACCTCTTGCAAATGGTGCACATGATTTCCTAGGGTCAGACTAAAAAGAATGATGTCATCAATGTCGAATTTGGCAAAACCAAGACCTATTAACATTCGATCCATGACCCTTTGAAATTCTATAGGGGCATTTTTCAAACCAAATGGGGAAAACTTCCATTCGTATAAACAATCCTTTTCATGGGGGTCAATTCCCCAAAATGTTGTTTTGACCTTATCACCCTCCTTCAATGGCAATTGATGGTAGCCAGACCTTAAGTCCAAGGTACTGAAAACCTTGGCATGTCGAAAGGCATCAAAGATTTCTTCTAGTAGGGGCATGGCATATTTGTTTGAACAGGTCCATTTATTCATCGGATAACAATCCCCACACATTTAGCAAATATGTTATTTGAGTTTAAACCAAAGCTCTTTCCATCTCATTAAGTATATATGGTTGCTTGAAAATTGGATTATCATCCTCCAATACGATTTAGACTTCATCTCTTGTAACTATTAGGCTACTTCCTGGGTCCCATGTTTTTGTAGACACCTATACCTTAGGTTGGGATGATGGAACATGCCCAACACCTAACATTAAGGGCATGGCCTATGATTGTTATGCAAAATGTGGAAAGGCGCCATCACATCCTAACACCCCCACATCACAAATTTCTTGTTCCACACCCATAAATGCTCCTTGGCATTTTTAATCCTATAATTCTCAAGGATGTACTTGTCTTATTGTAACAGCACCCCCCTTGCACCACCATAACTAACCCATTATAAGGTGCAACAAATGAAATATGGGGTGGAGTGGGTGGGTGTGATTAGCCAAAATGTGATTGTTCTACCAAGTCGAAATTGAAAATCCATGTGAGGCAATTGAGATCCATAACTTGCCCTAAATTTTGCTTATGAATTTTTTCAGAAATGCCTTGCACAATTGTTGTATCGGTGTGGAACCCCATGGCATGTTCCCTTTCATTTACATTAGGTTTTTCCATACTAGATGAATGGAAGTCCCAAATCATTTCTAGGCCCCCATTCCTAAATGCATGAGAATGTGGAAAACCTAAGAATGTTGGTAAGGCTCATCATGGAAGGCCAAGCTTATTGACCATAACCAAAGGTGGTCGGTCATCATGATGAACCATGCATGAATGGGGTCCTGGACCCAATATGTCATCCACCAAACATGTGGGTGGCTTAGAAATGAGTTCATACGCTCGTTGGATCACTTCTAGCGATGCTAGGCTAATCCACATCCATAGGAATTAGTGAGTTCATGAACCAACTTAAACAACATCCACTTGCACCAACTTGTCAATTCAAGCCCTGATTTGTTGCCATCCAGCCAAAACAGTTAGCATGGAATCCCCCAATGGCGGGACATTTTCCAACAAATATGCACACAGGTGCATATGTGACTACTAGAATTGTTGCACAACACAAATCAACTCCTAGAATAAACTTGATTTAGGATCAAAAAATCCTTGGCCCATACCCACCTATGAAAGACCTTGGCATGACCATCTAGAAATGACCAAATCAATTGGCCCAATGCTTGCTAAATCTAGTGCCCCTTGCAAGGTAGTGTTGTTTGGCAATGAATGTTGATAACCTTGTATGGCCAATGTTGGTAATAAGTGGGGATACCTTTGTTGCAACATCATGACATGTTGCATGGAGGCTTGTCTGGCTCGTGGATCCTTCTCCACATAATGGTATTTATGGACTAAGATGCCCGACTATAAAATTGTAGCTAATCCAAAACTAATGGCTCTAAATAGCTCAAGTAGGCATATTCCATCCTTGGGAATATCCCACTAAATAACCTTAGTATCCAATGGGTTTAAACCTAGAGGCCCATTACCAATGTTCATAAGTGATTATGGGTTTGGTGATAGTAGAACATGCCAAGCTTGATGAATATAATAACTAGCCAATGTTTGGAATTCAATCAATATGCCGAATGGTGGCCTAGGATCCAATGGAGAAATTGGATTGATCAGCATCCCATGTGGCCCTAACACCACCAATTCACCATTTGGAGTTGTATCTTGGTCATTGACATTACCCTCCAACAACTCAAGTCCATGTGGAAAGCTTGAAAATTAGTTGGTTTCTCCAAATTTGACATTGATGGCATCATTATTTTTAATTTGACCTTAGGAGATCATATGCACCATTTGTGAAAGGTGTTGGAAGATTTAAAGAACATAACCTTAAGTTTCCTCTACGCAAATGCCGGTTCTTTGATACTCAAGTATAGTACTTAGGTCATATGATTTATCTAGGTGGATGGGGGTTTAAAAGGCCAAGGTTGAAGCTATTTCACAGGTTCCCCAACCAATAGATGTTAGTCAGTTATGAATTTTTCTAAGGTTGTGTAATTACTACGGAAGGTTTGTGAAAAGCTTTAATATTATAACCAAACCTTTAAACTAAGAGTTCATTTGGGATGAACCACAAGAACAAACCTTTCAAGAGTTAAAAGCTAGGCTTTCATCAACCCTATTTTGAGGCAATCAATTTGAGGACAACCATTCCCATCACACACAAATTGGAGTACTTTAGGGTTAGGAGTTGTGCTTACCCAACTTGATGATGATGGTCGAGAGTTTGTGGTGGCATATATTAGTCGGTCCAACAACAAAAAGAAGGCAAGTACAGTTCATATGAAAGGGAGTGCCTTGCAGTTGTTTGGGTTGTTTCATCATTCATATATTATCTCTATGGTAGTCCATTCATTTTGATTATCAATAACTAGCTTCTGAAATTCCTTATGGAATCGGATTGACTCACAAGAAAATTGGCCATGTGGGCGCTTATCTTACAATAATATGATTTGGATATAATTCACAAGCCTGGTGGGGTTAATTGAAATACTAATGGGTTGAATTGGAACCCAAGTTCCAACAAAGAGGATATCACTAGGGTTCGTTGGCATGGTGATGTGGATTTAGATGTGGTATCGGAATGGCATGCTTTTACATACCTTTGTACCTTATTGGGGTGTTCTTGGGAGGTATCTCAAATTAGTATGGATGATGAAGATCCCCATGATGTGGACATGGAGTCAAAGTGTAATGGTGCCCTAGATATTTATGATGATACATTTGTCATTGCATATTTGCAAGCAAGAGAAGTTCCAATTGGATTAACACCCAAGGAAAAGGACCATGTTGTGCATAAGGCTAAACGATTCAAATGGGAAGGTAATTCCTTCCTACGAATGTGGGCAAATGGACAAGTGAATATTGTGCTTTGCTTAGAGCAATGTGAGATCCTTATAAAGCATGTCATGAAAAATTAGGTCATTGTGGGGCCCGACGGACACACAATTTGCTCCGAACACAATAATGGTGGTGAAGGTTTTTAGGTGTATGGTGTGTGATCAAGTTCAAGCATCTACACCTACACCCCACCTATGACCCTTACCAATTATGGGGTTTGGGTATAGATGGAGTTTGGATTTTGCCGGCCCATTGAGATTGACACCTCGATAGAACCAATATGTTTTGGTTATGTTGAATGTTGGATGGTAGTAGTGAAAGAACAAGATATGCATTTTGGGACAAGATATTTAGGAGGTTTGGGGCTTGAGTCGAAATTCTCATTGACCAAGATACATAATACTGTGGGGAATTCCAAGAGTTGTGTGAGAAAGTATTGATTGATCATCGCATGACTTCATGAGACCATCATGAGGCAGATGGGTTAGTTGAACGGATGGTGCAAATGATGAAAAAAGGTTTGTGAAAATATGGTCTTCACAAGGGCCAAATTCGAAATTGGGACCTAGAGTTACCATGGTTAGATATGGGGTATAGGTTCAATTGACAAACTTCGCTTTCATCTTTTTCACCATACTTATTATTATTTGGTCATGAGCCCAAGTTACTAGCCTCAATTCGATGAGATATGATGGCAATAATCAACATGGATGATCCTAATGTGTGGATTCAGATATGTGAGTACTGAGCCACCTTGTTCCAACATGTTATACCCATGGCTATGGAAAATCTAGTAATTGCCCAACATTAAAATACATTGTGTTGTGCCACTATACATGGAGGTGGTTATCGAGTTCAAATTCGAAGGTTTGAAAGAGGAGATTATGTTTACTTGCAAAAGACAACATCGACTACTTTGGATGTGACTATAGGATGTGTTATTTTATGTGTGCAAAAGGTTTTTACCTTCTATGGTGTTTTTGTTGGAAGGCTGAGATGGTCGGACATGGAAGGACAGTGTGTGCAATTGTGTACCATGTCATCTTCTCATTGTGGATGGTCAAATGGACCCATCCTTAGTCGTGGTTCTAGCTAAGCTTATGATGTATATTGTGTGAGTAGGTTTCAAGAGCTGGCACTATGTTGATTTGTGATAAATGTTTTTGAAGTTGGCATATGGGATGTTTCATGCCACGAATGGAAGAAGTGCGAGTTGGCAAATGGTTTTGCCCTTGGTGCACTCGATAGACCTAGGTTCCTAATCACATAGTAGGACTAATCTAAGGTTTTCTTCCATAGTAATTCACATTTGATTGGGGATTTGAAGGATCATAGCTAGGCCACTAATGATGGGGCTCCCATTTACACCCGGCTTGATGGTCCTTTTGCCTTGGAACCAAAATGTTCATCCATGGTGGATTTACAATAAGTAGTTCTATGATGTTATCTAACTTTGGGGGACCTCAACCCCAAATAGGGGGGCAGTTTGGATGTGGTGTACCATTCAAGGTATCGTTATGTGTTGTGAGTGCGGTGAGTCTGCACATTAGCCACCACAATACACCACCAACTCTCTGCACTTCTGCTCAGCATCATCAGCTGGCTCATCAAAACCAGAAATCAACATGCAAAATGAAAGAATCAGGAGTAAAGCTAACAAGCTCCAAAAGTTGAGAATTGAATCAAACAAATGGATTGAAATTCAGCTGTGCAAGAACTTGGAACAGATAAATTACAGTCTCCCATATGAATAGGTGAAGGGTAACTCATTCATGAAACTCCTACTGATGCCCCAGCTGTACAAACACAGTTGTTCTAAAGAGTCTGCCTGTAACTACTCCTGCAATATCACTGTTGGGAGGGGCTGCTTCCTCACTATCCAACCTTGTGTACTACCTAGTTATAATGGCCCTTCAGAGAATGGTGGTCGTCTATCTTCATCCCTGAAGACAAAAGTGGATTTGGACATGTGT
>Ga0209611_10014090_pt1 | contig 10793 bp, 12 predicted proteins | sample S1TSphgellanicum_3_FD_187693 | JGI IMG/M metagenome (GOLD analysis project Ga0209611, IMG submission 187693) | Host-associated microbial communities from peat moss isolated from Minnesota, USA - S1T2_Fc - Sphagnum magellanicum MG (SPAdes) (version 2) | ecosystem: Host-associated > Plants > Peat... | reverse complement strand
GTTTGCTTGTCCCAATGGTGATGTATTTATAGATGCCATTGACATAACAAAGGAGCATAATGATGCCCAATACATATGTCATGCATTAGTTGGATACATTGAAAGTGTTGGACAACATTGTACAAATTTGTACATATAATGTTTCGAACATGCGGAATGCAACTAACCTTATAATCCATTATTTTCCACACCTTTATTTTCAAGATTATGTTGTTAATTGCTTGGACTTGTTATTAGAAGATTGGGTGATAGATACATGAATAAAGTGAATTGTGAAAAAGGCAATTTCTTTTCATTCATATGGCAACACCATGTGCCACTAGCAATCTTCCATCATTATGAAATTAACTTAATGTTTTAAAACCCCAATGAAACATGATTTGCAATCAATTTTTTGATGGTTGAATAATTGTTGATGTTGAGACCTACTATTGAACAAACTATTATAGATTTGGAATGGATAACCTTTGTCAACACATTGCGTGGCACCCATCATCACAAGTCCTTCACCAAGGCCAAATATGTTCAAACAAGCATAAGGAAGGACAAGTTTTGGGATATTTGTGCCAACTTTGTGCACATGGTGGAACCAATTTTAGTCACATTGAAGACATTCAATGGTAAACAACTCATCATGGGGAGGGAATGGCTTATCATTAAGACATTGGAATGACATGTTTTGTCATTATGAAATCAATTGTCTTCATTACCATTGAACCTTGCATATGTAATGGAAGATCAATTTTACCATTGATGGAGGATGTTGACCTACATTACGCAAAGGCCTTTTTCAATCCATACTCATTGAATGAAGTTCACCTCCATGATGATGCAAATGTGAAGGAAGTGTTAAATCACATGTTATAAAAAAACACTAGCAGCCCAACAACCTATGCCCAAGTTTTAAAGGACTTTACTAACTTTGTTGAAAATCAAAGGCCTTTTTTGACACCCCCTTGTGAACAACCTCAATTTGCTCCCACATGAGTGATGGGATTTTATTAGAGTTGGTGGATGCACATTTACACCCATTGCCCATCGCATTTTGGCGCAAGTGTGTTTTACATCATTGTGTGAACAAAATTTGAATTCATACTCATTTGTCCATAGTAAAGTGTGAAACCAATTGATAGCAAAAAGGGTCAAAAATTTGGTATACATTTACATCAATTGTAAGCTCTTCTAAGAAAAACATGGCACTAACCCCATGGCATGGTACAAGAAAAATATGTTGTTGAAGACTTTATGTTCGATGTTGGTTTAGCTAAAATGAAGGTGACAAATCATAGGATGACCCCTTAATGTTAGATGAGGAAGAAAACATGACCTTTTTAAATTCCCAAATGGGTACCCATTAGACAACTGTCCATTTCAAAATTATTATCTGATGTTGGAATTTGGCAACAACTAACTTTTGATAATGGGGATATAAACATCATCATGCCACCCAACAATGCACTGTAGCAAATGGACTTCTCGATCCTCCCCACACAAAATACATCCATTGATCATAAATCCCCCTTGCATCCCCCATGGATGTACATGCCCCAATGGTCAATGATCAACAACCACATGTGAAATTGATAGGCTCCACCGATTTTATATTCCCCCAAATCATGAACATATAAATAACAACAATGGAATGAATAATGAGCCCATGGATCACCATTTTAAAGTTGGGCACCCAAGACACATTAATAAACACACTAGATTCACAAGTTGGCCCTATCGTCAATTCACAAATCATGTAATCAAAGCCATGGTGGTAATGATATTAGACTCATAAGTGAGCCCAAATATAAACATTGATATTGGTGAACCCCAAACCAATCATCAACACATTTTCAATCTTGAAGTCGCAACATGATTTACCCAACACGATTCAATTCTGACCACAAAGCTAATACCAACAACGTCAAACATGTCCACAACCCCAAGTCAAGTCAAAATTGGGTGCAATGGCAACTTCCATGAGTCATCTTTGTCCTTTTATTCAAAACTTGTTCACAAAATGAATTGGTCATCGATTAAAATAAAAATGGTTTTGTAAATGAAAAAATAATGATGAATCACATACTGTTGATGACATTGTGAATATTGAAGTATCATGGACACCACTTTCAAATGACAAATGGAGTTCATTCATAATTCACAATATTTTTAATTCTTTTGTAGTTCACTATTAGTTCACTTCTAATTAATTCATAGTTCACTTCTAATCAATTTTTAATGAATTCTTAATTAAATCATAGTTAATTCATAATTCACTTATAGTTAGGAAACCTCTTAAGAAATTCCATGGTCGATGGGCAAATGGAAATTTACATGGAAGCTTCTTTTAGCTAGGTCCCTGCATATAAATAAAGGTAGGACCCTTTTTACCTTTAGTCTATTCAACTCCAATCTAAAATACAATCTTGTTATGTAACTTAATTTTCTTTTTTTCGGGTTTATGTTTTTTTATTTCACTACAATAAATATATGTTTGTACATTGGTCTTGCACATTTTGTGTTCTTAATTTTAACATTTGTGTTCTTGTCTTGGTTCCTTTATGTCATATATATTTTTTAGATTTAGATTTATTCTTTCATTATCCATTTTTGTAGTTTTTGTGCCCAAAACATGAAAACAATGTCTCGCCAAATAGATTGTGACAAAATGTTGAAGGTGAATATCATCACAACCTTGCATGGAATAGACATTCGAGAGACAAAAAAACAACACCATGGAAATGATGACAATGACACTAACATTAGTAATGATGGTGGAGAGGCCCCAAATGATGATTACAATGAACTACAACCCTAAATACTAACTTTGCAATTGGTCATCTTTCCACATTTAGAATCATTATGGTATTGTTAAGGGAGTAGTTATTGTAGTTACTTATGGTAATAGTTAGTTAGTATATTTCTACTTACTTAAGTTACTGTTTTGGGAAATACTAGTTAGATCACATAGTTTTTATCACTATTTGAATTTGAATATAACATAAGACAGTTTTTGTTAATGAATATATTTGGAGAAGAGGAAGAGATGAAGACCCATTGTATTATTGCAGAACATGGAACTTTGATGGAGTATGAGAAAAGAACACATTTGATTTATGGAAAAGTTTTGTTTCCATAGCCAAAATTTGTTGTTTTGATGTTTTTATCATACTTTCATTATTGGGTTTTATTTCTGAAACTAATTCTAAGTAGATATGAATGAACATACTTTGTTAGTATTAGTTTTATTGTATTTCAGTCCAAATTATAGACCAAAATCTAGGATTAAAAAATTATGTATTTACCATTTGGTGACCATCCTAGGGCCTGAATTCATAATGAATTTTAGAATGTTATTTATGTCTTGTTGTTGAATTTTTTGTTTTTATAGATAGATGGTGAACTTTAGTTTCATTTTTTGTATTTTTTTTCAAATCTTGATCATAAGTTTTTGTTCAAGAAATAGATCTAAACAAATTAACTAACTGCAAGGATTTTGTTTTAATGTAAAAGTTTGTTTAAATTTGAATTAGGATGTGGAGAAATGAAAAATATAATTGTAATTAGAAGTTTGAAGAGATGATTAAATTAGGTTATACTACATGAACAAGTGGAAAATGGCGTTGCCGTCAATAACAATTTGAGTGCAAATCAGGTAGATCAACAATTTGTAACAACTAAAAGAGGTTTTCAATTAGAACATAGACATCCATGGACAAAAGAGAGACTTGCAAGCCATAGAACACCTCAGGCAACACCAATTATTCCTTGTGAAATGCAAACTGGTGAAGCATATAAGTGCACCAATAGTTTACAACAAAATTCCAGGAGGAGAGTGTCAAATTGAAAATGCAAATTCAAAGGTTGAGTTTAAATGAAGGATTCGGGAATCTGAACCTCGACAAAAAGTTACACTATAATCAACAAGTATAATGTAGCAACATAACTCTGATGCTTGAATTCAAGAAGAAGAAAAAAGACTCAACAAGTCAAAAAGGGAGGAAGTAGTACCAAGGTACATATCTACTTCACCTCTTTATAATTGAGAGAAGATCATGAAAACGAAGCGTTTGAACAAAAAGCTCAAAATTTTGAACCTCAAATTTGTTGTGTGGTTAAATAAGAAGTCGTAACTCAGGGTATTATAATGTCCAGAGGAGTTGAGCCACTACTTGTAACTAGATACGAAACTATAGTTTTACTAAAAGCGAAACCAATAGTAACAGAAGGTGTTATTGTGGTTGTTAGAGTGAGGTAAGTGAACCCATATTTAATTAGCAAAATAGAAGTATTATTAGAGGAGTTCCAAGGGATTAAAACTGAGGGATTCATAATGTGAACAAAATTCCAAGACCAAATTTTCCATGTTGCACATACTACCATTAGATTGGACATCAGATCAATGAATGTACATTTATTGAAGATAATGTGAAGCAAGGATTTGCTGAACATTTCCATAATTTGAATATAAAACCTACAAAAGTAGGGAATCATGGACATGTTGAGTTAAAGGATCTATGCCATGAGAAGGTTAGAATTCTAAATAAACTTAGAAAACAAATTTAAAGAGAAAACATAGTGGAAATGAGAGTTCAAACTATGGCAAATGTAGTACCTATTTCTATAGCTCTTACACAAGGTTTGTTACATAATAATAATATTGGAATTACCTATACAAGAATTTCAAACTTTAAAATGGAACCAATAGGATTTATACCATTATATTTTGTGGCAATGCCTCAATCTATGATTACAATTACTGAAGCTCCATTTATATAATTAACACCAATTCATATTGTTGTTGGTATCAAATTCAGACCACAAATTTTAAGGGGAACAAAACTTGTGAGTTTACAAGAAGATATGCCCAGAAAGGTGAATAGAGTTTGGGCTAGTCAACCATTAGATCGAAGAGGAGGTGACTCAAATCCACCAAGACCTCCAAGACCTCTAGGACTTTTTGGATTACCAATGGTGAATCCAAAAAGGCAACCATTACCGCCCAATAGACCTTATCATTGGCCACTTAACTATCATAAATATGTCAAGGATTTTGACCCAGATGCTTATGTCAGAGTATTTAAAGTTGCCATTAGAGCAAATAGTGAAATAAATGATGTAAAAATTGTTAATATGTTCAATTTTCCCTTAAAGATATTGTGTTTGACCAGTGTAACAATTATATGGGAGATTACAAAATTACAACTAGCTTTTTGTAAAAGGTATAGAAAAGTTTAGAATGATGAACAACTTTACCTGCAGTTGAAAAACATGAAGCAGGAGAAAAATGAAAAAGTGGAAGCCTATTATGAATGATTACTAAAGTCGGCCAATAGTCTTCAACATAAGACAACAAATAGTTTCTTAATTATTATTTTCAGATTTGGATTACAACCATATCTGCATGTAACAACAGTAGGCATGAAAAGAAAAACTTTATAGCAACATAAGGAAATAGCTTTGGTTTGTGAAGAAGGAATTTCTGAAATAGAGGCCATAAGTAATTTGTCAGTACCACAAAATAGTAAGACAATATTAGTTTAAAAACCTCAGACAATCCTAGAGAAAATAGGAATGTATTGTACAAATTGTCACAGGACAAATCATAATGTTCAGACTTGTAGAGTTAAAAGAAAAGAAAATTTTGTTCTTATAATCTCTAAGATTACTACTCAACAAATCAAAGTATAGAGACATGTGAGGTATTCCTATCATATTTATGGTGACATTGGACTTAAGATCATAGATTGTCCTAAGTATAATGACATGCATAATATGTTTAAAAACAAAGGAGTGAAGTCCATAGAGAAACATGTAGTGGTAAAGCCCAAGATTTCAAATCCTTCAATTCATATGGTGGATGTCAACATGGCCATCACTAGGAGCAAGGTTACTGAAAAACACATGTTCAAGGACAAAAAACCAATTAAGAAAAAATATGCTATTAATTGGGAAGAAAAGTAAGGACTACAATAAAATTTTGTCAAGACTATATAAGAGATGCAAGCAAAAGACCCACCATGAAATCTGATTCAAAACAAGAAAACACAATGGAGGACAAGTTGGGCAGGATTACCAAAATCTAAAGTGTCCACATAACCAATTGTATCACAAAGTTTATTTGCTAATCCTATCAACAAAGTTATGTCTATGGAACAAATATTCCAAAATATCAATAAATAGATGTTGGAAATTACCTATGCTTTGAAATTATGTCAATTGTTGAAAATAACAATAGATCTTTAAAATATATATGTGGTAGAAACTAAAGCTAGAAAAACCCAACATAACTATCAAAGTGATATCAAAGCCTAGTGTAGCCATAGTGGTTAAAACACATTCTAAACTAGACATTACAACTATAGAGGTAGATAACTAGATGGTAGTTATCCAAATACAAGTTAGGAAGAACATTGTTGGGGGTGTTTTGTTAGATGGCAAAACAAGTGTGAACATCATAACAAAATTAGGTTTACCTAAACCAAGACCAATTCCATACCACCTTAAAATGGCATATTAGAATATGACCAGACCTTTAGGAATCATCAAAAATTTGAAGATTCACATACATGGTATACCATATATAGCTACATTTATTGTGTTGAAAAATAATGCAGTAAATTTTAACTATTCCATGTTGTTAAGAAGACTTTGGTTCAGAGATGCAAAGGTTACACATGACTAGGGTAACAATGTCATTATTGTTCAAGGTAATGGAACAATAAGAACAATATTAATCAATAGGAAACTGGGAGTAGAAACCAGAAGGCCCCAAGTACTTGTTTGTTATGACTTGCTAAAAGGGTTAACAAATGAAGAAGAATATCTAATCTTTGAGATAGAACCATAACTGTTCTCAATTGGCACAATTACTATTTAAGATGAAACAGTTTCATTGTTGAATGTTAAAGTGTCAAAAATCAAAAGAATTAAAGAATTTGATGCAGAGAAAAAGACATCAAATCAAAGAGTAGTAAAAGTAGTGCATTCAATCAAATCAAATGACTTTTATGTCCGACCAAAAATATCATTTTGAAAAAAAGGTTTATCTTGAAACCTATTATCATCATAGCTAAGATGATATTCAAATGGACGAGACACCAACCAAAATACAAATACAAAATCTTCAGATAATAGGTTGGACTTTGATTGAAGAACAACAACTTGTTAAGTTGAATCTTGGCACAAAGGCAAATCCACAATACATCAAAATTAATGCACAATTAGCAAAGGAGAAGATTGAGGAGCTTCAAATGTTACTCAAGGAGTTCAAAGATGCATTTACTTGGACTTATAAGGATCTAAAAAACATACTTCCAGAATTGGCTCAACATATAATTGAATTAGATACCTCAGTACCACCAGCACATCAAGCAAGGTACATATTGAACCTTAATTATGTTGTAGTTATCAAACATGACATCGATAAACTATTAATAATTGGATTCATTCAACTAATAGAAGAGGCTACATGGTTATCCACTATAGTGGTAGTGCCTAAGAAGAATGGAAAATTGAGAATTTGTGTGGATTTCAGGAAGTTGAATAGGGTAACCAAAAAAAGAACCTTATCCTTGCCATTTTTTGATGAGGTACTGAACATTATAACAGGGTATGAAACTTCTTCATTTTTAGATGGATATTCAGGATACCATCAAAATTTATAACAGATTAAGGAGCTTTTGTTTTTATGGTGATGCCATTTGGTGTAAAAAATGGGCCACCAACTTTTTAGAGAGTACTTAACAGAGCTTTTAGAGAGTACTTAAAGAAGTTCATGAATATATTTTTGGATGATTTCACAATTTATAGTGATAGGGATAATCATTTGATGAAGCTCAGACTTTGTTTTAAAAAATGTAGAAAATATAAATTCAATCTTAACCTAGAGAAATGTGCCTTTATGGTGTTTTTAGGATTGATTTTAAGGTTCATAGTTTCCAAGGAAGGAAAAATACCAAACCCTAAAAAGGTTAAGGGAATAATGAATATGCCAATACTTACAAACCCACAGTAGATTCGGGTCTTTAATGGTATGGCTTAATTTTATAGATGTTTCATCAATAACTTTGCTTTTATCATGGCACCAATCACAAAGCTCATGAAAAAAACAAAACCTTTTATCTATACCACGAAATGTTAAGAAACTTAGGATCATATCAAGCAGAATTACATGGAAGCACCAATTTGATACCTCCAAATTGGTAGTTAGAGTTTCATATGCACATAGATGCATCATTATTATTAATAAGTGCAATGTTGGCATAAAACGCAATTGGTAAGTATGATTAGCCTATAGTATATGCCTCTAAATTATTAAATAAAGCATAACATAATTATGTTACTACAAAAATAGAAGCCTTAGCAATGGTTTATGCTTTGCATAAATTCATACATTTTTTGTTGGGAAACAAATTTGTTTTTTATGTAGACCACATGGCTCTAGTATATTTGGTCAACAAATCACATGTGTTAAGAAGGATAACAAGATGGTTGTTATTCTTGGAGTATGAATTCACAATAGTCTAAAAACCTAGTTGAACACATGTAGTTGTTGATATTTTGTCCAAATTGCCAAATAGTTTAGAACCATTGGGAATCTTAAATCAAACTATGGATGCATCATTATTTTATGTAGAACCTATATGGACGTAGGAAATAAAAATTTATCTAGAGACATGTCAGATGCTAGAAACTTTGAACTTAACTCAAAAATAGAAGTTGACAAGAAAGGCAAAACCCAATAATATTGTTTTTTTTGTTTATGTTAATTTTGAACCAAATCCAATATTGAACAATGTTAACAAGTTGAAACCATACACATATGTGGATCAAACATTGAAAGGGATCTAGAGTTCAAAGAATCAAAAGTCTTTACAAATGCATAGATTCAAACCACATGGAAGAAAAATCTAATGGAAATTCAAAAGATCAAAGCAAAACAAAAATCATTGGGACTGAGTAGACAATAGTGACAAAAGAAGCCCTAGTAAATTTGATGAGACAACATGTTATGAAAAACTACCCCAACCATGATTACAAAGTTTCATAGTCACTAGATTATGGGTTAGATAAGTCTACCATGTTAAAACAAAATTATGTTGATCTAATTATTCAACATAGGGTAGAAGAAATTTGTAATGTGAAAAAAACTAGGTTATCAGATTCAGAAATGTCATCATAATTATCCAGTGCTAAGTCCATTGAATTTCTAGGTCAGTAGGTATTAATTGTAACGCATGTTGGTGTCAAAATGAACTTTAACAATAGATGACATGTGTCAAAAAAATAGAAAAAAGACAAATCATTAAAGTGCTAGCCCTAAAATGAAAAATGAAACGTTATTTCACGAAATGAGGTGATTATGTTTCAAAAGGCAGCAAACACCAGAGTGATTATTTGTTTTCATTTTCCATAAATAAGTTTCAATCTTTTTTGTTTCTAAAATGAGTGTCGAAGAAAGTTTGGTGGAGAAATTGCAAAGATAGTTTAAAAAGAAGTTATAAAAGTTGAGAGAGGAATAAGAAAGATTGAAAGAGCAGAAGAAATGTACAAACATTTTGCCTTTACAGTCTAGGTCTCCAAAAAAAGGTCTGCCTTTTCCTTCTCTAGTATATATTTCTTCTTCTTCTTAGAAGTCTTATTCGATATCTAAGTTTGAAAGAACTTTTGAAGCAATTAGAAAAAAATGAGAAAGATTGTAAGGAAACATTGAAGAAATATAACTTTAAGAAGCCTAGAAGAGAGGCATGTCCTAGTGAGCAAGTCGGTCCAATTTCCATTTCAAAATTTGAAAAAAAATAGCAGAATAACAATTTGCAACAAGAACAACAAGTTCCATTACATCAAGAGGAGCCTACTCGGAGCAGATTCAAAAAATAATCTATATTCCCAACAAGAAGCACACGAAAAGAACAAGTCGGCAAGCAATGGCTGCACATCTACGTGGGAAGAAAATGTAGACTCACTAGGATGATGAGGTTAGTTATGGTTTTACTCCTATAGAGTAGAGTTACAATAACAATCTAAAGAACATTTTGCTTTGGACATGCTCTAAATAGGAAGAGAGAGCTTGGGCAAATAGTGTTGGATTAGTAGGTGTATTTGAAATTAATTAGAAGATTCCTAGACATAACATTTTGGTTGAATTTATGAACAACTGGAAGTTAGATCCTAAACATAATAGAATCAAGGTTATGTTGGGGGAGGAGCAGAGAACTGTAGACAAACATTTATTGGTAGAAGTTTTTAAAATCTCCCATATAAGAGAGACGGAGGTAAATCAATTAAAAATGTCTAATGCAGAATAGCATTGGCAAATATAATTGATAGAGTCCCTAATACTTACAACACTAATGAAAGGCGGGTTGTAAAAAAGATGAGGTCAAAATATGTTAATAGAATTGCTGTCATTTTGCCTATTGTTTATTAGAAGGATAAGGTGTGTATTTTAGCAATAAATTTGCCATGATGATCTCCATAGTAAATCATGGAGAGTCTATCAATTGGGCGGCAATTATGTATTCTCAATTGGTCAAGGAATTGATAAGATGGGAAAAGTGTTATAAAAACATGATTGAGGGAATAACCAAAAGAGAACCAAAAAATGATCTATGACATTCTGCCATAGTCCTAAAAGTTATGTTTCAAAAGTGGTTTCCACTAGAAGGAGCAAAGCCATAGGAGAAGAAGAAATAGGCATAATAGCCATAAGAGGACAAAATAAGAATAGACACTTTGAAGGAGAGGTTCATTAAAAAAAAAAAAACCTCTAAACCTTAAAAAAATCTCTCTTAAAAAGG
>Ga0209611_10014087_pt1 | contig 10796 bp, 10 predicted proteins | sample S1TSphgellanicum_3_FD_187693 | JGI IMG/M metagenome (GOLD analysis project Ga0209611, IMG submission 187693) | Host-associated microbial communities from peat moss isolated from Minnesota, USA - S1T2_Fc - Sphagnum magellanicum MG (SPAdes) (version 2) | ecosystem: Host-associated > Plants > Peat... | reverse complement strand
TAGAAGAAGGGACGGGGTTCGTGTGCCGGGTTTTCTTTTAGCCCATTAAAAGTTGTTTGAGTGAAACAAATGAAAAACATAAAATGAGAAAAATCCTCAATTGATAGGCAAAAACTCATTTGAAACAGCAGCCACAAAAGGAAATACCTTTCATATTACAGTTTTTTTGGCCTTCATGACTTGGGTCCCATTTAAGTCATTATGATTTGGTTTTTGGTGTAACCTATCAATTCTAATTTCCCCGGACATTACTATGGCAACAGTGTTTTGAACCCCTTACATGAAAGGCAACTTGATGTTAGCCCATCACATGACATTAATTTGTCAAACTTTTTAATACCAGTCACCAGCTATGAGCAACTACTTACTTATTGTTTCCTTTAGTAAGTAGGCCTCACATCCAGGCACATGCTTGTGGATCCTGGGTCCAAAGAAGTACTTCACTTTCAATGGTCATTTTGGCATGCCATTGTCGTATGTGTTTGGAAGGTCCTGCTGTTAGTTTCATCGTGTTGTTATATATCTCAAATAGGATACAATAACTTCAAACGAAGTCACAACTTTGATGACCTCACCATGTAATAGCAAATGACGAACAAGAGATACCTAGACCTTTACTCTTAACACATAAAGGTTACATGGCTGCAAACACCAACCCAGCCACCCGCAAAATATTTGCATGTAGTGGAAAACTCAAAGTTCATAACAGGTTTTGATGTCTTATTCCAGTACTTAAGAAAATTTCCCTTGAGTGGTACAAGTGGTTAACTGCGAGTTTCACTTTTGGTTTAAGCTCTAGAATAGGGCCTAGTGGAACAAGTTGCCTTTGCTCTACATGGATGCAAACAACCACCCAGCCACTGCAAAACAAAACTGCTCGTAGTGAAGAGCCCAAAGTTCATAACCATTTTTGATGTCTTATTGCAGTACTTTTTGAAATGCACAAATGTATCCAGAAATTTTACTCAGATGAGTGATCCTCCACATACACTAAAAAGATTCTACCTGTTCTTTATGTCACAAGAACTTTGTCATGTGAACCCTTTGAGTATAAAATGCACAACTGTATCCACTTTTAAGTCTTTCAAAAGCCCCCTCTGATCCTGAATTGGCTACATTTGTGCATTTTATGCTCAAAAGGTTCACATATTGACATTCTTGTTGACATAAAGAACAGGTAGAATCTTTTGTTGGTGTATGTGGAAATTTCTGCCTCAGCAAAGGATGGCACCTTACGTGTAAACTGAGGAGCGTTATCTCTAAACCTTATGTGGAAGGTGGGTATTCTCTTCCCAAATGCATCACAGCCCTTTGTTTCTAAAACCAAATTTGACTGTCCATAAAAGTTTACTCCTGATAACAAACTCAAACCCCTTCCTCGGTCCTTACCGTAGTACCTAGAAAATCAACATCATTGTGCTTTCAATCGTGAGCTAATTGAGAACCCACTAAAGAACAATTGGTTCCTAAAAGAATTTTGTAATTCACCCAACAGCCTCTAATAAATAAGCTTGAGTACATAAGCTTCAAAGCAATTTTCTCTTTGTTTTCTTTTCTCTTTTTTTGATTTCACAAAACAAGTGAACTTTTCCCGAGAAAACTTCTTTTCTCAAAAAAATTCAAAAATTTTCATGGAATAGCAAACATTTGTCACAAAAATAATCATTGCTTGTAATTGAAGTAAATGGTTATCTTGTGACATGAAGTTAGGTCATGTGTAAATGGGCAATTTTTTGGATGAAGACCTAATTGGATGGATTTGCTTTTGTTGATGAAAAGTGGAGAAAGTGCCAAAACAAGTGATGGTTGATGGATTAGTTCGAAAAGAATTGAAAAATTCAATATCTTGTCTATTTGATTTGTTTGTTTTGTTTGCTTGTGGGTAAGTCTTGTGGTACCTTAATACTTTTTAAAAGTATAAATGCTTTCGAATGGTTGTGAGTTATGTGGAAAGCTTTCACAGTAAAATATATCTAGCAAGACTTTGAGGTGCTAGCTAGACATTGGTGATGGTTGAAGCTGATGGCCTTGGGTTGTTTTCATGTTAATTGATGAGATGCTAATGAGGAAACTCAACTACCAAGGGGAATTTGTGGTGGAAGGTTCAACAAAAAGGAAGTGGTTGCAAGATAAGTATTATAAAATATTTTTGGCTTTAGGGAGGTTTTTTTTGGGGTATGTTTTGGGTGTTGGTTTGTTGTCTATGTGTTTTGAAGGTAGATGTTGCATGCTTTTGAGTAATTTTTGGAAATGAGTGTTCTGAATTGTCTTTTTGGTTTTTTGCAAACTTTTTTGAAATCTCCATTGTGCTGAATTTGATGACAAAAGATTAAGAAATTTCATGTAAACATAGAGTAGGGATGAAATGTGGAAATGATGAAAGCACAATGGATTATCAGGCTGGTCTCCAAAGGTATCATAAATCTAGGAATGATTGTGCTCAGGAATAAATTCATCTTGTGAAGATTGTGTGGGTTGTTGGGCATTCTATTAGGGCTTAGGGTGAATACATGTATTTATGGGAGCTTCGAGTGATAATTATTTAATGAACTTCATGGGCTATTTGTTGCAACAATTTGGTAGTTTAACCACTTGTCAAAACTTTTAGTTTTTGGAGATAAGAATGTTGGGGTATTTATTATACAAACTTGATGGGATAGTATGGGAATACTTTTAGGTTGAACATGTTCAATTATGCATTTATGATGTCCACACAAGACCATGGTAGTTCATGAGAAAATCCAAAAGGATTTGATCCACATTGAATCCATAAATTAAAATAGAGATTGGGTTTATATTATAACTTGCATTCAATTTGGATGAAATATATGTTGACATTTGCATCATTGTTCATGTAGCTAATTAGAGTGTACACATGATGTCACCATTATGTTAGTCATGTTCTAATGGAGATGGAAAGAGTATTACAATTAGTTTACTACCTTTTTTTTTTGGTGATAATCTTATATTCCCCAACTTTTTATTGTAATTTAATAGTAAGGTAAACATGCCCATCATGGAACACAAATCAATAATCAAAACTTGTTTAAATTTTCCTCATTTCTTGTCATTTTTTAATAGTCGTCATGGAAGCATCAAGTCAAGGTTTTAAATATTCTTTTCAGTTTTGGAAACAATTGAACAATGAAGAAGAAGCACACAAAAAATGAGCATGTAAACAACAAAAGGTTTGAAAAAAATGCATTAAGCCTCCACACCCCACAATTTTGAAATGCCATATTTCCTATCAATTTTGAGTGATCTAAAAAGATATGGGTTTTCCAACTTGAACTTTACAATCCCTCTTTGAATTCTAGAAGCAATTGATCTATGTTTAAGGATCTTAAGACCCAAATGCTTACCTTGCCAGATTGAACACTTATTGTTCCAAATTGAACAATATTTCCAAACCCCAGATTTTCTTCAATTTTTGCAACATGTAAGAACAAAAGTGAATGTTCTTACATTTTCTCTTCTTACAAGATTGTTGAACATAAATTGTTATATTGGTAACCTCTTTTCATGTTTTGTGAAGATTCAATGTGTTGAAAATTGCTTTGAAATTATGTGTCTACTTATGGTGATCATGTTGCAATCTTTGATATATGCATGACAAGACCTTTTTGGTGATGAACATTATTTTGTCCAAGCTCCAAAAACTAGACTTGATGGCACCTAATACATCACATCCATTGAAATTGAAGAGTTCATAAAAGAAAATGGAATCCTCAAGTTTAAAGACTATTTTTTGACATTATGTTAGAAATTAGCTAGAACTTTCAATTGAATTAAAAGTGAACAATATGTTGTCATGCTTGTGATAAAGCTTACATGACCTTTTCATCCACTTCTCCATCACTAATTAATTCATTAGTTGATCTAAATCCAACCCCACCTTCACCAACACATTCAACATCACAATCAACAATTGAAGGAATCCAAGGCCTTGTAATTCTTCTATTCCAGTCATGAAACCAACATCCTAATCTAAATCATTCATACCCATATGACAGCCATGTGGTCTACATTCAAAGTTTTATTGGAATGCAACATCAACAACATGCCAAGCAAGCTTTTGCTTGAAGAGAACTCTTGGATGAATAAACAAATACAAGCAAGATGAAAGAAAAATTGCTTGCTTGAAATTTTTTTAACATAAAAATCACCTTTTTATATCAATCTAAAAAGTAATAACAGTTGGCACTTCCTACTCCTCCCATTGCATTGCCACCCCTTTTACTTTTGATGCAACATTCACTATTGCAACATGTTGCACATGTCAAGTCTCAACTATGATGTCAAATGCTTCTTCTTACCTCAAAGTTTAAGTCACACAAAATATGATGCCCTCATTGATGTAACAAGGAGAAATGCCTACCACATTGGTGCACCTCATAGGTTTCACAAAGGAGAAGCCTATCCATGTATCTTCATCAAGTATGTGTGTGTGTGAGCAACCAAAGACTTCTTGTGACTTCTTTTAAAGCCATTGCAAATCAATCAAGTTATCACATACTTAAATCTATACCCTGGTATATACCTTTCATATATCCATACACCCTCCCAACACTGGTTGAAATAATGTCTTCTTTGTTGGTGGATTGTTTTGAAAACATTTCGAAAAGGGGCTTTTGGGGTCATTTATCACCATACTTTGAAAGAAAAAAATGAAAAAAATTGCCAAACATTTTCCTATATCTTGTTTGAGTAGGTAGGCGACAATATAGAAGGGTGCATCTATTTTATGTACAAGTAAATATTTCATTAATAGCCAAATTTTGCTAAACCTTTTCATGAATAATTTCCACCTTGGCTACATCACAAAGTTGTTAAAGAATAAACTCTGGATTGAGAGCCTTTTTCTACACACAAATGCACTATATTCATGAGGAATTTTTTTTATTGAAGAGTAAGTAGCAGCACCATTGGTCAGAGGTGTAATGCTGAAAGTAAATGTAGGTTAAGTTCAAGAACTTGCATAAAAGTTACAAAAACTTGTACTGGTGCAAGAATTTCAATATGCATGTTAATTTTTCCCTTGTGTTTTATCAGAAAAGTGTGGTGGGGATTCTTTTCCCCTTGAACAGAATCAACCCATCACCAATACAAGCTTTTAGCATGGGCTAAGGAATATGTGATATAAGAAAAGAAGTGAACAACATGGAAAATATCCACCATTAAAATATTTTTGCATTTTCCATGATGTTCACTACTCTTTAGTTTCCAGGAATATCTAATAAAAGTGACCAAAGCACAGTTCTAGATGTGTAACTTGAATTTGAGCATTGATTTGAACAATTGTTGATGAATCCAATCAGTTCCAAATATTTTGTGAAGTCTGTTAACACAACGAAGTTTGGCCTAGATCCTAAAAATTAGGACCAACACAAGTTATAATGTGCCAAAACCTTGTCTCTTAATATGAGGAGTAAAATCTCTGAGTAAAATCAGAGAATGATGTGTAAAAGCTCTAATTTTTTTGGCTCAAAAGCTCCTTGTAATCTGCATGTCATTTACATGCAACTTGTAAGTACTAGTTTACCAAGGCAAACCTTAACAAGTCAAGACAACAATTTGAACAGGCTCATTGGCCAGAAGTGTTTTCTTTGCACCTAATTATGACAAGTCTATGATGCTATTTAAACCATTAAGTGCATGTTTAATGAAGTTAACTCCTCAAAACAATTCAAGGCTCCCATTCAAACAATCTGATTGGCCATATAGGCTTTTTTTTCACCTCTAGGCATGAGTCTATTCCACCTCAATGTTTTCTTATGGGTGAAATTTTGCGAAAAAATGAAATAAAAAATTCAAATTTCAAAAATGAAGGTTTTCCATTGCCAGTGCATTTTTGAACATCAATATCCCATTTTATTTCATATTATAGTAACTGACCCATGTATGATTGGGATCAAGGTCTAAGAGATGATGCAGCCTCATTATTTTCAATGTTGGGCCTAGGTAAACATAACAAAGTTGGGCAGTTCTTTGATGTTGCTTTAACTTATAACCTTTGGTTTCAGGTTTTTGAAAAAAAATCAAAATGAAAGAACTTTGGTTTAGGGTAGCTTCTTTGATTTTTGGAGAATCATGGTTCTTTGATTTGTTTTAAAAAAAAGTTGTAGAGCGTTAATCGTCAATACACCCCATCATTATCCACCGGTTCCTTTTTCTGAAAAAGAAAGAACTGCCTAACACTTATTGAATTGAGATCAGATTGAGACACAACTCTCATTGAACTTTCTTGTGCACGATAAGACTAATGGGCTCAGCCCTCAAAGGAACCACAAAGTATCAAGCACTTAAGAGATGGGGAGGCAGAAAAATAATATTACCGTAGCCTAGGGTCAGTTTCCACATTGACAAAATGAATAATTATTTTTTCTCAAAAAATTATTCGTTTTTTAAATTTGAAATTATCGATTTTTCATGATTTATTACAATATTGTCACATGAGCAATGAAATTGTTCAGAGTGTAGCCTATGATAATTAGGATGGTTTTCAACATGTCAAGTTCATATTTTCACAAAACATCATTTCACTATTTTGAGGATAATTTAATGATGAAACTGACCTTAGGGTAAGGTGTAGTTTTCCTTACAAACTATTGCCCATCCAAACTGGATTACAATAAGTAGTTTCATCTCCAACAACACAAAACCCAAGACTTAGAAAACAATCCAAAACCCAAGACTTATAAATCAATCGAAAGCCCCTCTCCCCATGTCTAAAATTGAAAGCCTCCCACACAAAATGTTGATCAAATCCAGATCGTCCACTTTCCCAATAAGATTAAAAGGTGCCAAGGTCAAATTAGTTAGGACTAATAGGAAATCCATTCTGCCATATTGGGCTTACTTTTAATTTCATAAGGTGGGTATTTAATTAGGGTACATCAATTAAATGTATCAGCCAGGTAATGGCATGCTTGATAGAGTATTATACATTTACAACGCTATATACCCATGGGTATATCAGGGTAAAAGGCTTACCTGCCCAACACTGATGATGCATACCACGAAATTAATGATTTTTTCCTTCTGGGGAAGGCCCAGAAAGAAGAAAATTAATGTCAGGGTAGGGATTTTGAAAAAGAAACAGAAAATAAAATAAAATAGGCCTTCAATTCAATCCACTTGGAGTTCACATATTTAGTGGGAGACATGAAATACCCTCTACCGAGTTCTATCCATCAAACCCTATGCAAAACCCTGGGGGACAGCACCCAGGGAGAGTGCTTGTTAGGGGTATTGAACATCTCCTTGTGTAATTACCCTAGTTGGTGCCCAGTTAGTTGTACATAGCCAAGAAAGTTGTCCACTCCCACCCAGAAACAGCCACCAAATGGTAGGTCACATAGTTCCAGCTTCTGAAGTCATCAAAACTAAGCATGACTTGAAGTGGAATGGCTGACAAGTGGTGTTCATTTCCCAACTGAAGTGGCTCCAACCAATGCCCATAAGCCACCTGGGATGGATATAGCTCCAGACACTTTATATTTGAAGCCCATTTGTCTACATGACCCAATTCAACATGTAATGGGTAGATGACCTTGTCAACATAATTTTTGACTTTGAAAGTAGTTGTCTCATAAATCGTTCTAGTGAGCAATTTGAGTAGAACAGACCTTTGTCGTAGAGTCATGATTTTGAGTACCCATGCAAATCTTTCATTCTCTCTTTCAACCAACCCTCAAGGCCCATCACTGCCAAAGAAATAACTTGGGAAATGACTCTCTCCAGAGCAGATATTGGCAACTTATTTTTGCATTTTGAGTGCTCTAGAAATGCATGTTTATGTAGAGGGGGAAGCTGATATGCTCCTGAAGGCAAGGCAGCATTGAGGACTCCTTGGTGGGCGGGGGGTGGGGGGGAGAGGCACATCAACATGATGTGGAGGTCGAGCCTGAGGTGAAGCTGTGGAGATGTCACCCAGATGTCTTTACTTAGTTGAAGGTCTGGGCCTGTGCTGAAAGGGGCCTGATACATTGTAAAGACTTAGTTGAGTTGGCTGAGGTAAGGGCTAATGCAAAGGCATGCAAAAGTCCCTAGTAAAACTAATGCTGGCCAAGAATGGGCCGGAACATTGAGTTGGTGTGAGAGGCATGAGTGTATACAAACTTTTAGGTCAAACCAGAAATTTTGAAGTCCAGAAAATTTTCCAAAATTTTCTATGTCAATGGCCCTAAATCTAAATAGATGCCAAGAATTTGTTTGTTATCTAACTCCTACTCCAACCTTATCCAAGTTACATGTAAGCTACCAACTCAATCTGAAATCATCACCAATTTGCAAAAGATTCATATATGCACGACATAAAGTATTAACATTCGCAACCTGTGGATAGCACCAAGGGTGAAAAATTTCACATCCAGAATTGTGACCCATCCATCAAATCTTGAAACCAGCAAAATCTATAGAATATAGTGCAAACTTTGTCCCATAGCAAAAACTCAATATCAAATGACCATTGTATGTAAACCAAAACAAGATATTGGAAATTGGAATCTCTGTGGTTTCTATTTGACAATTGAAATGATTGTGACAAGTTTAATGAATAAGAGCTGTTGTGACTCCTGATCCTTTAAAACAGTATAGGGAATTGGGATATGTTGGTGTTGTAACTTTGTGATACTCGAAGTTCCTAGCAATTTAGTACTTAAGTTACTTTGAATTGTGTTGAAGTTTAGTATGTCCATGAGGTGTACTTTTTCTTTGCTCCTCTATTATGATAGTGGATGAATGCAGATCTGTTGCTACAACAGTGGGTTTTTGATATTTAGGCAATGATAGGAGCCCTACAAGAGAATGTGGTTTTTCTCACACAAAAAGTTACACCTCATAGAATATCACGTATTGTACATCAGAATGGATGAAACCACAAAGTTTATCTCATGCATGTCATGAGCCACATCTTTTTGTGTGAGAAAAACAACATTCTCTTGTAGTGGAGGTATGCATGTTTCATACATTTACATGTGACACATTTGAGTATTTTTTTGGGTCAAAATTTTAGGCAAGCGTTAGAGCTTGTAATCAGAATAGTAGTTTTGAATTATCCAATGTTGTTGATTTAGCCACAACTTTTCCCAATATTACAAAAGTGGTGGCTATCAGTGGATTCGGAATGCATTTATGTGATGATGGGTCTCCATGTTGTTGGGCCCCCTTTGTGCCCTCTCCCTTGTTGTTTGAAAGTGTTTAATGGAGTACCTCATTTGGTCTGGCATTCAAGTGTCAAATACAAAAAATATTTTTTAAGTTGAGTTGAGTATTGAAAATGGTAATTTATGTAAATCTCGGCTTGATATTATGCTGAATTTTTATTTTTTTTGGCAATGATGATTCATAATTGCACTTAATCTCCATGACAATATTCCATTAAAAGAGAAATATTATATGATTTTCTTTCATTATCATAATTTTTAGTTGCAAGCATCGAAGACTCCACTTTATCTTACAACTTAAGTGAGTTGTAGCATACATTAGAACTATTGCTAAATATGGGTAAATAAATGACTAATAAATCACATACCTATTAAATACTTAGTAGAGGAAACCTTGAGGAAATAAAGGGAAAAAAAAGCCTAAATACAATCTACACAACTATCTCAAATTCACAAAATCTCAACATCAATAGCCTGCAAATAATTTCTTAACTTTTTAATATTTCAAGCAAGTAAGTTTTAGAAAATTTGACATTTTAAAAACATTATATAATTACCACTGAGCCTAAAAAGGTACTACAATATTTGGTGATTGATTTATCATGAGTTAAAAGTGCCAGGAATTTCTTGAACATGGCCAAGTTCCAGCAGCAATTTGTTGGATGATTATTGTTCATTAATACCTCTTTAGTTGTTGTTTACCATAGTGCAAGGCATGTTGCTCCATGGTTCATGTGAATATTTCTTGAGCTATGTGTGCATGTTTGTTGCATCTTGCACATCAGCTATTGGTTCATTTCTTAGTTTGGATATGTATTGAGAAAATTTTATTGTAAACTAATTTTGGCATATCTTATCCAAACAATTGCTATCAGAATAATCACCATGAGTCTTCAAAACTGTGTTCCTTTTAACTTGTTCTATTCAATATATTTATAATTTATTGTATTCAAGACCATGCACAAGATCATGGAATCTGTTATTTTGTAAGTATGGCATATTATTTGATTGATTTCACAACATCTTTCATGTCCAAATGCCTTAATAGTCAATTTAGTTTTGAATGTTAACATAAATTTCACAATGATTAATTGGGATGCTTGCCATGGGCATGAGATGGTGAAAAGACATTTCAAAGACTAGTTGGGATGATAGACTTTGTATTCACAGTGACGGATGGTGAAAAGATACTTCAAAACTGAATGATATGAAAACTAGATAAGATCATGCCAGGTATGCAAAAGTTAACATGTCTTATCTAATTCCTCATGAAGAGAATTGTTGGAGTGTGTAAAAGGGGGGAGGGATGTCAACCCATTTGAAAAGAGAGGAAGGTTCAAATGGGAAAACAAAGTTATCTATCAATTCCAAAAGATAAGCATGATTGGACTCTTGTAGGGAAAAAACCAAATTGTTTATTTCTAGACCCAAGATACATTGGCAAACAATTGTCAAATTCTAGAGGAGAGTTACATTGGAAAACTATACAAATGTTCACCCTTTCAAGAGGAATGGGAGGAAAGAAGGGTTGGAGGAAAAGAAAAAAATTGTACATCCATTGTAAAAGGAGAAAGAGATTGGAAGGAAAAAAAAAAAAATTGCCCACCCATTATAGAGGTTGACAAGCAT
>Ga0209611_10014085_pt1 | contig 10798 bp, 7 predicted proteins | sample S1TSphgellanicum_3_FD_187693 | JGI IMG/M metagenome (GOLD analysis project Ga0209611, IMG submission 187693) | Host-associated microbial communities from peat moss isolated from Minnesota, USA - S1T2_Fc - Sphagnum magellanicum MG (SPAdes) (version 2) | ecosystem: Host-associated > Plants > Peat... | reverse complement strand
AATTTTCAGAAGGTGATTGTAGGGTCAAAACTCATTGGATTGAAAAGTTCTTCTTATATCATTGGAAATCTCTTGGAACGTAGATGTCTAAAATGGGCTTGCATGACCCATTTGGGTAATTAAAGCACAAGTTATGACCAAAAGAAGGGTCGGGAATCAAATTGTCAATTTGACTCCCGACCAATAAAAGTTGGGATTCGCTTTGACTTCCTTGCATACAGGTGGTGTGTCACATATTGTTGGAAATTTTTCAATGAGGGCTACAACTTTGCTTTAGACTTCACCTCAATCAAAGGTCTACACACAAAGTTATGGGCTTCCAAAGTTGCGGGAGTCTTAATTTTTAAAATTTCGGGACTCCCACTTGGGAGTCCTGGGACAAATGACACTTGGGTGTTGGTCCCGTGGCTAAACACAAAATATACGATAAGGGGGAAGGTGGTGGCTTCCCCCAAGTCCAGGCCGTGGTGAGTCTTGTGAGTCCGTGTTTACTCGTGGCTCATTCGTGCACCAAAGATGTTCCAACTACGCACTAATCAACTTCTTGTTTAGTTTTGTGCAAGTTTGTGAGAGTAATTGAATTGCTTGTCACTCTTTTTAATCCCCATCCTAGAGCTCTAGCACGCCCTTCTACCCCAGAATGCTGCGAGCTAGGGAGCATGCCCCAACTCCTAAACCTTTCTTTGTTTTCACTTTAGACTCACATTTGGGTCTATCAAAGAGCTTGGGAGCACATCAAGTTGCGATACATTGAAAAAACAAGAGTGCCACAAGAAATATTTTTACTTGAGATCATAATTCAATCAACCACCAAATTGATGGTTTCGTGGATTTTAAGGTCGAAAGCAAAATGGGTGGGTTATTTCAACAATTTTTAAATAATAGCTTTGAATGTTTGACATATTGCTTTTCAATAATGCTATTAATTACATAGTATAGCCAAACTATTATACTATATAGTCACAAAATACATTATTCCTTGGACACAATTAAGGATTTTATGTGGGTTTTTGGAATTGAAAAAATCTTCTTTTCTTTGTGTGTGGCACATCAAAAAGTTTGTCGGATTCCGGTAATAAACAAAATTATGATGGTGGATGAAAACATCAAATAAGTGTAATCCTTACAAGGCAAAGTTGAAGTAAGTTTACATTATGTTTAATTCCCGTTCTATTTTTACACTATAGGTTGTGTTTTGGATACATATGTATTATTTTCCACACCACTAAATGCTAAAACACACCCTACGATGTGTGATGGCCTATATTGTTAATGAATTTTACTACCTTTTTGTTGTCCCCATTGATGTGCAAGGTGTCAAATCTATTGGAATTTATCAATAGGTCTAAAGAAAAGGGAAAACAACTTAAGAATCGGCAAAAAGTTTGGTAAATGAAGGTAATGTTTTCATATAGTTAATTAATCATTGAGGTGGGATTCTAGATGAGGTCAAGTCCAAGGATCTTTTCTTGAAGTCATTTGATATGAAACTAGTAAATATTGACTATAGAATTTTGTGTATGGAATCACACATTTTAGGGATCTGTAAATCTTATATATAATTTGTTTCACATAAAATTAATAATTTGTTCACAAATTTTTTAAACCATAGCCCACATTTAGAACTAGAAAAATGTCAAATGCCCTTACAAATGGCCTATTGGATATAGATGAGATGTTTAGTAACTAAGAAGTGTGTTTTGTGTGGTGTTGTAGTGTAAAAGCATAAGGGTTGTGATACAATATGTAGTGACCCCACTCCACCCAAGCGTATTTATTGATGAATGGGACAATCAAACTTACATGTTCCTTGACAACTTGGAGAAAGAAAGAAGTCAAAATGATATAGTGGAGTCACTTGGGGCTACAAAAAAATCATTGTTGTCCACATCCACATGCTCCCAATGTCATTGAAAGAAAAACCTCTAATGCATGCATGGGCATATTTATGCTTGGGGCATGTACGGGATGATGATTGGTTCAAGTCTTAATGAAGTTAGGTCTTATGATTTAGTGATACACAAGGTTCTATAACAATATTAGATGAATGACATAATGTTTAATGACTAGGGCAAATTGTCAATTTAACGATAGTAGTGTATAGACCACTTTGTTATGTGAGTGACCATAGATTTACACCTTAGTGAAGGTAATGTATGTATCACCTTGCCATGGGAGTGACCTTCCTTGTGTGAAGAAAAATAAAATGACATGTGCCAAAATGACCGATCTTATTGATGAAGGTGTGGCATGGATGGGCAGTGATTTGAATCTTAGTGAAAGTTAATTGTTATGACTTAGTGACAAATAAGCTTTAGTGACATGATAGGATTGACATAGTGTTTGGTGATTGGGATAAATTGTCACCTTACAAAGGTAGTATATGAACCACCTAGATAGCTATGTGTGACCAAAAATACTTGTGGGAAAATAAACTAACATGCACCAAAACTTGAATGGATCACAACATGTATATAGGCAATGATTTGAATATTAGTGATGATGCCACTTGTGACACAACTCTTAGGGATTCAACCTTGTGAATTCCAATGTGATAAGTGATTATGCTGAAACATAATTAAGAAAAAGTGGTAATTTTAGCAAATATGAACTAAATGTACAATGTTGTTTTATACAAATGACATCTAAGTCGCTATTAAATGTAATGACATGCACTAGTATGGGGATCATAAACCCACCACCCATGAGTATAAGTTTGATTCCTATTGCACCTTGTAATGTTGAATGCTTTCAAAAATTTGATTTTGGTAGCAAAATGTGAAAGTAGTATGTTGATCCATCAAACTAGAATATCATTATAAGGGGAAGTGGAAATGTTGCACTAACCATTCCACTCGTTTATGTACATGGAGTGCAAGATCACTAGAACTAGTGGTTTAAGCATGTATGGTGGCATAGTAACGACTTGTCCTTTGCCACGTGACCCCAATCACTAACGCAATCCCAAACCACACCTTAAACCACTATAGTGGAATAGGTTCATTCCACTCAAATTTGGGTGGAATGGCTAGTGGTTGGGACCACATCCCCTAGTAGTGGATGTGTTGGACTAGTTGGGAAAATTCACTCGGTTTATTGCTTTTGATCTTCAATCTGGGTTCTGGCAGATACCCATGGCACCTAAAAACATCAAGAAGATTATAGTTATTACCAAGTTAGGACTGTATGAATCGAGTGTCATGCTTTTTAGCTTGAAAAATGCCATTAGTACTTTTTCATGAACCATGGCCAAAGTTTTTAAAAACCTGAGAAACAAGTTTCTAAAAGTCTTTATTGATGATGTCAACATCCATAGCATGAATTGGAGGGATTATTTGCAACATATCCAGATGGTGTTTCATTGTCTGAAAGAGGTTCATCTAAAGTTAAACCCTAGCAAGTGCTGTGTTGGGAGTGCATAACATTACTTTCCTCGATCATGTGTTGAGCGTTGAAGGATCTTACCTTGACCTCAAGAAAATAGTTGATGTGGAGAATTTTCTTGTACTTAGGACAGTAACCTTTTTAGGGCCTTTTTGGGGTTTATTAGCTACTACTACAAGTTTATTCCTAGATATGCAAAAATTGTAGAATCTTTATTTGGTTTGACCAAGAAGGAATGCAAATTTGTATGACACCCATCTACCAAGGGGCATTTGTAACTTTAAGGAGATGTTTGGTGGCATCTCTAGTTTTAACCAAGCCAAATTTCTCACAGCCATTTATTTTGGATGTGGATTGGTCCATAAGGGGGGTGGGAGCCATCCTATCACAAAAGTTTGAAAATAGGAATAGGTTATTGCTTATGCCAACAAAGGATTGTTTCCAATTTAGAAGCATTTCCATCCTATTAAGGCGAATGCTATGCCTTCATATGGGGCATAATGCATTTCTGACAATATCTTGACCAAGCCTTTTTTCTTTTGAGGATTGACCACAAATCCCTTGAGTGGCTTGCCATTGATTCTGACACATACAAATGTAGGGGAAGATGGAGATCTATGCTCCAAGATTTTCATTTCAAGATTGTTCATTATGCAAGCTCCAAACATGGAATGTGGATGCTTTAAGCAAAAATCCAATGGAAATTACAAGGCAAATGAAAATTTTGGAAATGAGATACAATATTTGGTAGGAATCACTTAGGATGCTTCTAAACCAAGTTTTCTCAAGGATAATGAAATTGTTATCAATTTATTTGTGTTGACTGGAAAAGAAGAAGACCATGATGTTTATCATTACAAAAAGGGGGAAGAGATCATTGCTTTCAAAGCTGAAGCATCACCACAAGTTGAGATTGGTCAATAACTTGTTGTGAAAAAAAATCAGCAGAGTCATTGGGATTTAGCCTATGAGGCACAAACATTAATAGATAAGAATAAAAACAAGATCATCAAAGAACATGATGATAGTGAAGATGTGCAAACTCGCCATTTGGACATCTGGGAAGACGCTTTGAGTATGAGGTTGCTTATTGGTGGTGTTGGTGCATGATGAGCATAAGGAAGTTGACATTGAGAAAGCAAATAAAAAAATGATGCGCTACTACTAGCAAAAAGACATTATACTTTCAAAACCTAACGGTGCCAAAACTAGAAGACATATCACATATCATAGAGAAGATGCATAACAAAATTGGCCATTATGGAAAGGGAAGGACTATTTTTGAGATCAAACAACAGTTTTTTTGGCATGATAGAACATACTCTGTCAAAGAATTTGTCAAAGCTTGTGACAAATGTCAATTAGCTAAATAGACTAATAACTTAAAATCTAGTATTGAAGGTATGAAGAGTATACCAATCTATGATTTATTTTATCATGTAACACTTGATATTACAAGACCTCTACCTAAGACATATACTGGCAATAAATATGTGCTTGTTGATATTGACCACTATTGTAAGTGGTGTGAAACACATCTTGTAAAAGAACATGATGTTACAACATCAACTAGATTTCTTGTAGAAAAAATTAAATGTCATTTTGGAATGCCCAAATATATTTTCACTATCAATGACAATGAATGGATGAAAGAATTTGATGTTATTTGTTAGGACTATGGAATTATTCACCAATTCACTACACCATCATGGCCACAATGCAATGGAATGGTGGAGCGGTTAATATAGACCATCAAGCATGGTCTTATTGTGTTGTCTTCAACACAAATATAGGTATGGGATACCCAACTCCTAAGAATATTTTTTGGCTACCATTGTGGTGTGCATATGAATACAAGGTATTCACCTCACATGGTGTTGATAGGACATAATCCTAAACTGACTATTGACAATAGCTTGAATGGATTGTGTGATGTAGTTGATGAACATGCGGGTTTAGAAGCAATGGCTAAACAAATGATACAAAAGATGTAGTTTGTCTCATACACTCACCAATCTTTGCTTGAGAATGTTGAACAAACTCAGAAGAAACAATGCAAAGTTTATGCTTTTAAGAAGGGATTGCAAATGTTTGAAGGATTTGAGGGAGAAGGAGTTAAGGTCAAGATGCATAAACTTGGCAAGAAAAAGAATCTTGTAAGTAGTTGGGAAAGGCCTTATGTTTTGTCATGTACAAGGATGGGAAAGGGTTTTGAGGACCAAGATGAAGGTGGCAAGACTTGTGATATAAAAGACTTGGACGAAAAACACTAGGAAAGGGCAAGGAGAGACTTGCAAATATACCACTCTATAGGTTAGCAATAGGATCTATGAGGTCATAGGTTTTTAAGAAAGGAATGATGACACATGTGACTTGAAGATGCATCTAGTGTTGTTGGTGTGAATAGGGTCTAAATGGAATTTTGGATGAAGGATTGATGAAAGCCTTAAGGTTTTGGATTGATGGAAGGTGCCAAAACAAGAGATAGTTGAACATCATGAAGCGTGAAGGGTGTTGCCATTCTACATTTGTTGTGTTGTCTAATTTTGTTGTGATTTATTATTTGTAGGTAATGGGGTTTGTTTTCTTCTTTCATGGTGGTGACAACACTCAACATTGATTTGATTGAAATCTTGTGTTGTGTGGTGCTAGTGATGGAGGGAGTGCGAGCACGACAATATATGAATAGGTTTCCGGTTAATGAAAAACTAAGTTCCTAGATTTGAATGAAGGACTGCTTTTCTTGACAATGGTTTTAGGTCTATGATTTGAGAAGGGTTGATGGTTTTAGATGGTGGTGTTTAGACAATGGAGGTTTGTGAGGGAAGCTAGAATGCCCTAACTCTAGGAAGTTTTTTAAGTAGAGGGGACTATAATTATGTTGCACCATTTTCCTTTTTTTTGTGTGTATTGAAGAATGTCATATAAAATAGGGAACAATTGAAGAGGATGATGAATAGCCAAGGGGTTTCAAGAGTAGTTCGATTGTGGCATTTGTGATGGGAAGGAAAGATGATGCATTTTTGGGATTGAATATGGATTTGGGGTGAGAGAAGGAGTACCCATTTTAGTGAGAGCTCTAAAAAAAATCATTGTGACTTGAAACTCTAGGGGATTATTGGGGCATACTTGTAGTTGATGATTGGGGTCACTGTTGTCTTTTTAAAAACTTCTTGAAACCTAGTGGGAGGGTGAAAAGGATTTGTGTTGGGAATACAAGTTAAGATTTTCAAAATGCCATAATACAACTGGTGGGCTCAAGAAAGAGAAACCGGAATAAGCTAATTCTTCATGTTCCATAAGGTTTGTTTCATAGCTACTGTTCAATTCATTATATGACTAGTTGTAATTGGTTATTTGAAATTTCATAGGAGTTTGCTATTGGCAATCTCATGGTCGTTCATTTGGCATTGCCCTCACTTTTGATGACACCTTATCGACAACTTATGTTCAAGACAAAATAACTCCGAAAAGGTCTAGTTGAAAAAAGGGAAACTTTTATTGATATTTGCCAAAATTGTTGAAAAACTATTTATTGTCTCTACCATTTATGTTGAAATTCTGGAAAATTAAAATTGAAATTGCCTAACCTCATTTTCTAAAATAAATAAATATTTGGCCAAGAAGTGTTGAACATTAGTAGTAGGTACAGTATTATTATATTGCGTGAGGACAAATAGAGTTATCCATAAAGTTGCAGTGTCTTTGGGACCTAGTTTGACCTTCTAAATCCTGTTTCATCCCCAATTTGAGTGTATCTGCAAAGTTAGCAAAACTGGGTACTGTTTCATGAAATTAGGTATCAGTTCAGAGAATTTGCAGGATGCTATTCTGACCAAGGCTTTGATTTAATGAGGAATATGAGAGGCAGTCAAGGTGCAGGTAACGCAAATCCAAAACTAGGGGTGAAACTCCCCCCACAACCACGTTAGGCTCCAAAATTAATTGGGTTCCTTGTTTCCTCTCTGTGTACTGTTTTCATCCTGACTTCTCATTTCGTCCCCAGTTTCAACGAAACTGGGGCCCAGTACCCCAAGTTTGGTGTACTTTGTGCATAAGTATCTCATATATATCAGCATCAATGAACAATATAGATACCCATTAAATTTATTTGAATTCCAGTTTTGCCATGTGTGTGTTGCCCTTGGTTTGCATTAGCCAATTTCACATGTGATCTAAAAGGGAAAAACTGCATAGATTTTATTACTTTGGAATATTCTCAATAAGTTGGCATTCCTGCCCATTTTGCCTCTGCACAGAGGTCCTTCCTGGGCTCTCTCTACTAGCCTAGTACCCATTGGATACAACATTTACACTTTTCAGATATACTCATGTAGGAAGAGAGAGTCATTCATCATCAGGTCGGCTTTGGTCTAGGGTTTCATCTACTTTTTTGTTATTAATTGGGCCTGCCCCCACAGGGACAAGGACTATTGCATTGGATCCAACTTTTGAAAGTTTTACCTTATTAGAACCAGTTTCATATTAAGTGAACTGGTTTTTTGGGTGAAAGTGTTTAGCTTGGAACGGATTCTTTTGGTGTTCAGAGTGTGGACACAGTAGGTAGATGTGCAACGTCTTATTATTGGCAGGGCCAGTGTGTTTTTGGTGCCTTGTTTTTAGTTGGGCTCTGCATTGCTATGCACTACCAGTGACAATCAACTAGTGATGGAAAAACGTTGCGAAAATTAAGTTTCATTTGAATGACAATATTGAATGACATTGCATGCAATTTGAATTTTATTAATCTTGTGAGTAATGATTTTAACAGATTAAAAATGAATAATTTAATTCATGTACACATGTTGATAATTCAAATTAAATTAAAATTCAATTCAATTGAAGAAAAATGAGATGCAAATTGGTGCTTAAGATATTGAAAATCTACCCAGTTCTGTACCCAAGTGGTTTGAGTTTTGGGGGGGTGGGGTGCGGAGGGGATGGATCATAGGACCCCGATTTCTTGAGAAAATAAAATAACTGTCTTTATAACTGGTGGTCGTTTACTGGTTTGTTTATGAAAACTGGTCCGGTCTTTATGGTTCTTGAAATTCTTGAAATACCCGGAACTGACGGTTCTTTGATTCTGATTTCTTTTTCTTTTCACAAAAATTGGAACCGCATTTGGTTTGAATTGTTTCCAAAGAACAAGGTATTCATAATGTAAAGAACTGGTCAAATGCCAACTGGGCGGCAAGGTTAACTGAAAAGAACTAGGCTCTACCTGGAACAAAGTCGCCAGTTTTGAGAGGAAAAAAAGTTTCTGAAATCGCCATATTTACAATATAGGTTCCAACAGGTTGCCAAAATATAGAAAGATCCTTTACTTTCCTCTCTGACCTGTAGCCAAATTTGGCTAATTCCTCTAATGGATCATTGCCAGTGCACGGGCTGCATCACAAATTAATTTTATGGTAAAAAAAAACCCTGGTTGAAACCTTTCACAAAATCCAGAGTTGGGAAGAGAGTTTCTCTTCAAAACCAAGAACCTGACAACAATGATGATGCATGACCATAACCCCACCTTGAGGAATTTTTCTGGGTGCTCAAAGATTGAAATTCTTGAATTGCAAAGTTTGTGTGGGTTTACAATTTTAGAGGAGCTTGGATTTTCTGTTTTTTGTTATGGAATTATTTTTCACTTTCATTCTTGGTTTTGAGAGTTGCAGCTTTTGCACAAGCACAACAATGAAATTAGTATTCATCTCATCAATGGCAATTTGCAGTTTTCTGGTGAGTTTTTGGTAGGGTTTGAGGAAGGTTTGTTCTCATTTCCCATTGCCAATTTGGAGGAGCTTGGATTCTGTTTTGTTGTGGAATTTTATTTCCTCTTGGTTTTGAGATTTTTGCAGGTTTTTGCACAAGCACACACAGAAGTTACCATGCATCTTATCAATGGCAGTTTGCAGCTTTGTAGTGAGTTTTTATTAGGGTTTGTTCTCATTTCCTCTTGCCAATGAAGGAACATCCAGGCATGGTAAACTCTCTGACGCAAAATTGTCATTTCTGTTTGTGATTTCCTCAATCCCGGATCACTTTTGCATTTACATGTAGAACTAATTTTCGAAGTCAATTTGATTGTGAAGATTTGTTATTATTATTCATTCAGCCTATTTATCTTGCAAGATTGTGCAGGATTCTCTGGAGTACCTACTCTCCTGTGTGGGATTGAGGACAACGACGGCAGGGGGGGGACCAAAGATGAAAGTAGCAAGCAAGTGAATAGAGAAGTGAAGAGATGGTGAAGTTTTCAAAGCAGCTGGACATGCAGCTGGTGCCAGAATGGAGGGGTGCATACTGCCAGTACAAACTCCTGATGAAGGATTTGAAGCTAATCACATTCGACTGGCACTTGATGCCAGAATGTCCAGTGGCTCCATCCAACCCTCCTTTAGCTCTCACACGGGGGAAAAGCCAATGGAGCGCTGTCGATGTTATTAAGGTGAAATCCCTCTTTATTGTTTAGCTTTTGAGTGCAATATTCCTGTGAATTGTCACAAAATTGCATCCAATTTGGGTGGTTCTTTGCTAGTGTCAAGCAGAACAACGCACATCTCTGTTTGTTGAATTGTGGGAATCTTACTGTAGCATGACTGATGCAGTAATTGTTGAGTCCATGGGACAATTCAGCTCTGAGAATTTTGACAATCTCATATTTAGGGTTTCATATTGTCATACAGCAATGATAGAAATGGCAACATGAGAGTAGGAAATCATAAGACTGGAGAGATCTTATCAAGCAATGTTCAGGTTTATTGGGTGATTAGGGTGATGTGGATATGTGTGTTGTTGCAAGAAGCAGGAGATGCTATCTGAAGCTTTGTGAAGCATCTCTTTGGTGCTTCCATGAGAGGTTTTGCTCAAGTACTTTTCCCACATATGCACCCATGTTTTTAAAATCAGAGTGATTTCAAGAACCATCACATGTGTTCTTCAAAGAAGTTTCTACCTTGCATTTGTGTGGGGTTCTCAAACCAGGTGCATTGCCAGCAGCCTGAGAACACAGATCTACCGGTGTATCACACAGAGTTACTTGCACCTGTTGCCCAGCAGCATATCTGAAGAGATTCTTTTCAAGGTTGGATGCAGAGCTCAACAAAGTGAACACATTCTACAAAACTAAAGAGTTCTTGCAACGTGGGTTGCTCCTCGACAAGCAAATGTTTGCTCTCATCGAAGTGAAGAATTTATTAAAACATGATCATTCTCATAGTTCTGCTGGCCAAAGTGATGATAATTCAGATCTCAGGAGAAATTCCTCGAGTAAGTGTGGCTCAATGTTTTGATTTTCTTGTTCTGAATGATATGCTTGATCACTCACTGATCTGGTACCCAATTGGTAAAGGAGCATCAGTGAGTCACTTGGCACTTGTATGGTCTGTGAGCTATTTGTTGAAGGCTGTTCACAACTGAT
>Ga0209611_10014083_pt1 | contig 10799 bp, 9 predicted proteins | sample S1TSphgellanicum_3_FD_187693 | JGI IMG/M metagenome (GOLD analysis project Ga0209611, IMG submission 187693) | Host-associated microbial communities from peat moss isolated from Minnesota, USA - S1T2_Fc - Sphagnum magellanicum MG (SPAdes) (version 2) | ecosystem: Host-associated > Plants > Peat... | reverse complement strand
AACCACATTATTTCAGTGACAAGTTGTAAATGCCTTGTTGGTTTTGATGCAGCTCGACATGAGTTTGATGCATGGGCAACATGGGCCATCAAATAGGCTAACATTGATTTTGATCGCCTGAAAGTACCCCACCCTGAAACATGTTTCCCCAAAATTTGAACTTTGAAACCTACCACCCATCAAAACATGTCAAGTTTTGGCAGGCGGCCCTACACAATTTCGATGCCTAAGCAACCCAATGCTCGAAACATGTCACCCACTGAAGCATTTAAAGTTTTGGGACCTACGTTTCAACACTATACGCACATGTTCCATGTGCCCCCATGCAAAACCCATCCATGCCCCCATCCATGACACTTTAAACCTTTTTCAACTTTCCCATGCTTGGTCCATCTTTTGTTGGACTATTTTGGTAGGACAATTAATGAAAGTAATGGAATAGGTTTTTAAGTTTAGGTAAAATTCATTACAAGTGGGATGGGCCATTTGTCAACTGCCACAACTGTTTATAACCCATTTTTCGATTAAGGTTTAGTTTCTTTGTATCATTTCTTGGTTTTGTTACAGCAACAAATTTTTTTTCTTTTCCAACACAAGCACGAAGTGATCGAAGCATAACATTTGATATCTATGCCTTCCATTATTGTTAGCAAAATAGTCAAATTATTCGTGATAGAATTGAAGAAACATGGGTAGCGAAGGAATGGACTTAATAAAAAAAATGAAAAAATAGACAAAATTGTTTTCATGGAAACCTACATTCATAATGACGCGCTCCCAACCCCTTTATAGACTTAAATAGGAGTCTAAGGTGGAAACAACGGAAGAGTAAAAAGTTAGGGCACGAACCTTGGCTCGCAGCACTTTGAGGGTAGAGGGGCGTGCTGGAGCTCCGAGATGGGGACTAGGAAGAGTGACAAGCATTAATTACTCACACAGATTTGCACGAACCAAACAACAAGTTAGTTAGTGCATAATTTAAACACTTTTGGTGCTAAGATAAGCCACGGGCAAACTTGGACTCACAAGACTCCCCACAGCCCCAACTTGGGGGAAACCACCACCTTCCCCCTTATAATATATTTTGTGCCTCTCCATGAGGCCCACATCCAAATGGCATTTTGTCCTGGGACTCCCAAGTGGGAGTCTTGAAATTCTCAAAGTTGGGACTCTCGCGATTTTGGGGGCCCATAACTTTGTGTGCAGACCTATGATGGAGATGAAGTTTGAATCAAAGTTATAGCCTTAGTTGAGAGATTTCCAATGGTATGCGGCGCGCCACCTGCACATAAGGAAATCAAGGCAATTCTTGACTTTTAATGGTTAGGAGTCAAATAGCCAATTAAATTACCGACCTTTCTTTTGGCCATAACTTGTGTTTCATGTGTCCAAATGGGTCATGTGAGCTCATTTCAAACATCTACGTTCCAAAAGCTTTCTAATGACATATGGGACGTCTTAATGCAATGAATTTTGACCCCTGCAATCACCTTCTAAAGATTTGGGAGTCCATCAGGACTCCAACTCACAAAGTGGGAGCTCATTTGGGAGTGTGAGGATATGAACCTTCACACTTTCCTACATTCCCAAAACATGAGATGTGACTCTCGGGCTTCCCTCTTGGTTTGCACCATTGCAAGCCCTTGCCTTGGTCACGAACCCAAAGCTAGGGTTATGACACATAAAAAATAATTACAATTATTTTGGAATGCCATAATCATTGCCAAAAGAATAGGAAAGAGTTTATTTATGTTTATTGTCATTATAAGAACTTGAAGATGAAGATCAATGAGCACCAAAAAAAGGGGTGTGACAAAGTTGTGGATTTCAAAGGGAAACCTTTCAAACTCAAATTGTATCCACCATTAATAAATGTAGCAAAAAATGTGCGTCAAATTCCATGCATTGAACTGATGATCACAGGGTGGGTTTAAACCATATAAATGATTTCCTCAATTGTAGAAAGAACATTAAATTTAAAAGAAAACTAAACATGGATTCTATGGGCTGAACTCTAAATGCTCCACAATTCTTTACTACCTACCTACATATTAACTACATACCCACCACTCACCCACCTAGATATACTACTTACCTATTTGCCTACCTACCCACCCACCTAATTACCATGTCCTACAACATACCTACTTAATTGATTAGCATCTTATAATTAACCTAAGTTTATGTAACTCCAACCTACCTACTTAATATAATTTTCTATGTTACCTACCTTCCTATCTACTAAATAATTGTATGTTACCTACCTACCTATAACTTGTACCTCCTACCTTCTACTTCCTTCTTCCCATCTACCATGGCCCTACAAATTATCTACCTACTTGTTTGGCATTATAAAACCTACCTAAATTTATGTACCTTCAACTTACCTACTTACAATTGTATTATACCTATCTACCTACCTACCTCACTCTCACCTCCCTCCCACCCTACAACCTACCTACCTTTTTTACCTTCCTATTTACTTACCTAACCTACCTATGACATGTACCCTACCTAGTTTAATAAATGAAGTTTGAAATGGAAGAATCAAATTTTAACAAGTTTGGAAATTTATCATCAATTTCCTATTTTCAAAAATATTTTTTTACAAATCATTTGAACATTTACAAGATATATTGATTTTATTGATTAGATCTTTGAATACAAGATTATGTCTTTATTTGCTTCATTTGAACAAATATTAAAATGAAAAAAAATGCTAAAGTTGGGATTTCCAAATTGTTTCATAGTTAACAAGATAAAACAAAATGTTGCACAAGTGTTACCAACAAAGATTTGTGTAACTTGGTGGTTAAGGCATTTGGATGCTTCCATGAGGTCTTGAGTTCAAATTCATGTAATTCATGTACATGAACACATGAATTTGTATACTTGGTGGTGTGTATGATGCATATTTTGGTGTATGTGTATGTGTGTACATACAATGTGAAAAGGGCAAATACCTACCAACCTACCACTTTATCACATAAGAATGTTACCACATGGCAAAACATAATGTTGCCACATGTAAATATATAATGTTACCATGTGGTAACATTCCTATGGTGCCACCTGTTAACATCAAATGATGCCATGTTTCAAGTAAATGATTAGTAAAAAACCATTTTTATTGATTATATTTTATTAGTAACATTTGACCACTAGTCAAAGGGTATTGGTCAAAAACTCTACTCAAAAGCACCACCCTACAGTTGGTAAAAAAAAACCATCCCAGTCATTATGAACTTGTTCAAATCGATTTGTTTTAAAAAACCAAGGAGTTTTTTTTATGCCTGTCACTTTGGGTTTTTTTTTACCAAAAAACCTGGTTTGAAAAACCTAGATTTTTTGTAATGTGATGTCATTTGAAATGGGATTGACTGTGGCATTTTCAAATTTTCATTAGAAACCAATTTACGCACGTGTAAACACAAAGCTATAGGACAAGCTTACTTGGACCTATGTGATTTGTCACACACAACTTCTGCCTTGTTGCAAGCATTTTACAATCAGTAGCAGAATGAACTGATTCTATGTTAGAATTAGACATGTGCATGATCATTAAACTTTAAAAAGACATGATTGTCATAGAATGTATTTTCGACAAGAAAATGTTTCAACAAATATGCGATGTAGGAAGCGAAGACCTAAAAAAAAAAGTGAAGGTAGAGAACATCGTATCTCTTTATGTACACCCCATTATTTGCAGATCCACCCAAGATCATTTTTGATAGGAAGGTTCCATTAACATGCAAACAATCTGTTAAGGCTTATGGGTTGGGTAGCATCGAACCATCTCCTAAAAAGTTGAAGCTTGGGTTAAATTATATTAAGGAGGAGGTTTTGGAGTTGTTTGGACCTTTTACTAACAAAAATGGCTATCATTACAATTTTAACAACAATCTAGAGTTGGTGAAGCACATTGAAGAACTATGGATGATCACCCATTAACACAAAAATGCCAACCACACAAATAATCAACAAAGTTTTAATTCAAGGCATTGTTTATGAGAGGAAAAATCACCCTGTAAACTAGGTTGTATTTGTAAAGTGGACAATTAAGGATCAACTCCGAAGAATAAATTTGTCTACGGTAGGACAAGCTAGAGCTAAGAGAAGGGGTGTGGAAGAAAAGGATATGGAATTAGAAGATGATGCGATGCCATCACTGTCAAAGGTTGTGTACCAAGTCTCAATGCGCAAAGGTGTTTCATGAAGCCTAAAGGGGCAAGAAATCAAGGGTTTTGTGAAGGGGCAAAAAATTGAGGGTTTTGTCAAATGGCAAAAGACGTTTTCAATTTTAGGGAAGGAGTCTTATAAAGTGGAGATATCTCTTTCTTCTCTTTTGAAATGCAAAGATGACTGTATAGTAAATTTGTTGGTACACAATGGACATGTTAAAGATCATCAAAAGTTAGTTGATGATGCAAATGTTAAGCTCCTAGAATTACAAATTTGGTACACAATGGACATGTTAAAGATCATCAAAAGTTAGTTGATGATGCAAATTTTAAGCTCCTAGAATTACAACTTGCATTAGATGCTTAGAATTTGGTTCTAAAGAACTTGGAAGCGTCTATAAAAATTGAAACTAAGTTTGTACAAATGGATGAGGTGGTCAAGTATAAGGGCATTGCAATGTAAGTGTGATTCTCAAGCTCGTATGGTGGAAGCCTTTAAAGGTTTACTAGCAAAACGGGACACAAAAGAAAAGGTAATCTATTCTATTTGTAAGGGGTGCCTTCCCCTCACATCCTCCCCTTAAACTGCAAAATATGCAGCAATGCTTGACAGAGAACCACAAAAAATAAAATCAAAAGAGAAATTTCCAAGCAAACTACCACAAACGGAATTCATTCATCACTTTTTTCCATACCACGCAAAACTTCACATGGTTTTCACTTGATTTAGACCTTATGTTTTATAGGATAAAATCATATCACCAATGTTGGGCAGTGAACCGAATTTGCCCCATTTCATCCGTGATTCTGGTTGTCAATAACCATAACACAATGAAGTCGTCCATACAGTCACCCTCTCTTTAACCCCCTATCCCCTCTGCTTTCACCCCTTATCCCCTCTTTCAGTTATATCAGCAAAGTAAGGAATTTTATTAAATCTCAGTATGAAATGCTGAAACTCAGCATTCAATGCACAAGGTTCGAGAGTAATTATAGTAGTTGTACGCGTAGGAGCAGTGAAAATATAAGTAGCGGCAGTGAAGGCGCTCATAATCAGGAAAAATGAAGGAGGCGATGAAACTCAGTTTACCACCAAAATTGGTGGAAAAACTAGTTTGGGTCCCAGTTATTTCGTTTTTTAAGATTTAGTTTCCAATTACACATTTGATGCCCAATTAGGTCGAAACTGGCCATTTTCGCCCCCTAATCGCCTGACTTTCCGGATAACTTTAATGAAAAACCATTTTTCCAAACTGGAACTAGAACCTGAACTGCAATTCAATGCAACTCAAATGGAAAATTTGACTGAATGCAGCATCATCTAGGCCACAGTGAACCATCACCCACCAGTGGGAAAATGTTATATGGGCCAAAGAAACTGAATGCAGTCAGTACAAAAGTACTGCTGCGATTTTTTCCCCCAGTCTGCCCTTTGCCTCATTTGTATTTTCTAAAACAAATTGGGTGATACCCAGGCATGTTTTGCTCTCATAACCTTCCATAATATCCATAACATGTTCAAAACATGCATAACATGGACTCAAAACGTGATTAGGTATCAGATATCTCAAGGTTAAAAACAGTGGGGCAAAAGGCAGACTGGGGGGAAAAATCACAACAGTACTTTTTGTATAAACTGTATTCCATTTCTTTGGTCGATTTAACATCTCCCCCCACCAGTGCACCATGAAAGATGAATGGTAAGTGGTCAGGAAACAGCTTTCTGTTGGGTTCCAGTTCCTTAGCTAACCATGATGGTTAGCTTAGTTGTTTTTTTTCCCCTACCTACCTACTAACAATCCACAAGCAGGTTGATATTAGGTAGGTAGAAAAGCAGCCCTTACCTATGTATAAACCATTTACTTAACTAGTAGTTTACCTATTGTGTTACCTATCTACCTATGTATGACACCTATTTCCTACAAAATTGGTTACAAAGGTGAAACCAAATGTTAACTCAGTTTACGGTTCATCTACAACTCAGTAATAATGAGCATCCAGTGGATGGTGCGCTGGTGGGTGCTGGCTCACTGTGGACCTATATTGGACTGTTTGCCAGATGCTACTGAAGTGCAACTAGAACCAGGATAGAACAAGTTTCAAACTGGAAACAGAATCAGCAAATGGGTAAGTCTAGAACTAGAATTAGATCTCTAATCCATTAATCAACTCTGAAACTATAGAAAATAACACTAACACAACCTGAATCATCTTTCAAATAATATCAGTTAGACCTGAAAACAGCCTTCATTTGCCTTCAAATAATCTTAATCCAGCATGTCACATAAACCTTAACCAAACTAATTGACACCTAACCAATAACTGTAATTTTTTTTTATAAAATCACGAAAACCAGATTTGTATTGCTGCAATATCAATAGAACTAAAATCAGAACCTTGACATTCACACTTTTGCAACTGGAACAAGAACTGAAATGGGTATGAATTTATTGAAACTAAATGTTCTTGAAATGACAAAATTGCATAACACTTGTATATGTCAGCCTTGTGAGGTTAACCACAGTTGCCATGATCAACCGCCAATTCCAGTTTTGCTCATAAGTAACCAGAATGAAAGCAAAACTGATTTTAAAAACTGGAACCAAACAAATAATTCATATGCAACCAGACAAGAAAGTGATCCAAATTCTACTTTAGATGGGAACTGGCATAAGAGTATGATAAGTGATCAATAGGAATTGAAGCCAAAATAGCCCACTGAGCCCTAAAACAACCTTTATCAGCCTTAAAATTACCTTAATCAGCCTAATCAATTTTCATTATCCCAATAATTTTAGTAGAGGTTAATCATGTCCTATAAACCTTAACCAAACTAATTAACTAACCCCTCAGAACCACCAAAAGCATTTTATCCACTAACTGAGAACTGGGGAAAAACAAGTCATTCACAAGAATCAGAACAAGAACCATCTTGTTTACATGAACCAAAACCAGTTCAGACATCTTGAACACTCAAAGCTATATTTCACCCATGAATTCATCAAAGAGGAAATGCATCTAAGGGTGCTCACTAACTATTATTATGTGTGCCTTTTGGTAACTGATTGGTGCAGGGGTGAAGGCACAACTGCCCCATCATCTTAAACCAAGGTTGTGCATCGGTCCGAGAGATAGTGTGTTAGATCTTGAAAATCACCTTCATTGCTTACAACAAAACTTTGACCCCTTTCTTTTGCCACAAGAGGTCATTGTGCCCTCATGGATTAGTGGGCAAGAGCTTAACCATATGCAATAGAGGAACTTAGAGGAAGATGGGGTCACTAACCTTGACCGTCTAGCTTGATGATCATGATGCCCATTGTAGTTAACTTGATAGTTACCCTCCAAAGCCAAGATGGGGGTCACTAACCTTGACTATCTAGATTGACAATTGTGGATTTTTTACTTATGCATTCAAATGCTTTAGCAAATGTGTCAATCAACCAAATGATGAACTGCATTTTGAGATGGATTCATCTCATCATGGGCACATTCTCTTTGAGCACAAAATGAAAACTAACATACTATTCTCCATGTATTTAAATGAGGAAACATTAACATGTGTAACTATGAGAACAACCATGGGTGGGTAACAATTAATGGTTAAATTAAAAGGTGTATTTACCATGTTGGCCCATGTGGACATAAAGAAAATACTATATAATCGGTCTATCATGGTCGCAATTGATTTTCTATTCATGGCTCCAAGAATTTGTGAAAATATTTATTTTATGTCAATGCAAATGATAATTTTATCTCCATTTGTTGAAGTGTTAAAAATTGATTCATGCAAGTTCATGGTTTAGGTGTTTATCTTCAAAAAGGTTGAACATTCCCATGCAAACTTGTGTTTGACCTAGTTGTTGTGATTGTATATTTTTCATGGTTCTCAATGTGTTTTGGTGTGTAGTAAATGTATAGGGTTGATTCATGGTTGGGTGGATCAATTTGGGTGTCACACCAACCAATTTTGTCTTGTGATTGTCATTGCAATGCCCATGTCATTTTATAAGTCTAAAGATTTATTAAAATGAATTTGGTTTAAATATCTTAACTTGAAAATCTACATGATGCACAAAATCATTTTACAATTGTAAAAGCCATGGATGTTTAAACTCAAATCTCATGGATTGCACTTTTGATTGCCATTTTTATGTGGAATATATTATGGTTCATTCATTGATAGGGTGTGTGTTAGGAACCTGAAATTAGTAAGATATTCTATCAAAGAAGCATAGGAACAAAATAAATAATGAGTTGAATTTTAAAACTATACTTATGAACTTTTGAATGGGCTAATTAAGAGCATTTTTTCATAAATCCATATCACATTGGAGGAAAAATAATTTTGATTTTTTTGTTTAAATGTTTAAAGAAATAAAAACTCTAGGTGTGCCATTAATGACATGGAAAAAATATGAAAAAAATAAATCTAAATTGATTGTAATTTCCAAAATTTGACCATTTTTTTGAATAACTAGGGACTTTGATTATGTGGCAAATTGGTTCACCCAATCATGCATCAACCTTATAGTCATATACATTCATTCTAATGTGCATAATTTGCACAATGTCCATTGTAATGGTATGCACACAATGTAACATCAATGGTAATTGCACAGAATATACATGATGTACATAGTCAACAAAATTATGTACTCTACACCAAGTGCTTGTTTTGCAACCTTGAAACTGAAGTTTTATCCTCTAGTCAAAGATGAAGTTAAAAAAATGCATGTTTCATGTTTGCTTAAGGAGGTTTTAATCAGTGTTGGCCAGTCCCTGGTCAGGTTCTTGAGGAACTGGACACTAATTTTGGGTATTTGCAAGCTCTGGCTGACAGTTGACAGATTCTCAATGGTCTTGGACAAGTGACTGTGTGGTCTTGGAAAGGTTATTGTGTTACCTAAGAGTGTGAAGTCATATAGCGGTACTCCAATCTGTTAACTCCCAACCTTAAAGGTCCCAAGATCCTGCTTATTGTTGTGAAATAAAAGTACTCCTCTATAGAGTTCAAGGTTTTAGAATATTTTAGGGTTTAGTAGACTTTCGGAGTGCAAAATTTGAAAAAAGCATGCACTGAATCCTACTCCTGTGTTTCAACTTTCCATTGGCACCCATAACCCCAAATAATGCTGAACATCAGTTGCAGGTATGGTAGGCTTACATTGATCCATGTGAAGAGATGGACCACAATTACATCAATAGTTTGTTATAACTCTTGAGCTTGAGTTGTGACTTCAGGAAAGTAAACCTTTTGATTATATTTAGAATGTGACAATGAACGAGTTACAAGGAGCGTACCTTCTGGTTACAGTCATGGAAAAGCTTCAACAGCCTGAGAAGGTCTCTAATATACTTCTTGGAATTGCAGGAGTCGTTTGTATGCTCTCCTTAGCAGTGTCCACAAGTGCCCTCGTAGTAACATGCACTATATCTGCAACACCAGTGCATGAAGGTCAACTCACTAGAATTCCAGAAATAATTGGACTAGTTTGTGCTTTAGGCTGGTTGATGCAGAGGTCCATGTGAGGCTTCAGGGGCCTTTCCTTGGAAGGGTATGCCAGATATGTTTGCATGGAATGATGTTCTGCCAGGTCCATCCCACATAATGTGGTTCAATGCCGATTTTCTTCAAAGATCTACTAGAGTTGATCAAGCATCTGGGTGTCGAATTTCTCAGCAGTTTACTGTCATTTCCCATTCTAATGTAGCCTAGGTTATTAATGGACAATTGTACGTAGCTCTCTTTGAGTATACCAACAATAGGGAACAATCTCTGTGTAAGTATCTGAAAGATTAGGACTTTATGACATGTAGAAAGAAGAGGACATACCAGTGCTGATCCCAATTTCCTACATAGGAATGCTGACATGTAGTTCCTTTTGGTTTGTTCACAGGTTTCTGGTACTAAGTTGGGTTGCACAATCTAAGATGAGAGTGGCTAATATATTCTTGCTATAATGGCTGTTTTCTTGCAGTATCTCAGAGGTATTGCAAGAACCAATTGGACAGTGGCAAAATGTGAATGGAACAGGTCTCAACATGCTTGAAGCTTTCTACAAAGATCCATACAGGTCCATAACCATGAATCTTCTGATTGTAGTCCTTCTACCATAGCATGTCTTCAAGCTGTTAATGCCTAGCTCCTGGAGATATGGAGTAGAGTATAGTGGTCTGGGAATTGGGTTCAGTAGGGCAGGACTGAATGACTGGGCCAGTAGTGCTTGTGATCCTGGGTGGCTCTCACGACAAAGGTAGGTACTTTAGATAAATTTTGCATGCAAGAGAAGGGATTTGGCTGCTCTCTGAACAGAAGACTCTTGGTCCTGTAATAGTTGCATCTTAGACCCCATTGGTGTAAAAACAGTGCGGGTCCAACTGAACTGAGGATTTTTATTCACATTGCACATGGATTTGTGCACCCAGTTTACTGTTAGCCTAGGCATCCAGTCTCACAGTGGTTGCATTAATTGTAGGAAGTTTGGGCTCTTTAAGTTTGTAACTAGTGGTGGGTAGTGTGTTGCAGATATGCGTACTTGTTTCAAAGTTTTGTGTTCACGACAAGATTTCTTCAGCAAAATGCTGCAGCTTTGACATCAAAGGCTGCTTTTCTGC
>Ga0209611_10014080_pt1 | contig 10801 bp, 8 predicted proteins | sample S1TSphgellanicum_3_FD_187693 | JGI IMG/M metagenome (GOLD analysis project Ga0209611, IMG submission 187693) | Host-associated microbial communities from peat moss isolated from Minnesota, USA - S1T2_Fc - Sphagnum magellanicum MG (SPAdes) (version 2) | ecosystem: Host-associated > Plants > Peat... | reverse complement strand
TAAGATCATCCAAGTCTTTGAATTGAACGTCTTAGATTATTTCAAAATAATAATAATAATAATATAAATAATCATATATTAAAACACGTGGCAGCACATGATTTGCCTTGAATTGTGACCAAAATAATCGCATATTAGTTGCATGTGACAATACGTATACAATGGAGTCAAAGGATGAAATGTATTTGTTGACTTTATACTCTTTGTCATTTGCGACTAGTTTTCACATGCGACTTGTCTTAGGCGACTAAAATTTAGTCGCAAAGAGCAGTCGAAAATACATGTTTTTCTTCTAGTGCATGTGCATACCTTCCAAATACTCGGGGATTTTGCTCGAGACCACCCTGAACTTGGATAGTGCAGTGGAACATCTAGGAGCTACTAATAGGCGCTCGCTATTCGCACTGAACTATTGTGGTGCAGAATTATGTATTATGGACGTTAAATTACATTGTAACCTTTTTAACACGTTGGTGCATTCCACAACAAACTATGCCTGTGAGGTTTGGGTGGACTCTAAGAAAATAAAGGCTATTGAAGTAGTGTACCGAGGGTTCTTCAAGTCCCTACTCAAGGTGCGAAAAATAACCAACACATCCATTATGTTAATAGAATTTGGCAAATTCCCTTTTGAACACTTTGCATGGGGATAAGCGCTGTTATACTATAACCGTGTAAGCACAATTACTAACGATCGCATCATGGGAAAGGCATGGGAAACCTTGATTGCTATGCTTGTTGTGAGAAAGAAATGTTGGGCTAGATCTGTGAAAAAATGGCTATTCCAGAATTAGCCCCAAAAGGTGGCAGGTTTTCTGCCTCCGATTTAATCACTGCTAGAAATGACGCCTTAACTCACAGTGATTTGTGCGTTCCAGGCGTGGATTGCTCAATTGCCATTGGAACAATTCTTAGGACAATGCACATACATCTACTCGTTTAGCAGGGGTAAAAGGTTGGGCAAAAAGCCAAGTACTTTGGTGCATTGCGCATAACGTACGGGTGGGAATTCAAATGGCGGAGCTAGCCACGCTATAGTTAGTGCAACCGATTGGTGCTAAGTTTATGACGGGAGGCCGATCAACTAGGAGGCTAAGGCCCCACCCCCTCTAGGTTTTTCCCACACAATGTTGAGTGTAAAAAGGGTGAAGGATAATATGCGGTTGGCTTTCATTGAAAAGCTCTTTACCAACTGCAGGATTGGGGCCAGCATGCAGACAAGATACTTGCATTTCAAAGGTATGTTGTATAAGAGCGAAAGTTACTTGTGTGACATCAACTATGTTTAGTTGCGAAAAGCTTTGGCTTGGTTTCAGTGTGGCAATGCGTAGCTTGAAGTAGTGCTAGGTGCGTGGAAAGGCATGCCATACATAGAGAGGCTTTGTCGAGGTTATGACTTGGGGAAGGTTGAGGATGAAGAACACCTGCTCCTTGTCTGTCCAAATACATAGAAAGTTAGGGAACGCTTTTGTTCAACCTTGCCCCTCACCCACATGAGCACTTTTGTTGAACTCATGCAGTTCATGTAGATTACGAACAAGATCACCTTGGCCAAGTTTGTGGCATGTTGCCAATACCAGAGGACGATCTGTCCTCCATGATCTACCTTTCGTCTAATGGACTCTTTGGTCCCAAACGGATGTAAAATTGTAAACAAACAATAGCCAAAAGTGAGAAAAAGAAGGAAAAATCTTTGGATTTCTCTACATGGTTTTCATTGTGTCGCCAAAAATATTGAAGGACGATTAAAGATTCTCTTTCTTCACATTTCATTTATAGCCAGATCTGGTTAAATCTTCCTAGGGATGCTCACCACTTTTTCGACATCTTCCTACGGAGGGTAGCCAGTTTGGTCTCATTTTGAGTGAACAGTTCACACTATGCAACAAGAAGTAGTGAGGCAGAGATTGTAAGAGCATCTCCACCGGTGCTCAGTATGCCACTCTGAATAGTAAAATTAAATGTCTAAGTTTAGCTGTGTTTTTTTGGCAACCCCACCAACCCCACTGGAACTTGAACTGCATTTATGTGGGGACTACTAATAGCAAACCACCTGGACCAATCATTATGATTGACCAATAAGAAATACTGAGCTGCAGTTAGGTGCAATTTATTACACTCGTTTTTGGAGGTGCACAACTTTGTTGGCAATCTGCATGAATTTGGTGCAGAAAAACCAATTTCCTAAGCTAAACCTGCAGATTTTGACTTTTTTGCAATAAATTTTACTGTGTGGAGTCACATACTGAGCACTGTTGGAGATGCTCTAAGGAAGCATGCAGGTGTCAAAGAGGTGGTCATCAGCTGCTCCTTCTTCTGCATGTAAGTATAAGATCAAGCTTGCAGGCCATAGCTGCAAACTTCAAGAGCGAGCTAGCTATCGCCCTCCTGTCGTTTAGCTTGGCAGGCGCCCTAGACATGCCCTTGCCATCTAGTTAGACAGCAGACGTGCTAGATATGCACTTGCCATCTAGCTAGAAGGCAGGTTCGCACTAGACATTTGCCCGCCTTGCAAGACAGCTAGGAAAGGTCGTCTAGCTGTCTAGCTTAGACAAACTTGTACAAGAATCTATGTACAAGTGGAGCTACAAAAAATTTCATATGGGTTTGCAGGACTAGCATAAGTTGCCAGTGATCAGCTGGAGTTTGTTGTCAACTGAACATTGATCAGAAGATATTGCAGTTCTTCGACGAAGCTGCTGCTAGCTGCTTGTGGATCACACTTGCATCCATCTGCAACCCACTGCAGGCAGGTTCCTCCGGCTCTTGATGTGATGTCGGACGACGACAACGTCCCGTGTGCATTGCCGACGTGATCATAATCTGCGCCTGCAGCTCCCCTGCGCCGTGTTTTGCTTTCTTCCTTCTACTTCCAGATTTAGCAAAATATCAGCTACTTTTCGCTGTCCCATGACGGTGATCAAGCCCATGGAGCTCGCTGGAAATTGTGACTCATGATCACTGCAGCAGCAATCCATGAATTTCGCCCCAAGTCTAATTGTGTCGGTGGTGTCATGCGTTACCTAGCTAGTTTCTTCTCTAGTGGACACGATCCTCTATTCCCGCTGTAGCTGCTGCTTCTGATGAATTCTAAGCTTCGACAGCATTTGCAGCTGCAGTTTCTAAGTTTTGGGTTGTTTTCAGAATTTTCTTTTTAACTGGGATCAATCCAAGTCTGTATACCAATTAATAATTGTCGATGGCAGAAACCGACCAACTATACTGTAAATGTTCAATTATTTCTCCTCGTCTAGTTATCAAAGCTTCCTGCATAACTCCTAGAAGCTTAATATTCCGCTAACTACTAGTGCTAAATTGTCTAGCTAGCTAGCTAGGTAATATTAATTATCATGCAGCAGCCGGCCGTGGAAAGTTCATAATCTTTTCAAGGATGTTTACAGATCTCAAAACGCGTATGATTAGTCAACTTTATTCCAGCTCATATTGCCTGAAAGAATTCTTGCGCAATTTGCAGATCTACATCAGCAAATTGGGAGAACAGAATGCAGATATCAACACTGGTGGCAAGGACCCTACTAGCAGTCTTATTCAAATTTTTTATCTCAGTAAAAAATCGTCAAAAGGTGACACTGATTCAAAATTTCGGCAAAAATTCCCTTTTTTTCCCCCTAAAACCTTCTACAGAAACCTTCAACACCTCCCCTCGAACTTGGAACTAGATTGACGAGTTCCAACAGAGTATTTCCCTTAGATGACGAACCCACACAAGGAACTGATGAGGGTCCAAGGACCTGCACTAGAGAGGTTATCGATCTGTTAAACAGCACTATGATTTGCCTTATGGATGATTTGTCTGCTAGCCAGAAAAGTGTGAGATCTAGAACAGTTGCTTTTAGCTTGGGTGGAACAGGGGCTACCCAGTTCATCAATTGCTAAATAAAGAAGGCAACATCTAAGTGGTAAATCATATTGAGAGTGCACTTTGGTTATCATTTGCAACATCTGGGTCAGTTTCTTCACATCTTTTATTTGAAGCTCTCCAAGCAAACTCCTCAACTAAACCAGCTTCTTTTGCTCCACTTGTTAATGCCATGTACTCCGCTTCTATTGATGAAAGGGCAGTACAAGGTTGCTTCCTGTTGCCCCATGTTAGTTATAGGACTTGATCCAAGATGAAATAAGTTTAACTAGTACTTGACTTCTGATCTTCCTAGTCTCTTCCCTAATCAATCAATGTTTGAGTACCCTTCAAGAGTGCTCGCCTCCCCTTGTTGATAACAAATTCCAAGATTTACAATGCCTTTGATGTATGTAAACAACATGTTGCACCATGTCCAAGTGAGGAGTTTGAGGGAGGCTTGTTCAAAAACCTTCTCACGACCCATCTTCACAGCAAACGAGATGTTAAGGCATATTTGCGTTAGGACATGTTTGCTTTAGGAATTTCAGCTTATCTACCATCTTCAGGTGGTCTTGTGCATTGACATCAAAAGCTCCCATATCTTGCATTAGTTGAAGTCTAGTTACCATAGGAATAGTTGCAACATTACATTGAGAATACCCAAATTCTTTCAACAAGTTTAAGTATAGTTACCATGTAGGAATAGTTGCAACATTACATTGAGAATACCCAAATTCTTTCAACAAGTTGAAGTCTTAGTTACCATAGGAATAGTTGCAACATTACACTGAGCATACCCAAATTCTTTCAACAAGCTTAAACTTCTACTTACCATAGGAATAGTTGTAACATTACATTGAGCATACCCAAATTCTTTCAACAAGCTTAAACTTCTAGTTACCATAGGAATAGTTGTAACATTACATTGAACATACAGGTAAATTCTTTCGACATTTGTGTAGTACAGCCTTTTTGTGTGACTATGATACTTTCGGGATGGAAAAATTATTCCAAACTAAATGAATGGTTTAGTAGATCCATGTCTATCATCTCAAACTTCTTTTTAATCTCGTTCCTTATCTATTGCACTTTAACACTATTGTTACCCATGAAATAAACATCATCTACATATAGAATCAATATGAAGACTTGATCTCCTTCACGAAAATAATATAGGTTGCCATATCAAATCAATTTTTCTACTCCAATTTCCCTATACAAGTAATCATCTATCTTAATGTACCAAGCTCATGATGCTTGGCATGAGCCATATAGTGCTTTCAACAATTTACACATCTTTTTCTTCAAACCCTTTAGGTTGTTGGATGTAGGTCCTTCTTTTGATAGGTCTCTCTTCAAGAAGGTTGTTTTGGTGTCTAGGTGGTAAATAGGTTAATCGTCATGTTTTGTTAATGTTGTGGTGGTTTGAAAAGTCTTATACTTGTGTGCATCCACCTTAACAAGAGTCACATGATGTGTATCCAATATTTAGTTTTTTAATGTTTTTATGTGAAATTTATACTAATGTTATAAATCTTTAATTTGTTCAAATGATGATATGTGATATATTTTGAAATGAATTTAATGAGGATAAAGTATTTAAAAACATTCATTGAATATTGTAATCAATGTTTATTAATCATTGTAAAGACATTTATTTTTTAAGATATGTTTTTAACATGATATATTTTGGAGTTCGAGGTTTTTTAAATAAACATTTAAATAATAAATATGTAGAAAATTATGCCATATTTAAATATTTGTTTAAAGAACCTTGAACTCAAACATATATCATGTTTAATCTTATTAGTACCTTATTGCATGATCCTAATAAGATCCTAATCAATTCGCTACATTAGGAAGTTTAAGAGAATAAATCAAAGATATTTGCAAGCAATTCACACCTCTTTAAATATTTGTTCAACAACATCATCATCTTGTTTTAGTTCTCCAATGTTTGTTAGTTGGTTGATGGTGTCCTTCAACTCCTTGAAGAAATCTATCATAGAAACATTTTGTTCCAACCTAACATATGTGAGTCTTGTTTTTAAAAATAGTTGTTGAACATTAATTTTTTGTTCAAACAATTTTTTTTGATGTTCATCACATCCTTGCTAAGTCAATGATCTTGATAATGTGTGGAATGGTTTCATCTTTCAAAATCAAGTAATGATAACCAAAGTTTTTTTACCTTAAATTTTAAATTAATGTTAAACTTTTTTACTTCCTTACATTAATTCCTTAAAGTGAAAGCATGAATAGGGGGACTGTTTGGATTATCACACTTGCAATTATTCTAGATTACATACAAATGTAAAATTTAAAGTCATATTCAAAATTAACATGATCAAATTTTTAATTATTCATGTTGTCATAAATTTTAATGGAAATCATCATAAAAAATTTGCATGAATTCTAAGAACATTATGAATTCGTAATGGACTTTTGAAATGATAACACTGCACCTATCACAGAAAAAAAATGAAAAATGTGAATTCAAAAAATACATCAAGTTAGTGTCAAAATAAAAAATAAAAATAAAGCATCATCAAATGAAGAATTGATTAGTGAAATGCAATGAATTTTCCATATATATATATATATATATATATTATAAATTTAAATGATGTGATTGTTATAAATTGTATCCTTGGGAATCCATTTCACATTTTTATTTTATTTTTTTTGCATGAATTTTTTTATCAATCATGTGTTTAGGGATATTCATAAATTGGCTTATTAATATTTATGATTAAAAACATAGGTGATATAGGATTTGTTGTTCATGTTAATATAATAAGGTCCAACCCAATGACTGTAGAGTGGGCAATTCCTCCAGATTTGAATGATGGACAAAATTTCCTCCTTGCTTCATGTTTTTGGGACAAAGGATGTCTAGTTGCATTGCAGTTTGGGTAATCCTTCTCTTGCCTTTGTTTCCACTCCAATAGTAAAAGCACTTGAAGACCAAGAGCTATCTTAATTTCAAACCCATTTCCAAACCTAAAAATTTTTGTGGTTCCAAAAGATTGGCTATCGAAACTTCCCCAACCATTTTTTCTCTTGAAAAACACCTATCTCATAAATTTCCAGAAATTCCCTGGTTCCCCAAATAGTTTCTATCCATGAGTTGTTTTTTGCACATGCCATACAATTTAACAATCTTGCTGGGAGAATGTCATATTTATGGTAGGGAAATAATTTCCTGTACAATTAGTAGGCAACCCTACTCACAATGTTCACATATATGTTCTTATCAAATGATAAGCTTAACATACATGGTCTTGTAACCCAAAATAGTGTTAAATGTTTTTTGTGGATGAAGGTTACAAACCTTAATTCAACTTATTGGCTGAGCTATTAATGGCACAATGATTCAAGGGCGCCAAAAAATTTGTTTTCTAATTTGTTTCTGTTTTTGATTTGTTTTGTTGTTTTGCAGGCTATTGTGAAAAGATTTTGGTGAATTGGTTTCAGTGATGGGGTGCAATCCTAATTGTTCAATGAAGACTCTACTTAAATTGTGTGAATCACAGTTCTGCGAGGGGATTGGCAAGAAGATTTCCGGAGAGTGAAGGGATGAGGATTAAAGGAGTATATATGATGCTGGCTAAAAAGAATAAGGGGGTGAATTTTGGTGAAGAAAAGAAGCTAAGTTCTTAGACTTTCAGACTAATTAGCAAGTGTGTAGTCGATTTGGATTTTGGTGATGGTAATTAGTTAAGGATAGTGACGCACTCCCAACTCCTTCAAGGACTCAAATGTGAGTCCAAGTATAAGACAATGAAAGAGGGACGAGTTGGGGCACGCTCCTTAACTCACAACACTTTGAGGGGTAGAGAGGCGTGTTGGAGCTCCGGGATGGAACTAGAAAGAGTTGACAAGCTTCACCCACTCACACGGGCCTACACATAAACCCATACAAAGTGGTTAGTGCATAGTTGGAGCACCTTTGGTGCTAGGACGAGCCACTGGCAACATGAACACGCTAAACTCACCACAACCTGAACTTAGGGGAAGCCACCACCTTCCCTTTTATAGTATATTCTGTGGCTGGCCACAAAGCCTACATCCAAATGGTTTTTCTCTCCTGGGACTCCCGAGTGGGAGTCTTGAAATCGCGCCAAATGAGATTCCTGCGACTTTGGAACCCCATAACTTTGCAAGAAGACCTCAGATCGAGATGAAATCTAAAGCAAAGTTGTAGCTCTCATCGAGAGCTTTCCAATGATATGTTGCACGCCCCTTGTAGCCAAGTAAATTGGGTCGATTCTTGACTTTTTGTGGTCGGGAGTCAAATTGATAGTTTGACTCCCGGCCCTTCTTTTGGCCATAACTTATGTTTCAGATATCCAAATGAGCAATGTGAGCCCATTTTAGACATCTACGTTCCAAGATCTTTTCAATGATATAAAAAACGCCACAAGCCATTGAATTTTGACCCCTGAAATCACTCTCTGAAGTTTTGCGACTCCATTGGGATTCCATCTCCTTAAATGGGAATTGCCTTGGGAGTGTGAGGGTTCATTCCCTCATACTCCCTCACACTTTCTTGCACTCCCGGGAGTATGTGATGTGACTCCCAAGTTTCTTCTTGCGTTAATTCCCGGGCTTCCTTTTGCCTTGACTCCCGGGCTTCGTTTTGGCCCGTAACGTTATAACCCTTTTGCCTTGGTCACGAGCCCAAAGCTAGGGTTGTGACAGATAGAACTTGATTAAGCCTATTAACTCACAAAAATCTCGACGCTTGAACTTCCGCTGTGCTAAGAGAGTAAGGAAGAGGTCTAGAGGTCTTGCATGTTTTTAGGGACCAACACAAGGGAGATGATGAAAGTGTCAAGGATTTTTGAAGTGGTTGTTGTGGCAACTCATGTTTGATGACTTTGGGGATTTTGAACTGAGTGTACAATGTGTTTCATCTTGAGAAAAATACTTGCTGCATTATGGGAGCTCTGGGGGTTTTGGGAACGAAGGGGCATTGGAAAGTAGAATTGATTACTTTCATCAATCCTTCGCTATATCTTTGTCCAATCTCTGAGAAAAACCATGTGTAGTCAAGTTAGTATCTATGGGATTCTTGTTGTTTGGGGTACGAGCTGCCATTCTCATGAACCAACCTATTGATTCCTAAACAAGAAATCGAGAGAGAAATTGATCCCTTGCGGTCCATAGAAATAAGACAATAACATTTAGGTGTCTGTAAGGATCTTGCTGAAGGATTAATACTTGAAGTAACTCTTTCAGTCTCAGTAATACCTCAGTAATATACATTAAGTCTGTTGCACTAGTATTGAGGGTTCACACAAGGGGAAAGTATCTCCCCTTTCTTTTGGGTGACAGCCCCTTGCATGATCAAAGTTGCCAGCAGATGCATTTCTGAGGTAGACACTGTGATGTGTGTTGTGAGTATGCAGGAAGGAAGGAATTTGGGTTTAGGGCATAAACAAAAACCAGCATGGGTTTTTGTAAAAAAAAATCAGGTTTTCCGACACTAACAGTGACAAAAAAATGTATAGGTAACACAGAAAGAGATCAGGCTTGGCAAATACCCTACCTCAACCATGAAGAATGCAGAAGATTTTCACAAGTGCACTTGACTCAGCACCTATAGACAAACAAAGATCCCCACCACAATACCATATTTGAAATACCTTGAGTGTGGTTGTTGCCTCACACCTTGTCCAAACAAAGATAGGCATCACAATACCAGACAGTGCAATGAGTAGGCAATCTATAGTTCCTCCTTCAAAGAAAGTGCAATGCAACTCTTGCAAATTGATATAAAAAGTTCACCATGTTAGTCACAAATTTTCTATTAATGCCTGAGCCACATTTAACCCTAATACTTGATGAGCCAGAATTTTTTGGGTGGGCTTGTTGACAGATATGACACATACTAATGAGTATCTTAAGGTTGAACTTGGTGGAAACAACTACATATATAAGAGGTAAATTGCCGTTCAGCAAACCAATTCAACTTCTAAAATTGCAAAGTGGGGCATGTTTCACATATGTTTCATGCCAGATTTCATATGATGCAAAAGTCATATTCTGAGAATGATTGTGAACTATCATCAGCAAGGCTGCCTTCATTTGAGTTGGATAGATCGTATATTACAGAGATCACAACTTGCAATTGTTAGCTGATCTTCACAGTTTAGCATCAATACCTTGGCTGCCAATACACTAAAAAGTCCTGCGTAACTTCAGATGCCAAACTGAGAAAGGCAGAGTAGTAATTTATGTTACACCAGGAGGCTGCTTGAGTTTAGTTGCCTCCCCCTGTCTGTTTGTTGGTGGCTTCCTGGAACTGTAGACTAGCACTTCGCAATCACAATGAAGAAATTTAGGTTGGAAATGAACAGACTGTCTCTCATCTTGAGAATCTCTCAGTCCCTGTTTCTCACAAGGAGAATGACCTCCAGTGCAGAGGTTAGTCTCTCCAACTACCAGCTTCCAGTCAATGTCATTAAGGCATGCAAATAGATGTACAAAACGCTGATGGCCAATTTACATGGTGCTTAAGGTTCATGGAAACACAATGTCTGAAATGTCCCCACAAGAGTTTCAATCAGAACAAAATGTAAACCCAATAACACCAAATTTTGATTTCATCAAGTTTTCCTCATCCAATGATCACTACAAGAGCCACTTTTTCTGTACTGACATGGTAAGAACAGCCAAACCCTAATTTACAATGTTGCATCCCAGCATGAGAGGAATTATTTACCTTGGAATTTTTTGATGCAACCAGCTGTAAGAGCTTGTGTTCAGAGCAGCAAAAGAGCTGAAACTGCAAAGGGATCCAGGCACTGCAATATAACAGAATTCTTCAAAAAATGACATGGGGAAAGGGTATTGCATCACCTCCAGCGAGCCAAAATTCTCGAGCAAGAGAAGAAATTTGTGACGAAACCTCTCCTAGAACCAGAAACAATG
>Ga0209611_10014077_pt1 | contig 10801 bp, 6 predicted proteins | sample S1TSphgellanicum_3_FD_187693 | JGI IMG/M metagenome (GOLD analysis project Ga0209611, IMG submission 187693) | Host-associated microbial communities from peat moss isolated from Minnesota, USA - S1T2_Fc - Sphagnum magellanicum MG (SPAdes) (version 2) | ecosystem: Host-associated > Plants > Peat... | reverse complement strand
AAAGGCACAACACAACACTGAAGCTTTTTAAAATTTTCAAACAATCGGTGTGGCTATATAACCACGGTTCCCAAATTTTCAAGAAAAAAAAAAAAGTCTAAGAACCAGTGCGCTTTTTTATTGGTTCTTTCGTAAAACCTCTGGTTCTTCTTTTGAAAGAACCGGAACCGGTGATTATTTGATTATGGGGAAAAAAATTCAAAGAACCGGAACCAACATTGGAACCAACCACCATTAGCGGGTTATTAGAAGGGTGGTTCTTACCATTCATTCTCATGGTTCTCAAAAAATCAATGAACTAAAATATGGAATCGGCTGCTAAACACCGGTTTCCATCGGATCGCACTGGGCCAGAGTGATTCAGCACCCGCCAACGCACCATCCATCCACCGGATGCCTGAACACCGGTTTCCATCGAATCACATTGGGCCAGAATGATTCAGCACCCACCGACGCACCATCCATCCACTGGATGTTTGAACTTGTTGTGGATGAACCTGAACCAGTTATAACTGTCACTGACTGACTGACAAACTTGTTGAATTAATATATAAGATTTGGGTGATGATGAACCAAAGTGACTAGCTTGGGAGCTCTAAACAATTAGGTTGAACAAACCAATTGAAAGTGATTGGGTTAGACAAGCTATCTCAATTTGACCAAGTTTTATTATGCTTGTTTAATTTTTCCTTCTTCTCAAATGACTAACAACTATGCCAAGAATGATTTAGTTGGATATGGGGACAAGATTTGATTTAAGCCATCCAAGGCCAATCGGATTTCATTGTGACCATTCAATTTTCATTTATTTTCCTCTATGACCAACCAAGAGTGGGTTGGATAAGCTAGTTGGATTTGGTTATTGTTACACACACACACACACACATATATATAATTTTGAAAAAAATTTGGTCAACCAACCAAGAACAACTAGGCCGGACAAGTTGATTAGATTTGAAAATGATATTTTTCATTCATCCAAGTTAAAATGTAGACATTTTTCATACAATGGAACTCACTAATTTAATTGAAAGCCCAACTTAAAAAACAACACATAATCTTAAAGTCATACAAGCACTATCTATAATACAATTACATAATAACCAGCAAGAAAATATTATGAATATTCCACTTTTGAACATGTGGTCAAAGTTCAATCGACCATGGCATAGTCATAGTCACAACTATTTTAATCAAGCCTTATCATTAATATGGAATTTTTAAAAAATAAAAATGGTTTAGTCGCAATTCAATGATGTGTAATAATTGATTGTAAAACATACAATTGAAATAAATGGCAATTTGGCATAATGAAAGTTATAAACACAAAGTTGTTAACATAAACATAATTACAAACATAAACAAGTTTGCAAATGCAATCAGAGCTTCAGACACAAATTTGCATACATAAAGAAAGATAACAAGTGTTAATAAATAGTTACAAACACATAGACATTCAAACACAATAGAACCTACATGGAAACTTGTTTTCATGAACATAAGAAAGTAGATTCAAAATATTTTTAAGTTTCATTATGATCAAACATATTATGATAAATTAGATATAAAATGTGCAAAACTTTAGTATAATAAATTAAGTAAATAACAAATATGTTTAAAACTAAAATCACTATGGTGTTCAAAGCTACTTATACATTATAAGTTTGTATATTTATTCACATTTGATTATGATATACAAAAGTTGAAAGTACATGAATGTTTTTACTAACTTTAGTAATTAAAAAAAGACAAAATGCAATATTTCATCTATTTGCAACCCATTTTGGAAGGAAAGATGATCTACTTGCATCTATTTGCATTTTAAAAATCTACTTAAATGCATGTTAAGCTTAGGATTTTACAATCATTGTCATAAAATCAAACATGCTTATATTCATCATTTTAAATCAATAATATTTTAAAGATTAATATATCAAGGCTTATTCTATGGTTATTTTCCATTTATGCTATCAAGGATCAAAAAAAGTTATTTTACCTTGTTTCACCCCATACATTTAAAATAATTTCGTGTGCTCCATCATTGTATTTTTTCATGGTTTTTATGCCATTGGCTTTTTGGTAACTAATCAAAACTTTGTGGCATTTGGTTCATAAAACTAAAATCTTAAGTTCACACATCTTGCAATGGAAGATACGTGCATCTCATTATTCAATTATGACAAAGGTTTGCAATTTGATTATTGTTCACCTTGTAAAATGCCCATGTGGTTTGTAAAGCTTTCATGTAATAGTGTGTTTTATCAAGTTTTCCATATGCATGTTTAATAACAAGTTCAAAACATTATTTTACATTGTCATGCACCACTCACAAATTTTCTATGCTACTATTGTTGGTACATTCTACCAAACCAAATGAAGGAATAAAAGTAAATCGGTTACAATATACAACATCCATGTTTGTGGGACTTGAAAAGCCCATGTTGCTTATGATTATGAAATCGTTTGGGAACCAAAAATAGAAGGTCAACAAAATAATTTAGTAATGAAATGAGAAAAAACCCTAATGTTTTAAAGCTTTAAATTTGAACTTCAAATTTTTTTTTCCACCCTCAAGTGAAAACTATGATGAAAACATAATACAAATCCCACAACAATAGTGATTTTTTAATTTTAAACTTTGAATATTTCAAACTTTTTTTTTTTTTTTTTAATTTTTAGGTTTTTTCCCTTAAACCTAAACCCTCCCTGTGATGCACCCCTAGGTTTGTCGAATGGTATTGAAGGTAAAACACATGTTGTTTTTAAATTTTGCACCATTTTGTACATTTAAGGCATGCTCCCTAACAGCCGTTAAGAAGAAGGTGTGGGAGTTCTAGGATGAGACTAGGACAAACTCATAAGCTTGAGTTCAAAGTTGAGTTTATTTGCACATTAAAAAAAAAGGTAGTTACTACAAATTAGAGCCAAAATGGTGCATGGATCAAGTCATAGAAAACACACTTTCACATGATTCACCATGGCCTAAACTTGGGAGGAATCACCCTTCCCTTACTTATATTATACTTTGATCATTTGCAATGAAAATTACATTGAAATGGTAGACATTCTCGGGAGTTTTGAAAGTTCTCTATTTTGTCAAGTTATGTGTCTTGTAACTTTGTGAGCTCATAATTATCACATATGGATTTTGATTCAAAAATATTCAAAGGAAAAGTTAATAATCTTTGAAGAAATTTTCCAAGGTTGAATCATATGCTTTAATCAAAGGTGATTTGACCTTTCAATTATATGTTTTAATGGTCAGGAATGAATTACTAATTAAGCTTTTGACCATTCTTTTTGCAATAACTTGTGCTTTAAATCTTTAAATGGGGAATGCATTCCATTTTGGGTATTTAATTTTCAAAACCTTTTCAACATTTTTTTAAAATCCAATTTAGACAAGGGTTTGGTCCTTCAAACCTTGTTCTAAAAAAATTTAGAACATTGCAAAATTTCAACTTCCAAATTGAAAATCCACTTGGAAATGTTGATTTTGACTTTCCCACATTGTGGGAAAGTGCTTGAAGTTCAAAACACGATCACGACCCATTCCTTTGGTCATGCGTTAGCCTTGGTATTAATTCCACAATCTAAGGCTCGACAAGTTCCAACTTCCATTGGAAGTTCCATTAGAAGAAATGTTTTTTCAAGAAGGATTAAAATATTGAACAATAAACAATTAATTTTAATAACTTGGGACTAGGAGTCCCAATAATAAAATTCGTACAAAAAACAAGGTGGTAGTTTACAAAGTTTTGAAAATTCCAAAGAAGAAATTCTGCTTGAAAAATAATACAAAAATGACACAAGTAATGTAAAAACCATAATTGTGAACATTGCCATTATTATGCCATTTTATCTATTGCTTCCAATTATTGCCTATGGTTCTACAAGGTTGCAACAATGTTTCCATTGCTATAAAAGGTCATTTACCTTGTTGTAGATGCCTTGGTTTTAGCCCAATAGAAGGTAGTTTACCCTCCTACAACCCTATATCCATAGAGCGAAATAGGATTGTTTCTTACAACATTTCATAAAATACAATAAATAAATAAAAACATCAAACAAATTTTATCACATCAACATTCAAGTTTTCTACTCCACAATCTAAACATATATAAAAAGGTTCTCACATTACAATCTCTTCTAACAACTCTTCTGTACATATTCTAAAAAATTTCCTCGAAAACTACATTAGATAATGAAATAAGGAAAATCCCTCAAAAGGTTTTCACCCACCACCCCAAATCACATCCTTTCTTACTTTCTTACTTAAATCTTAATCTTTTCATAAGTTAAAATTAGGATCACTAAATTTAATAGTTTCACTACCTACATAACTAAAGAGTGATAAATAATCATCACCTATCACTCATAACAAGAAGTTGCCAAGATACTATCTAGATCTACTAGTTTTATGTTAAGTTGCCCTTTAAAACCTTGATAATGAAGTGAAAAAAAGCTTTTGAAGCTTTATTCAAGTTCTATCTTTTATCCCATCAAACATTTTAATCTATATCTTGTGCATATTTTATAGGTCCAAATCCAACACTATCTAATGATATTACTTCATCCAAAGTCCTTTGTATTTTAGTACTATTATTGGAGGTGGCCTTTTTTCCCTTTGTCAAAATCAATTCTCACTCCCCTCGTCCTTCACTTTTGGTCAATTTTTGGGCTTGTTATAATTTTGGTCATGACAAGTTCATGACAAGTTACAACATAAGTCAAAGAACTATTAATGAAATTCTAAATTGAAACTTGAATTAAAATTGAAAATTCAAACAAAGGAAATTTTAATTGTCATTTTCTGAACCATCTATATTGTGGGAGAATGATCCTTTGATCCTCTTCATTCCCATTTCACAAGTAGCATCACAAGGCGTTGTGTTTTCACCTAAATTGAGTGCCTTTGCCAACAGTTGGACAATAGTAGTGTTAAAAAAAGCCATAAATACAACCTAATCCTTGAGTTTATTCAACTATTCTGCTGATGAACCTAGGTTATTAACATATATTTCTTCTTAAAAGTTATGAGTCCCTACTTCTATTGCTGGAAAGAGAGCTGACCCATGCAGGTTGAAATGCATGAGAAAGGACACATATAATTTTTTATTTTGTATTTCTTCAATGAGTTAAACATGTAACATTACTTTGGATATGCAAATTTCCCTAATGTTAAGGGTGTACATCTAGTGGTCAATTGCATGCCCCTTGGTCATGCTGATGCCCAACCATAGTTCTTCACACCATTGTGCAAATATCCAAAAAAGAAGCACATGGACTACTCAGAAGCATGCAAGGTCCTTGTTAAATGTCATGTAAGAGGCCACAAGTTATTCAAAATTTGAAAACATTTTCAAATGGTAAGCTTGGGCAATGGTTAGTCATTGACAGTTGAGCTTAAGGCTCACTTCTACTTTTGAAAACTTGAACTAAAACTGACATCTATTAAGCACCCTTTGAAGGTCATAACATAACAACCATCTCAGTTCCTCTGCGAGCAAATAATGAAAAGGGTTAACAGGCAACATGTTCACATGACTATCTAAGTAGCCAACACAAAGTGCCCAATGAGTAGCCAAGTAAGAAAAATGAAACATAGTTTCTTAATATTAAAAATTCAGCCTCATGTAGCATGCATGTGGAACGCTGTTGTGTTCCTTAGTTAGGCCAAGACTATCTGCACCTCCCCATAAAACAAATGCCAACTCCTGGGCAAGTTTCCTAGGGTTCCATGCAATCAAGTTAGTGGCATTGACATGCTCGTGCACATGGTCAAGTGTTTGTGTGAAACCAAAGACATGAGTATCATCAATATCGTGCGCATGTGAAATTGTTTTTTTGACGCATGTAATTACACATAATTGTTAACTGCATATTTTTTTTTATCTACAGTTATCATCTACTTTTGTGGAGTTTGCAAGATTAAAGTTCATATAACCCCCAAAATTTCATGCCATTAATCCCATACACGCATTTGAACGTTACTGCACGCCAATGGCCTTTTAAGAACCCCATGGTGAATTCAGTCAAGGCTAGCTTGAAAGGGTTATTCTCAAGCTTCAAAGAGCCATAAAAACAAACCCCCATCCCATCATCCCACTTACCCCCACAAAGAAAGAACCAAAAAACAGATGTTTGGGACCTTTCGTTAGGTGGCTTGTGAAAATTGGGTCAACTTGAATTGAAGAATGAATTTCAGCATGTCAACAATTAGCATCAAAGTTGACCCAGTTTTAAAGACTATGTCTAATGAAGATCCCCCCCGCCCCAAAAGATGTTTGAGTCCTTTTGTTGTGAAAATTGGGTCAACTTGAATGGAAGAATGAATTTCAGCGTCTCTACAATTAGGATAAATACAAATTAGGGCCACTTTAGATGAGGGTCTAAGGTCAGGCTCCAATGAAATAGAGCAATCCTATTGGCTGAGAATTGTAAATTGGACCCAAGGCCTTTAGACGAGGGTCCAAGACCAAAAAGTGGCAAATCAAGGCTAAAACTACATGGCACCATTTTGGAGGGAGAATCAATTGGTCCAAACCAAAAAGAAAAAAGAGCTCGGAGGAGAGCTCATGATTTGAAAATGCAAGATGCAATCTAGGGTCCAACTCAAGGATTCAATTGATGAAACCCTGGCAAGCTCCATTACACAAAACACCCAGCACAACGAGAAAAGGAGGAACAAAGAGAGAGGATCCAAGTCTGAGCCAGAAGAGCAAAACCCAAAGTTGGTCACTAAGGGGCAAAGGAACAAATCATGTTCCAAAGCCCCCAACCAAACTATTTGCTTCAAATGAGTCCAAATTGGTTCCTAGGAATTTGGATGTTGGACCCTCATCTAAAGTGGGCCTAAGTTGTTTGAACTCTTCTTAAACAATCTGAAATTTTTGTCTCTTTTGTACCAATTTTTTTTAATATAGGGTTCAACTAATTCTTAGGAAATGAACTTTATAATTATTTAAATGTAAAATATGTTGCTTATAACTGATTACGAGAATATGACTAATATTTATTTTAAATCTTCTCAATTTTAACAAAATATTGCTTTAACATTCCATTATTTCATAGCATGTTGAAAAAAACCTCCTTTATCTTAGGCATTTCATAAAATATGCAAAGAGCGGCTCCCCTTAGAGGGTTAGCAATTTGGTGTTGTGAATTGGGAAGAGTGAGATAAAGTGGATGTGGACCTCGCAAAGTAGAAAACATCAACTTGGCAAAATAGACAAAATGAAGGATGATCATGTTTGTGAAAGTTTCTAGCAACTTTGGAGATCTTATTCCAATTTTCCATCCTGCTAAGAGTCACTTGAGTTTGAGGCTGTGTTCCAGTCTACCTACCTCCTCATCCAATGTACCGTCTTCTATGATGGAAATGACACGAGACAGCTGTGGTTCTAAAACCATGCAGTTGTCTCATGCACATAGGACATGATTAGCGCATATTTGAAGTATCTTGTTTCCAGTGTTTCTACGATCCATCTCAGAACATCAGCAGTAAGTCATTTGGACACTGGCCCAAGCATTATGATGATGCTGGGTAGAGGGTCAATATGAGTTTTTAAGTTTCAAACATGCAATTGAGGAAGTACCTCTCAAAAGGACTGAGCAAAGTGAAGGCTCAGCCAACTTTCTAAATTTTAACATCTTGCTCAAATAATTGCTCCTCAAAGGATTGAACATACTGAACTTTGAAGGTGAAGCTTCGGCCCACCACAACCATTGCTCATCCAGGGGCCTAATTGAGTCTATAACATATCCTAGATGTCCAAAGGGTGTGTCTGCCAGGAATGGCTGCAGTCTCCTGAGGTGAATCTTGACAACTTTGTAGGCCAAATTGATCAAAGTTAGCCAACAAACAACAAAGAATTGAAACTAACTGTCCACACATTTGATGAGCAGAATTAGACATAGGCAGAGAGGGACCCAAACTGAGGACTGACATGACTAATGGGAAATCAATTGTTCAATTGGTATGCAAGGAACTTTTACCAAATGGCAAGAGACTTGCCATGGGACTTTTAAAAAATACAACTTGGAAAACCAATTATGTGACATTTTCAAGCCCACTATCTTGGTGAACACAAATCCAAAAGAAAGAAAAAAGCTATACTTAAATATTCTAAATCCTACAAGTCTTGGGTGAAGGGTCGTATGGGGATTAGTACAGTAGACAATGGAAACTAAAGTCAGTTTTGGGGTAGGGATCAGTACAACAGACAAACAGAATCAAAGTCAATTTGGAAGTGTTATCATTCCCTAATAGAGAAACATCCTCACTTAACTGGAAAATTCATAGAAGTCAAATATGCATTAGCATTGCTTTGTCAGGCATTAACAAATTGTACCTCCCATTGTTGCATGAGTTCAGCATGGAACAACATGGACCCTTAGCGCGCATCACGTTTGGTAAGATATTGTGTGGCATAAACATAATGCAAATCGTTGAACCTTGGGTCTCTGGTACATCAAGTTGGCAAACTCCCAGTGGTCAATCCCAAATTTGGTGCATGGAATTCGCATGTTTTAGTCATCAGAGTGTAGTCCCAATTGCATGGCCTGATGACACCTACTTATTGGTAAAACGGTGAGGCAACATTAAAGGACCATTTGCAGTTGGACTCTTGTCCATCTCACCTGCATAATTGTTTAGAATAGGTCTGCAAGATAGGGAAAGATTTGCTACCAGAAATTTAGGAGTGTACAACTGTTAGATTCATAGGAATCTAAGTAAAATAATTAAACATTAACAGTACGTGTATAAACTATAAACACGCAATTAATTCTTTTGTGAGCTGTAGACTTAGGTGCTGAGTGAAACTCTAATGTGGATCATGATTTAGGCCCACTTTAGACGAGGGTTGAGGGTCCAATTTCCTAGGAACCAATTTGGACTGATTTGAAGCAAATTGAATCCTTGAGTTGGACTATACCTTGGTCCCTAGCCTGATTCTTGGTTCTTCAATCAGGAGCTCTCCTTTTAGCACTGTTTTTTTGGTCCCAACCAATTGATTCCCTTCGAAACAGGTGCCATGTAGGTTTAGCCTCAATTTGCCACTTTTTGGTTTTGGATCCTCGTCTAAAGGCCTTGGGATCAATTTAAAGGTTTGGACCAATAAGATGGTTTGAATTCATTGGTCCCTGGACCTTGGACCCTTGTCTAAAGTCGCCCTTAGGATATAGGGAATTCTCAATAATTCAAGTCAAGGTCGGAAAGAGATATCTGCAGTATTCATCTTTTAAGTTTGTATAATGTGAGATAAATGTTATTTGACTCTGATCATTGCCCTATTCAATGTTTATGTGTCCCTCCTATGAGCAACTTAGGTGTGTAAAAATGAGGGACTACAGTGATGTAAACAATAGAGTAGAAAATGAGTAGAATTTTTCTGTCTACTAGCTATGTACTGACAAGTTGGAGAATGATCTGGTCAAAGAGGTAAATGTTTTGGTTGTCACCTACTAGAGGTAATAGAGGTAATTTGAAGGTCTAATTTTTGAAGTTTAATTTCTTTTCAGTGAGCTTCTCACTGTGATTTTTTTTCTACTTTCAATGTTGCTCAATTGGCCCCTATCTTCTAGGTTCAGGGGATTGATGTGACAAAGTGTCGAGTGAAAACATTGCTCACGTGAATATATAAGTGTTTTGATCATATTTTTATGGTGATAGTTTTAGTTTAATGTTTGAGCTATGTGGTTACATGGACATGTTACATGTAGATGCAAGGTTGTGAGCAAAGTATGGAAGTTATAACAATTTGGCAACATATTCATGCAAGGATGTAGAAAACACACATTTATGATTTAATGGATTCATAATTGTTTTTGCATTAATTAAATGTCAAAAGTCCATAATTAACTAATTTATACATTGCTTAAACACTATGTTTGATTATTGTAGTACACAGCTAACTTGAACACATGTTTGTAAACTATTTACTTAATTGAATTTTGAATATTTGTCATTGAAAGTAAAATATTTGTGAACATGAACAAAAATTGTTTAATAAAATAAATGAAGTGTTAAAATCTCGTAATAAATTATATTTCCAAAAGGGACAAGGATAACCAATCCAATTTTGTAAGAGTCCATAAAGAATCAAGTTTTGCTTATAAATTTATGAGAACATATTTATTTTTAACATCCTCTTATACAAAGTGAATTACAACTCTAAGGGTTTTCAAAAGTTGCAAGGATTTGAAAAAGGGACACTAAAAATGAAACATCCATCAAAATGTGTAACTTGATATATTTACATTATTCTTATGAATAGCAAGGGTCTAGAAAACGCATGTTGGAAGCACTTGGGTGCTATCTTGGACATATATTCACACCCCAACCAATGTTTTTTTGGGGTGAGATCTCACCAAATTTTGACTTGAAAATTATGATTTCAACCAATTTAGTATGTAGCCAAATCTGACCAAATCATCCTATCAATGATCACCACTTCTACTACATCACAAAACTTTCAAAAAAACTCTTGGCTCCAATCTCCAAATGGAAAGAAAACTAATGGAAAATTGAAGGGTCCTATTAGCCCTACCTATTGTGCTTTGCATTTTTTAGATGACGTGCTTCCCAAGTTTTGTTTTTTTTTTTTTTTTTTTTTGTAATGAGCCATTTTGATTGACCCATCACTCAAGAAAAGAAATTATATAGAATTCCTCCCCTTTGGCCCACCTATCTACCAATGAAGCTAGTTAGTTAGTTTTGTTTTCTCCCAAACCACATCGCTTGGACAAAACATAGTACACTTTCAACACCAAAAACATTTTGAAAACCCCTGCCACC
>Ga0209611_10014075_pt1 | contig 10802 bp, 6 predicted proteins | sample S1TSphgellanicum_3_FD_187693 | JGI IMG/M metagenome (GOLD analysis project Ga0209611, IMG submission 187693) | Host-associated microbial communities from peat moss isolated from Minnesota, USA - S1T2_Fc - Sphagnum magellanicum MG (SPAdes) (version 2) | ecosystem: Host-associated > Plants > Peat... | reverse complement strand
AGATTTTGGCAGATTTTGCTACAAGATCCATATGAAAGTAAGTTTTAAGAAAACATTCTTTTATATTTTTGACAATATACTTAAACCATGTATAAAATTTCAAAAAGCACTTGAATTTAGCACTTTTTATTTTACATATAGCTTTTTGGCTATATATTTAGCTAGCAAAACAAAAGGCTGATGTGAGCTTAGCATTCCATTACATTTGTTCCATCTAGTTGTGCTCACAGTCACCTCACACCTCTACAGTTCAACCATTGATCAAATGTAGAGCTGTGTGAGTTGTGACTTACTAGAAGGTGACACATTTCAGTTTCTAATGCGGACATGTGTTTCTTTTAAGTTCTTTAGAAAGTTCATTACATATGAAATGTTCCTAACATTCCTAACAATAATTGTCTGTACATTTCTGGCCCAGGTGCAGCTCTCCAATGGAAAGCACTTGTCCATGTAACAAGAAACAAGGCTCCATTTCAGTGGCTTTCCACCAAGCTCACATGCATACTTTGTGTAATTGTGATGACATCAGCCTAATGGAAAGAGACCCTTTGTCACTTGACATATCCCCATTGTCATATGAATGTACGAAGCCTTAGCAGCAAAGAAGAAAGTAATTTGTCAAAGGAGTGGCCATCTACTTCCCCAACAATTTCCTTGGCCAAAATCTTCTATGGAGAGATTTGGGGTGACTTACAAATCAACAAACATGTGTCCTGGAAAGTGCTGGACCCAAAATCTTTGTTTTGGTGAAAGTAGGACCAATAACAATTGGGCAAGTGATTCGATACATTGGGTCTCAAAAGCATTCAATCAAACAGATTTGCTTTTTCCTAGCCCAACAAAAAGAGGACCAAATCTGATTATGAGTTCTACTATGGAGTCTGGAGTCTGGATCCACTGAAGAGAAGAACTGGTCCCATCCCATCCTTCTCAGCAGAATTGGAATGAACTCTATTGATCTTAGTATTATTTGAGTATCTAAGCAATGATAAGGATGATAAATTGGATCCTCTCTTGCCCCCACCACCATGTTGACTTTGACACAAGTGGAAATCAACCACTTTGTCCCTATTTTTGGTTTGTGTTTGTTAGTCACTACAACAAGATATGGCCTTTCTTATGGCAGTAGGAGGCCTAGACTCATGACACATGTGCAAGTTAAACTTTGTGGTCATTTCATCCATTGCAATGTAATAAATATATTGGCCTATCATATATGTGCGAGGTAAATTACACGATTTCATCCATTCCAATGTAAAAGATATGTGGTATATATTGTGGTTGGAATTAATGTAATAAGTGCCACACTAATGTCAGATCTTACACTAATGACAAATTATGGTATATAGCACATACATTTTACATTGAAATGGATGAAACCACATGATATATGATATTGCATTTTACATTAGAAACCACATAATTTTTCCTCACATGCGCAAAAAACCATAGGTTTCTATTGTTGTAGTGATTGCTTGTAGAGTGGAGAAGATTAGCCAAATGAGCATCATTCCAACATCATTTTAGTAATCCTGGCAGGCTTGCACTTCTTTGTTTGCATTGCCAAACATATGTCAACAACCCAATTGCTAGATCCTCTGGTCTTTCATTCAAGTTCTGCTGGAGCAGTGCTGTAGAAACTGTCTGCAGCATCATGTTAAATGTGATCAGAAGTTTAACACATTGAATGCAGTTGTTTTACACTGCTGTTTCTGATCCTTTTGCTTTTTGTATATGAGTTTAATGGGCTCACCAGCTGCCTGGGTGAGTGCTGATCTTGTTTGTCATGAAGTTGCTGTTTTCTTCTTTGCTAAAGTTGAATTTGGAGTTGTCAAGCTTGTGTGATGCGTGTTATCCCCTGTGGGGTGCACTTCTTGTGTTCAAATTTGCAGCTGTTGTTGGGAAAAAAACTAGGTTTTGACAGGAGTTAATTTTTTTTGAAGTCTTTCTTCTTCCCCTTCCTTCTTGGTTCCTCATCATCCAGCTACAACAAAGGGCAAATCTAGTCTCAGATTGTAGATTTGTTTGGAAAACCAATCTAAATTGGCGAAAGCACAAAAACACCCATTGATGTCCTCACAGCAAGCAAATCCTGTTGCAAAGCACAAGCACCAAAACTCCTTGCGGCAAGCAAATCCTGTTGCAAAGCACAAGCACCAAAACTCCTTGCGGCAAGCAAATCCTGTTGCAAATTCTGGTGAATCTAGTGCTCCTAGTGTGAGGTTGTTCCCTGCTGAGTCTTTTAATCTGTGTTGTATTCTCTCTCACACCTAATTCGCACCTTGTCAAGATTCTCAAGCTTCTAATGATTCTAAATCAGCATTTAGCACTACAAGAAGAATCCAGCAATATGGGAGCTAATTCACAAATCAAAGACTTAGTCTCACAAGTGTTACTATCATCTGCAAGGACAAATCCAGGCAAGAACAAAGGACCAGTTTCAATCTGTGGACAAATCCAGCAGGCCCAAGAAGAAACTTTTGATCTCTGGAGAATGTACAATTTTATTTTGTGAAAAAATTCAACAGTAAAGCCTGCTTGTTGTTGGTCTACAAGTGATTCACAGACAACAAGAGCCCAATGGCAATGGCTACTGTACAGTGTACATACATGATCCAATGTCAAGCTACCAGCTGATTCATCAGCAACTTGCAGCTGCAGCTTTGGATTGTTGGGTGGATTTTCAATATTCCTGTGAGAAGTTCATCCTGTGAGAAACCCAAGTGTTTGAAGTATGCAGGTGCTTGCACAAGGAGACCACCGATGAAGATGAAACCTCTCTAGTGTACCCAATCTAGTCAGAAAAACATGCATTACATTAATTCTGAACTAAACTGCTAATTCTGGACATTTTCTAACCTGGTGGCTGAGATCGAGTTTTCTACTGAATTGGAGGCAAAACATTATTTGTATCTATTGTTACATCATTTGTCCGGTCTTCCCGAAATCAAAGTTTCTCTCCAATTTTCCAACTTCCAAATGATCAATTGTTAATTCTGAACTTTTCAAGAGATGTACAAAGAGTGAGGAAAAATTCGATCACCACCATGATTGCCAAGCCATTGGGAGAAGACTTCAACTTTTGTTGATTAAGGTTCCAATCCAACATCGGTTGCAAAGCTGGTAAGACAGATGGAGAAGCATCAAGCGTAGACAAGGGCAAGAAAATGTCCTATCTCCTTGCCAACTTTTCCCAAATCAAAGTTTTTCTCCAACTTTCCAACTTCCAAATGGTCAATTGTTAATGGTGGATTTTTCATAAGATCTCCAGAGAAAGATTGAGAAAAGCTTCACCATCACTGCCATTGCCGATCAGTTGGGAGAGGCTCGTATAGGCCTAGTCATGGATAACATGTTTTGGTGTAGACTTCTTCTGTTGCTCAAGGTTCCAATCCAACATTGGTTGCAAAGCTCGTGAGACAGATGGAGAAAGCATCAAGTGCAGACAAGGGTGAGAAAACATCCACTAGATATATCCCCTTGCCGACTTTTCCCATCTGCAATACCACTCTCTGATGATCTGGATTTGCAGCAGCTGAATTCGAGCTGGTCGCAGAGTCTGATGATGAGACTAAAAGCTGGAAGTTATGGATTGATGCCATGGTTGCTCGGCCCTTGAAGTCTAGTGACCAGCATCCTCTCTCCTGGTTCCATTCTGGTGCCTTGCTCTTCAATGACAGCCTTCCAGCAGGAGCTGGTGCAGCTTCCCGGTCCTGATCCGCTTCTTCTGCTGCAGCATGATGCTCAGAAACCAGGAGCTGCTTTTCATCATGAGCTTCCAGATCAGTGGCGCTGTGCACGCGTGATCGACTCACTTGTCGTGATCTCGTGTTCAAAAAACAGCTCCATGGCGCAGTGAGAAACGACCTTACAGTTCTTGTTGCAGAAGACGTAACTGCGGCGTTGCAGGGCAAACTTGGAGCTCCTTGACTAGTCATTGCAGTAGTACGAGATATCCTCGACTTGGAGCTCCTGGACTTTGTTGTTGAGGCGGTTCCGGAAGAAGAAGAAGAAGAAGAAGTTGCTGGTGATTTCAAGCCGCAACTGAGCTTGCGCTGGCGCGCGCCGCCCACAATTTCTTCGCTGTACTTGACGCGCAGTGGAGATTTCTCCCGCGCCGGATCAGCAGCTTCGTTGTTGTTATGTAGGAGGACGACGAACTCCGATCTGGAGAAGTTGGACTTGACAGAGGCCTGCACACTGGAGCAACCCGAAGCTGCTGCTGCTCTAGTAGTTCCCTTCTGCACCAAGCTTTTGGTATCCGTGCTGATTTCGAAGGAGGAGCAAGAAGGCATGTAACGCTTACGAGCTGCGAGAAGAAAATACTCCTCCTGGCCGTCCACTGCACCTGCATCATGATCCTGCAAGCTCTGCAAGCTCTGGAAGAAAAAGAAGGAGTTTCCCTTCTTCTTCAGCACGCACTGCAGCGGACAATCCGTCGCCGCTTGTCTCCGGATGGAAGCAGGGAAACGAATCAAAGAAGAAGAAGAAGAAGAAGAAGAAGTACTACTCCTATAACATGTCACGGATTTTTGCTGCATCACGGGAGCAGAAGCAGGAGCCTCCTGCTGCTGCTGCAGCACCACCTGACGCCAACTTCTACAAACTCCAGCTACCGCCACGATGCGTCTCCCCTCTCCCCTCTGTCCACACCCAGCTTCCAACACGCGTTGCAACACCAAAGCCAGAATTTCTGGCGCCAAACTCTCCCAATCCGACCGCAACCCCATTACAATATTTTTTCCTCACCTCTCTCTTTCTCTCACCCTCGTCCTCCTCTCCTCCACCAAGTTCCAACCAAATCTCTGTAGGAAAACTCTCACAAAACTCTTCTCTTTCTCTGGTTCTCTCTCTCTCTCTCTCTCTCGCTCGACCGACACTTCCGGACCTGGGAACAATCTTCAAAACACCCAGAGACGGACACTAGTGTGGATTGAAACTTCAAAACTACAAACCTTGCTGCATGGTTGTTGGGAAATCAAATCTGCTGCAAAAAAATCATCAAGTCTGAATCTCTCATTGTTCTGTGTCTGGCCTTGAGCAGCAGCGAGGGGCATGGAGCATCAGGTCTGAATCTCTCATCTCATTGCTCTGTGTCTGGCCTTGAGCGGCAGCAGCGAGGGGCATGGAGCAGGCGATGGTGCAAGCGCGATGGTGCGAGCGATGGTGCGAGCTTTCATTATATGAGAGCGCAAGGCAGGGCAGGCCAGGACAGGGCAGGGCAAGGCAAGGCACGACAGGGCATGGCATGGCAGGGCAACAGGACAGGGCAGGCGAGCGGGGCCCTTGAGGACCAGCACGCGCAGAAGAACAGTGGCGAACAGTGGCGAATGTGCAGCTGGACGGAATCAACTAAATCCAAAACACGGCAAAAATGGCCACATTGCACACGCTTACCTACCCCACTTTCCCCCCTCCTGCCCCCACCCCCTCAACGCCACCCATAATAAAAGAAAAACAACTGGGCCAGGGCCCAGCCTCCAGGACTAGGTATAAATAATTTTAGGTATATACTCAAAAATATCAAGAATGGTGGTATATTCAAATATAATTGAAAATGATATAAATTAAAGAAAACCATCAAGAATGAATTTATAATAAACCATAATTGATCCAAATTGGTTTTTTTCCAATTTTTTTGAAAACAATGATGTATTCGAAAGTAATTTGAATATGGTATAATCAGAAAATTAGAAGAAAATTATATAATTAGAAATGATTATTATTATGCTTTAGAAAAAGAATAATTGGAGATAATTTAATAAATAATAACGACATTGATATTAATCCTCACCCAACAAAACTAATGAATGAATGAATGAAATGATGTAATTAATGGATTTATGGATGTGGAATTTATGAGTTCCAAAATACAATTATGAATTCATATATCCAAAACTAATAAAAAATGATATAATCTGCCCTGAATAAACTAATGAAAGAATGAAGTGATGTAAATGAATGAATGAATGAATGTGGGTACGTGGAACTCATGAGTTCCAAAAGACATTATTAAATTCATGGAATCAATTTTTTTTTCAAAAGATGATTATAGTAAAGAATAAATAATTAATAATAATATCGAAATCTTCCTCCAACAAACTAATGAAATGGATGAAGTGAACTCATGGATGAAAGAATGTGGAATTTATGGGTTCCAAAACACAATCAAAGTTCCCAAATAGGTACTCTTCCCCCACCAAACTAAATGAAAAGAATGAAGTGAAGTGAATGAATGAATGTGAAATTTATGAGTTGCATTTTTGTGCCCATTCTCATACTACTTTGCACAGGTGGATGGATCTATTGGCTTCTTGGTGGGGTACTTTTGTGATGATGTGTTGGGTTGAGATTTTCTCTCAAGTTTTTTCTTTTTGGGGACACTTATGAGGTTTGGTGGATTGGGTTTTGATTTTTTCACCTTGAAAGTTTTTTTTCTTTTTGTGAGCACTTATGAGTCATGAGATCTATTATGTTGAGTTATGTTTTTAGTTTTTTTTGGTTTCTTTTGGTTTTGGGGCTTGGGGGGAGGAAGTGGGCGGGACTTCTCTCTCAGATTTGTGACACGGTTCTTTATTGAGTGGGTTGGGTGTGTAAGAGGGATTGATTCAAGAGATGAGGTTGGTTTTCAGCTGCTGAGTAGATGAAGATATTTTCAGCACAACTCTCTGGGAGGTAGGTCTGACTTTATGAGCACTACAATGAGAGTCACGATTCAAGGAGAAAAAGCCTTTGAGCTAAAAGTACATCCTTAAGAGATCATAATCGCATCCCATATGACACAACAACATGTAGACTGAAGCTGTCTTGACAGATTGTTTGTTTGTTTGCTTGTTTGTTTGCTGTGGGACTTGTCTTTTCCTTGAGGAAAAAAATTCCTAGTATCTGGGTTCAATGTTACTAAGAATGGTTGTCAACAAAAGTGTGCTAAGTTAGCCTAGTGGGATCTGATCCAAACTTTTAAAAAACTTTAAAAAGGCCCCAAAATTGTTCCACATAACTTACTTAGCAGTGACTCCGTGAGGTTGGGTTGGAACTTGGCATGGAATAGATCCATCTTTTCTTGTTACATTTACTAGTTGAATTTACAAACTAAGTTGGACCAAATAGCCACACACCGAACATGCCCCAATTCAAATCAAATGAATCAATGGTGAAATGTAAAAAGCCACATTAACCCTTGATTGACAATACATTTAAGGTTTAACCACCGTTTTAAGCCTCAAGCACATTCAGCTCTAGAACAATTTTAATAGACCCCCTTGACATTGGTTCCCCTCCTATGCCCTGTATTCTTCCAAGCTCTCGCATGAAATCAACCACACATCTGGTTGCAATTGGTTGCACAAGGGGCACAACACTTGCAAACTAGCCATTCTCGTAGCAAGTTGTTACAATTTGGGGAATCAAGGTGTAGGATTAGAAGTAGTGGTTCCTTTGGGTTGCTCACCATATTCTCTCTCCCCCCCCACCTTCCATAGCCAACCTGCACAACCCTGCCTTAATTGTTTCCTCCTCCTAACCTACAAGCTTGCTTTTATCTTTGCCACATGTAGACACTTATGGGGATGGGTACTAGAATAAACATGAATTAATTGACAAATATGTTATAAAACTATGTAGGCTGTTGTCTTGCTAGAAAAAAGCCCCAGAGTTTCTAAGGTTATAGCCTCACTTTAGCCTGAGGCTGGCACATGCTGGTACATGCAACTCTTCCAAAGGGGTTTTTTAAAAAACCTTTTTCTTTAAAAAAGTAAAGAAAAAGTTTTATATTTGCATCGATTAATCAATCGCATAAGTCCTCAGAGAAGCATATTTTGAAAATGCTCCCAACCTGGTTGAACTGCATAAGTCCTCAGAGAAGCTTATTTTGGAAATGCTCCCAACCTGGGGCTTTACCCGACACATAAATGACCAAACCAAAAACTAACCCAACGAGCAACCCACGTGGGTGAGACTATGAAATATCAAAACTTGAAAGGTAGATTGCACTCCCTTTAGGAAATGCATTGACTTTCACATCATACTTACCCAATTGCAAAAATACTTCACTTGAAAGGTAGATTGCCCTCCCTTTAGGAAGTGCATTGACTTTCAAATCATACTTACCCAATTGCAAAAATACTTTACTTGAAAGATAGATTGCTCTCCTTTGGAGGCAGGAGGTGCATTGACTTTCATAACATACTTACCCAATTGCAAAAATACTTCAGAAAGTAAACAAACCGACACTATGTTTTCATATATATGAGATGTCAAGTTATGTTGACTCAAATGTATCAAAATGATGATGAAATAACAAAGAACTTATATTATATGTGCAAAGTTTCCTGAGCAAGTGCGGTTTTCACTCTTTAGGACTATTTTTGCATGACTAGCCTCGTTCCTTTCTAAAAAAATGAATTGTGACAAACATTCATATCTTTTCAAAAAAATAAAATTAGTGAGCCCACTGTGTACAATACTAATAGTGTTACACAATGCTGAATCACCAACATAATACACTCATGAGGATTCAACAGCCCCAAGCCTTGGTTGCACACCCTTGGGTGACTGGTTTCTCTGGAGCCCGGGTTGTAACAACGTGGTTAGGTGACTAGTCCTCCTGGACACCTGCAAAAAGTAAAGAAGCCCAGAAGAAAGTACAACTTCTTGCAAGCAATTCATGAGTGTGTGACTACTCCACTTGTTCAACTTGTTGGTGTTCTCCTTGCTTCCCTTTCCTCCAAGGTTTAGTAATTGCATGGATGATGATGAAGAATGACCCAGAAGCAATTTAATCTTTGGGCTTGCAAAGATTTAAACCCTAAACCCCTTTTGGTCTGGTGAGCATTATAAGTTATCACTCCAAACTCCCAAGAGCTGGGGGGGGGCACACACATATTGCCTCAATTTTGGCACATTGTGTCCAACTTGTGCGTGCGGTAGTTTGGAAATTAAGCACAAACTGTTGAAAAATGTTTGGAATTTGTTGCAAGATATGCTACCGATCAATCATACATTTGTTGGGTTTATTGGGTTATAATAATGGAACTAACTGTAGACGACTCGTGTCAGCTGGCAGAATGGAAGTTTCTAACCCATTTGTCTTTGCATGGCTCCAGGTTGTACATTCATTATTTTCCAGCTTTTGCAACAATATCCTGGAGGAAGGAACAAGGAGCTTGGCAAACTCCATGTGAACCCCACCCATGGTTGTACACTTAACTTAGGGTATGAGGCTGTGATCCTCCATTTGGGTGGGATTGGGTTTGGGGTTGGGGTTTGCTTCCATTTTGTCTCTCCCCTTATTTCAATGTCATACATATTCCCAAGTTTTCTTGCCCTTGGTTTCCATGTCAAAACACATATTGTGTAATATTTGGTTAGATGTAACTAACCTTTGCTTGGAGGTACATGTATGTGCCTTTCCCATATTAACATATGGATAGGGGTTTTAAAGTTTCCCAGATTGGACAATCCACAAAGCTTTTATTTCTTTCAGGCTCTATTGAGAGGGAAGAAATGATTTTTTTTTTAAAAAGGTAAAAATTTCCAATGGGGAAAAAAACATTCAAACCCCATAAAACCATAGCAAAGAGATGTTGTTATACCTTGTTTTAAGGTTCACAATGCACATTTTCAATTACCATAATTCTCCTATTCATTTATTTATAAATAATGGGTGAAGAGCATGGGTGAATATTTACCAATTTATCCTAAATTTACACCATGGATTTAAACAAATAAATGTAATGCAAAAAGTATTGTACATTTATATTTCACATTAATGTGTTCGGCCAACCTTGAGCATATTGGAACATAGTCATAATGTTGGGGCAAACTTAACTGTTCTCGAATAGTGGCAAATAGTGTTAACTACCAACACTATCAGGGTAGTGTAGGTAACACCTACACTTGTGTAGGCAAAGGTTGAATAGGCCACAAGAAACACCTGATTATATATGGCTTATCCCATTATTAACAAACAACAGATAATTCAGCACTTGGATGTGGTGGGGCATGTTATGGAAGGTGGTCCCAAATTAAATTTCAGTTCAAACTTGGTGTTGTGAAATGTTGAAAAAAAATTGATTAGTAATTTGAGCATGCTACCATTTCAATTTCATATCCAATTATGCATCATTGTGTTATATGTGTGTGTGTATGTACTCTTGGAATTGAAGCAAATTGCAATGGTTGTTCTAAAGATAAGCTTGAATTTAATTTTTGAGTGATGACTCATGTGCATGTGAACTTCGCTTCATGCATGAAGCTTTCTTGTATCTTTGAGAGCTTTGCCTCATATGTAGATTAGCATGCCCCAATTGGAATTTATGCATAAAATCCTCTCTCGTACTCAAAATGTGTAAAAAATAATTCAGGATTTTGTTTGATATACATTGGTCAAAACACGCATGTAAGCCAATTTTGTAAAAGAAAGTCACTTTTGGCCCTTGGGTGGCTCAAAAAGTGAACGCATTATTTTGCTTTGTTGCATTGATGGGAGCACATTCCCTTATATTATTATCAAAAGAGTGTGTTTTGTACATTTGTACAATTAATTCTCAACAATTTTTCTTTCCATTGCAAGCCAAAAAAATGATCATGAAGGAATATTGACGAGCATGTTTTTTAAAGCAAGCAATTCTCAAATGACAAATTTTGAAATTTTCAAAATGGATCGATGTTGTCACAATGCCTTCATTGTTAAAAAGAAAATTCTTTCATTGGAGACTATGAAAATTTCTCATTCATCACACATATATTAATCCACAAACTAATTGGATTTTAATATCTATATACCATCTACAATATCCATC
>Ga0209611_10014074_pt1 | contig 10802 bp, 6 predicted proteins | sample S1TSphgellanicum_3_FD_187693 | JGI IMG/M metagenome (GOLD analysis project Ga0209611, IMG submission 187693) | Host-associated microbial communities from peat moss isolated from Minnesota, USA - S1T2_Fc - Sphagnum magellanicum MG (SPAdes) (version 2) | ecosystem: Host-associated > Plants > Peat... | reverse complement strand
TAGGGGTAATGAACTCCAACACTTGAAATGGCATGTAACCTAACAAATCTAGTTGGCTACAAATTACCTAATTGGTTGAAAGGTTGTATTTAACTTAGGTCAAATTCTGGTCGGAATCGGGATAATGGCAATATTGCTTCAGATGCAACATATATAGTTAGGCTAGTGGCCTATATTATAGTTGTTGGGTTAGTGGAGATAACATGCTTTATTGGTGATATTGCCATAACACCACTGGTGCCACATTTTGTCCCAATTTCTTGAGGTGTTTGATGGTCACCTCTTCCCATCCCCTTATCAATAATAGGTTGACTATCATGTCTAGATGTTTTTAAAAGGGAACCTTTATCTGCAGCTTCAGCTTGATTTGTAACATAGAAAGTGGAAAAAGGTTTTTCCGTTGTAAAATATTTCAATTACTGGCAATCTTGAAGTTTCTTTTGGGCAACCACCGTCACATCTTGTTTAGTTGCTTCAAATGTTTGAATACCTCCTAGAAAAAATAAACCTTATTAGTAAAGAACAATAAAAGTTTATGTCTACATTAATGTACAACATTTGCCATGTCACATGAAGCTTTTAAATGTTTTTTGATCTATTTGATTACAAAAGGTTTAGAATGCACGACATTTTCCATGTTACAAGGAGCTTCAAAATGCACAAAATGGTCATTGAAAAGAGCAGCCTATAGTTTTAATTACATCTATATGTTGGGAATAGTGCATATTTACTTGTCTTGGCAATAACCCAACCCAAGTCAATGGCTTCTTTCCATATTACCCAAGTAGTGAAGGTTACATCAGAATCACAACTTTCTAGATCTTCATGGAAGTGTTGCCATGTTGAAATAGATTCCTACTTGATTTGCAAAGCAAAGTCTAGTATAGCTCACAATTGCACATGATGCATCCATTCTGTGAATTCTACATGCCATTCATTAAAAGAAAATAATGTTTCATATGCATGAATGGCATGGGTTTGCCAACCCTTTGTAGCTAATGATCCCACCCCTCCATCAAACAATAAGGGTCCCTCCTCTTCAATCATTTCGAAGAATAGCCAACCATTGCCTACTATGTGACCCTTAAGAAAACCATATTGATGTGTTGCTTTGGGTAGCTCCGCATAGTGGGTTCACTATTCAACTCTATAACCCTCTTGAAAATAGTTCTAATTTAAAAAACCTTGTAGACCATGGCACATGGTCAAACATCTGTAACCTTTTCATGTTGCACACAACATCATATAAGCTTGTGGCTTCTTCTTGGTTATGTGCCCATGGAAAAGTGGGAGCAAGATGTTGGAATGCATGAATTGAAATGAATAGGTGGTAAAATGGGCGCCAACCCCATTTCCTTTCCTCAACTTCTACAACATGCAAAATGTCAAAATCTTGCATTTGCCTATTAACGTAATCCACCATCTTTTCTACATGTTCCTTTGCCCATTATACTTCAAGCTTCTGGTTGTCATGTTCAAGTAACTTGTATTTGATGTATTCAACAAGTGAGGTGAACTTGTCATCCATAATTTCAGAGTTCATTACATGGCCAACAACATTTCACACTTCTTTCCTTTGGGCTTTTGATAAACAACCCTAACACAAGGTAATAAACCTTGCATTGGTTAGTAAATTCTTCACAATCATAAGGAACGTGTTCAATATATATCATTACAAAGTAAAAGGAAAACATTATAAATATAAATTTGTAACATGTACATGGAGTTTTGAAATGATGGGCACATTTCAAAGTCCTTTTACTAATGAGTTTTGTAATTATGGCCATGTTTCAAAGTCCATGTAACAAGGAGTTCTGAATCTTGGGCATATTTCAAAGTCCCTATAACAAGGGGGTTTGAAATTATGGCCATGTTTTAAAATCCTTGTAACAAGGAAGTCCAAAATGTGGCCATGTTTCAAAGACCTTGTAACAAGGGGTTGTGATATTATGGGCAAGTTACACAGGCCCCCTAACATGAAAAAAGGTAGTAGTTAGTAGCATGAAATAATCTAATATCATGTTACAAAAAAATCTTAACCAAATGTAATGTTATGGATGCACACATAGGGTCCCGAAACAAGGACAATAAAAGAGAGGATGCAAACAAACCATAATGGACAATTGGAAATGGGGATGTTACAAAAAGCTAAAAAGTTAAATTTTGTGTTTAGAATAACCTATTCCAATAGTGATGACTTGAACTAGACCGAAATGATGCCAAAACCTTTACAAAAAAAAGATATAATTACATTATGTACATGGAACATAACCTAGTTTGATGGCATAAACAAAAGAAGAATGATGGCATGAACTAAAGTATAACATGATGCAAAACATTTGTTACCAACAAAAAAGCTAAAACTGGATGCTACAAATGCACATTGGTATTTAGGAATTTAAATACAATTTGTGATGTTTACTTGATCCTTCATAGTCCATTGGTCAACTGACATTGAAAAGACGTTATCAATCCATTTTGCCCAACCTCCTTTAGGGAGAGCCCAATATATTGCAAGTTGTTTCTTGAAATCATTAATAGAGTTAGTCAACCAATCATACTTCCTCAACATATATGGGACTAAGCTAAATAATCCGAGTGGATGTTTGAAAGGAAAAGGTAATAGTGGCTCCCATGAAAGTGTAACATGTTCATCGGCCTCTACCTCCACACGTTTATACTAACTACGTGCATTTTCAAATTCCTCACCACTTTTCAACCCCTCCAATTGAATTTCATGTTAATTAAGAATTGGAATTATAGGCAAGGATTTAGGAAGATTTTTACCTTTTGAAACACATCCCATTAGCTGAGTCAAGGACTTTGGAATAGTCTTGGGCCTCATACTGCAAGGAGAAAGTGCAATAACTTCAACTGTAGAATCTATTGGTGGAAACCTTGTCTTGGACATTTTGTTCACCTTGTAAGGCTAGGTGAATAAGATGTTGGTGCTTTTGTGTATGTTAATTTTCACCAATCACATATGTGTCAAGTTTACTGACATTCTATTCATGCATAGGTTTTGTAACTTTCCCCATGATAGTATAATCATCCTCATCTTTTGATGATGGCACATTCACTATGGTAGACATTGTTTGTGCACCTCTTTGTTGCCCAATTGCCTTTAGTTGTTTCAATTTGAACTTTGCTTTTGGCAGGACACCTTTGGATACTTGTAGATGATCTACCACAACATTTGTGGATTCCAATTACAACCCAATGTTTGATGCAACTACCCTTGGATCAAATGTTGATGCTTGTTGTTTACAATTGTCTTTGCTATAGATAAGCTTTGGAATTAGCCCCTTGAAACTTTTGAACTTGCACACTTGAACATCCACATGGTCTCCAATTCTAGGGGCACCCTTATCTAGGTCTTGCTTTACATCGAATTCTAATTACGACCTTAGCTTGAAAGGCAACGCACAACCATTGTTACTTTCCATTGCGCATTTCATAAGCTTGAACATTTGGGCACTATGTAGGTTAAGAAAAATAGGAAGAGGGATCTAGTTTTTTGTGCCTGGGTGAAATGGACCAAATTCACACCCTTTAACCCTATGGTTAGACAACCTTAACTTACTAGACCATTCTCCCCCACAATATATGCATTGGAAGTTAGGGTGATCCTTTTCTCCTTGTAGCGAAGGAATTTGAATAGTTTGGCTCTCCTCAAATAATTCGTGATAAAGCTCAAGGATCACCCATTATTCTATGAACTACCCAAGATTCATTTTGACATAATACCTCAACAAGCCTTCAAAATGCTCCTTTGACACCATCGCATTGATATTCTTGGTGGCCATAATTGATAAAACACCAACCACAAAAAACTCTGAATGTGAAAGATTATTCTAGTATGTTCTATAATATTAACCCAATACAAAACTATTAGGAATTGATTGAGGCTTCCAAAGGATTAAGTCTATACCCATTGCTCTTACAACAAACAACATCAAAGTGTAGCCCAACAAAATGCAAAGTTGTGGAAATAATAAACTCACCAAAGGTTTTGTTATAGTCTAGGGTTTAGGGAAACTAATTGACAAGTTTAAGGTTCTATAATATCTTGATGATGAATGTTTTTGCACCAAAATAATTGTAAACATGTTACAATGCAATGGGTTAAAATAAATATGCATATCTAAACCAAGTTGCCAACTAAAATGTTGCATACTAGGAACTGTTTTTAAAAAAAAACTTAGCTACAACTTCATGTGAAAGAGTTACATCATAAATGTATCACATTAATATTGCACAAAAAAACAACAAAAGCATATGCAAGAGGAGGATATTAGAATGATGATTAGAACTTGTCTTTCAATATTTATACATGAAAGGTCTAAAATAAAATTCTTTTCCAGCAATGACATATATAGAACATGTAAGACTGAGATGTATAGTAATAACTAAACATGGACTAACAATATAAAAATATACACTAAGATAATAACATGATATCAATAGGTTACAACCCATATTTAGACATTATAATAAAACAATATGCATGTTACAACAAATACATGTACATGTTACAAGATATCATTAAGTATGCATATAGAAAAAAAACATTATGGAATTAGAAGCTACATACAAATGTAACCAAGGCAAGGATACACTATATATGTACATGACAAACTAACATAATGATATGAAATTAAATGTTACAAGAAACCTCCACAAGTTAGGAGAGATTATCAGATGTTACAACAAATTGGGATTACCATATTATCAAGGTATAGGGGACTAGTTACAACAACATCAAACCAACTTCCCCAAACAACTAAAAGCTACATTATAAGATGGGATTGACATTATCTAGTGATCCATGTTACACCTAGGATTTTGTACACAAATTGTGGGCATGATACAAAGGATAGATTGGATACCTTGTTGAATTGAGTTGCAAATTACAAATTGTGGTTAAGTGGACATGTAGGGATAGCCATGGAACGTTGTTAAATGTCACATGAAATAATTGGGATGATAACATCAAAGCAAGTGGGAATGGTTATAGGAAAGAGCAAAACAAGTTACATACCTTAACTAATAAGGTATAAGATCAACAATTCATGAGTGAGGACATGTTCCAAGACATGTTGTGAGATGTTACATGAAATTGAGATAATTATATTTTTTGGGCTAGTGGACCTAGTTACAACACCATCAAACAAGTTCCATCAAAGGACTCACAAGGTAAAATATTGTAAAAGCGGGCTTGCTACAAGACTTGGACATGTTACTTGGAATCAAAATCATTAAGTAAGTCATGTTTCAATTAAGATTGAGTTGATAGAATAGGGCAATTTAAGCAAAATAAAGAATAAAACATAGTTTGTGGGCATGTTACAGAGGATAGATTGAAGTTGTTCGGAATGAATACCTTGTTGAAATGAATTGTAGGTTACACAATGTGCTCCAATTGGTCTATAGAGGCACCACGAAGACATTGTCAACACAAAATGGGGACAATTCGTGGGCATGCATGTTACAAGGGAAAGCCTAAGATTGTAATATGATTGAATGCCTTGTTTAAAATGAGTTCTAGGTTACAAAGGACAAGAAACCAAAAAAAACCATGGAAACAAGAAGACTTAATAATATGTACATGTTACAAGGGAAACTATTGAACAATGCATACTTTTTCAACTCTAAGGTAGACGAGCTAGATTTTTTGTAGAATGTCATTGAGCATACTTGAAATTGGATGAAGGAATAGCGCCTACAAGAAACATGCGATCAAGGAGTTGTTATCTATCTAGTCAAGAAGGGGAATTCGGATCACTTTGGGAGATGCAAAATGTTGAAGACTCTGACCAAACTAATGAAGGTAACAATGAAGAAGGAAGGAAAGAGAGATCTACATGTAGGCACACAACATTTGAACAAAATTGTTCACTTAACAACTTTGGAAAAGTATTGAAAAAAGATTTTCCACTTGTAATTCATGCATCCAAGTTTGCCAAATAGAGATAACTTCTTCTACATGTAATTTCTACAATGAAGCTAATAACATCTAATTTCTACAAGCAACGTAGGACCTTCGAATTGGGCAATGCAAGCACCTAGATAAAGTGTTGTAGAAGCACCTACAACAGTTGTATTGATGCAATTGATCAACGACGAAGGCATCGAAAAATAGCCAAAGCTATTGTGAGAGCATTTGATACTGGGCGCAAGTGTGTAGAGAAACGATGGAGGGAGATGTTGTAGGATGTGCAATACAAAACACAAAACATGCGCAATGACGAAGGACAAGGACGACGCCCTAAAGCAAAAAGGTGTGTGGTCATGACAATGGGAGGACATGGTGGTATGGCATGCATGGCACAAGAGTACCATGGGGATGGGGATGTTGATGGTCCGTTACGCAAAATAGGTAATGTGGGTGTTAGGATCTTAAGCCTACTGTTTAGGACAGGGAGAGACCTTACACCTATGCAAGGACCCTCCACTCCTTGTACTCTAAAAGTCCCTCCACTCCTAAAAGTAGGACTAAGACTGCTCCTCTTTTTCGAGGAGGGATCTTCACAGATATAAGGTGCCCTCAAAACATATTATGAAATTTCTACATGTGCTTTACATGTAGGGTAATGCCCTTGCAACAAGCAAGCAAGGGCATTACCCAGTGTAATGATTGAGGCAGGCCAACACAAGGGCAGGCCCTACCATAATGGCAATGTCCTATTGCCAAATGGAATGCCTGCCCATGTGCTCGCACGAGTGCAAGGTGAGGTCATTATGAATTAGTGGTTATGGCACAAAGAGATTGCAACATTTAGAGGTAGAGTTGAGAGGTTTCATCAAGGTACAAACATTGCAGGCTTACAGTAAGTGCATGTTCTTTTCTCACTCTGACTTGTTCTGATGGACAAACAGCCCAGTTCTTCCATTTCATTCTCAAAAGAAACAAATTCTTAAGTCTCGTTCAGTCCTCCTCATTCCACTGGCATGTTGTTTGTGCAATTGCCAGGCAGGGTTATAGAGGAAGCAAGCAAACTAGCTAGTAATAATAAGCTTGGACCCACATGAGTGGAGGAGACAGAAGAAAAATGATCACTTGTTCACATGGAATGGTCATGGGTTCAAATTCACTGTTATTTGCATCTGTGCGTGTGCACTCTGGGTTTAGAAAAATGAAATTATGTACTGGGTTTTTGTCTCCTTCTACAGCCAGACCCCTCCCTCCCTCACCCCCAACTTGAGTGTCTGAAAGACTGAAAACAAATTCATGATTGCATCCACAAAACTCCAACACCACACACACACACACACACACACACACACACACTCTCTCTCTCTCTCTCTCTCTCTCTCTGTGATTGGCAAAAACCCAACTCATTATTTCTCTGGAATGCTCCCAATTATAGCTTCACTTGTTATGGAAAGTTAAGCAATTTTGGGTGTGTCCCAAGCAGCTTCATGTTATGACACTTCTGTACTACCCATACAGGGCTTTGCTTTGCTTTTCTTTTATTTTTATTTTTTTGTTTGGCCAAAATTGTCCTTTGTTTAGCAAAAAACATACTGGGGTGACCCATCATTAGGTGTAGGTAGGATGAGGATGCATAGAGCCCACCTTCTTCAACATTGGGTACTATGTATCCTTCTGCATTATTTTAGCCTTTGATCATTTGGGAGGGGGGGGAGGGTGGAAGTGGCTTTTTGATTAGTTTGGCTTTTGGTTTAGTAACTTTGGGCCTTTTCAATTACGTGATGGAAAACAGGAGATACGCTCACAAGTTTGCATGCAAATCAACGAGTATGGTAACCTAGAGAAATATCAGGGTATAATATATAGCAATTCTGATATATGGTTGTGATCTAGTCCAAATTTAATATATTGCAAAATAAGAAGCCATTGCCAAAACAATGGAAAGGTTTTTTTTGAGAAATTTGCAATAGAAAGATTTGATCAATTTAAGTATATAAATGATTTCAATTGAATTGAATTAAATTAAATTATTTCTCTTTTGCCTTTGTGTGTGTGCGTGTGTGTGTGTGTGTATGTGTGTGGGTAGTGTTCATTTAAAAAAAATCTTAAATGTAAGAGAAGGTACAAACAAGTCTCAAGTCATATACATGTAAGGTGTGTGTTCTCAGAGGTGAGTTGTTTACCCATAGCCCAAATCCTAGAGACACCTCTGAGAACTCACCTCTGAGAACACACACCTTACATGTATTGTTTGATGCAACATACTGCAATCAAAGCATGGATCATCCAAATGAGCTCTCTGCTCAATATATTCCACTACAACTTTAGTGTCATTCTTTCAGAAGTTAATGCTTTTTATTCCCATTCACATAGCATACAAAACCATTGTTTATAAAAGATCACAGTAACCTTGTTGATGATGGTGGTGGTGGCGAGTGGCCCAGCTTTGGAGATGGGTGGGGGTTTCAACTTGGGGGCAGACCTTAGGTGGGGCAAGTCCAAAGCAGAGAGGACAGGAAGGCTGTGGGCCAGAAGCATTTTTAAGTGTTGAAAACTGTTGCCCTTGTGATTCAAAGATTGCTTAAGGTGTGTTTGTCATGATACCTTGTCCACCCACTATTGCAGTGATGGTAACACAAAGAGTTGGGTTGGGGTTCACTTGTAAATAGTGAGTGTGCTAGCTAGCCTAGTCCACTATTCATTTAAGTGTGGATTATCACTATTTTATGGTGTTTGGCTCTGGCTCCTATCTATCATAATAGTGCACTTCTACCAAATGTGGGTGCAGTTCATTAGTCCTTGTTCAATAGATCAATGAATCCATTGGATTCTCACTAAATCCTGTTCAAGGGAATCAATGAATTCATTCAAAATCCAATGAAAGCACTTGATAAATAGTGAACATACTTTTTGTAATGATGGTTACAGAGTGGGGACGGGATGCAAGAAGTCATACTCAACCATCAAACTTCATGGGCTTGTTGTGTTGTGCTTTGCATGGTTTTGCATAGACTTGCATGGTTTATGTTTTAAAGGTTTGTTTTTCTTTGTGGGATTTGAATCTACCATCGCAAGGAAATAAGATCTAATTATCAGTATCATTTGCTTATTTCTTGTTACTTGAACCAATTGGATTCAATTTTAGATTTATTTTAATTCTTCGAGTTAGTGTAATCAAACCTTATAACAAAACTTCACAAGGTGCCATAGTGTTTTTCTGACGACCCCAAAAAGTTCAATGAAAGTGTTTAGTCTCTTGCAAAGGGGATGCTGGTAAACACCCACCACAATAATGGGTGACCCACCAAAATAGTGGGCGACCCACCAGACTGACAACATCCCACTTTTACTTGCAATGGAAATACACCCATAAGTTTTGTACTATGAGGAAAAAATAAATAACTTTGATTTGCACAATGTGCGTTCCATAAGGAAGAAAATGTGCCCATATGGAGGAACAATGTGTGCAAAAGGGGGAGCCTTACCAGCATTTTCTTTTGTGGCAAAAATTTCGCCATTTTGCAAAAAATAAAAAAGGCCCGTAACATCTAGAAAGGATTTGTTTTTAAACTAAAGACCTAAAGTCGCCAGATTTCCCCAAAAACAAAAAAAGTCGCCATATTTTTACCAAAGGCCTTGGAGGTTAACCACATTATATAAGGATTTTCAAAAAAATTCTGTTGTCAAATCTACACGGTTGCCAAATCTAACTAGATCCTCTAGTTAATGCTTTCCAGTTTAGCCACATGCCAAAACTGAAAAAACACACACTGAGCCTTACTAGTGTGTTTTTTTGGGTGAATATTTTTCAAAATGACAAAAATTGAGTGATTTTTAGGTGTTTTAAGTATCCCAAATGTTTCTGAAAAATTAAGAAAATTCCAGAAATCACCAGATTCTTTCCAAATTTTAGGATGATAAAATTTTGTTTTGGATAAATTTTTATTGTCAAATCTGGCCAAATCATCTTAGGGATGATCATCACTTCAGCTACACCAAAAAAAATTAATTAATTTTTTTATTATTATTATGTATTAAAAAGCCTTGAGCCTTAGGTATGGGCATAAGGTTCCTCGGTACCAGGGTCACCTTTACACTAAAGCCTGATCGATTGATCAATCCCTTATTCCAGGCAAGTCCCTTGGAGCAAAGCATTCCTGAAATTTGAGCCTGCACTTGGGAGACTCCTACCTCGCATAGTGGGCCCTTATTTTGGGAATGCCCCCACTCTTCAGGGGAGTCAGGACTGACCCTACATGTAAAAGGGGCTGCTCTTGTAGGGAAATTTTTTACCTTGGTCTCTGGAGATGCTTTAAAAAAGGAACCCTCACCCAACAAGTGGGTACTACATGGGTAGGAAACTTACATGAAGTAGTGGACATACTTTCCTCACGAGTGTTTCTTGTTCCAACATATTTTGTCATTCTTTTGACAAAAAATTAGGAATAATAATAATAATAATAATAATAATAGTTCTTCCCCCTAGGGTAAATTTGACTAATTTTGGGAAAATATCACCAATATTTTTATATCAAAAAATTGGAATTATTACTATTATTATTATTATTATTATTATAAATCTTCAACTCTGACATATTGCCAAAGATGAGAATATATTATCTTCAAGTTTCTTCCTTAGTCTAACAGAACTACCTCCCCCAGGTAGCTTTACCATTGTGAAGTACCATTATGCAGACAATCAGGACTTGTGTGAGAGACTCAGACACTACTGCCCATTCTGCTACAATGTGACAGAATGGGCAGGGCCAGTCAGTTCTACCATTTTCCTACCATACTTATGTCATCTTACGCCAGCAACTGCAACCCTAGTCCTCTCTCTCTCTCTCTCTAGTCCATGAAAAGCCCA
>Ga0209611_10014073_pt1 | contig 10803 bp, 7 predicted proteins | sample S1TSphgellanicum_3_FD_187693 | JGI IMG/M metagenome (GOLD analysis project Ga0209611, IMG submission 187693) | Host-associated microbial communities from peat moss isolated from Minnesota, USA - S1T2_Fc - Sphagnum magellanicum MG (SPAdes) (version 2) | ecosystem: Host-associated > Plants > Peat... | reverse complement strand
CCCACGTTAAGATGTGGTTGATTATATAATTTTTGTTATGAATGGTTATCTATCTCTTAAAATTAAAATTAATTTATTGTTAAAATAGTGAGATATTTAGCTATGATATTAAGGGGGACCATTCATAACTCATAAAAATATATATATCATTAAAAGATATAAAGAATGTTTTTTAAAAAGACAATTAATTTTATGTTAAAATTTTTCTTTTTAGAAAATAAGCTGCTAAAATTTTTTTTCTTTTAGAAGGAAATGAAGATATTTTATTAAATAATTTTTAATATATTTATTTTATTGTATAATTAGATTTATCAAATATTTAAATCTATATCAAATTTTGACATTATTTTATTTTTTTAGTTAGTACATTATCTTATTTATTTAAATTAGTTTTATCTTTAATTTAATATTTTTTTTTTTTTAAAAAAAATGAAAAATATTAAATGTATTTAAATATTATTTTTAAAATTTCTGTAATAATTTTAATTTTATTGATTTAATGATTTTATAATATTAATTTTTATATTAAATTGTTTTTTTTTTTATTTTTTGAAAATAAAAATAATTGTGTTTTCTTTTCTATAAAATTAATAATGAAAAATGATAATTTTTTGAATGCAAATTGAATTATATTATAATTATGAATATAATATGAAATTCAGCCAGGGTCAGTTGGAGAAATTGATGATTAGTTAGTTCTCGAAATAGTAATTATGTTATATATCTGTGAATTTTTTTTTTACTTATTTTTTAAGACGATCTTATTGTCATCTTAGAGGGTATTCCGATAGGAATATCATATAGGGGGTGTACCTGAAGTGTTCTTTGGCTCAAAAAAAAAAAACTGTGAAGTATTAATATATTAATAAATATAAATAAATTTAATTTTATTTATTTAGACTTAATAGTGAGTTTTACTCTAAGAAATATTAGAGCATGGTTAGTTAATGATTTGTAGGGTCCGGTTATTATACTGAAAAATAAAGAATTTAAAAAATTCAAAAAAAATTTTTTTTCTTTGCGTATTTATTTTTTATTGAAATTAAATCAAGTTTTTAATTATTATTAAATAAAATTAATTTTATAATTTATATTAGCCAATTTATTAAATAATTGATCATATGTTTATTAAAATTTATTTTTATTTTAATAGTAAATTCCAAAAATGATATTGTTAAGTTGGATTTCTTTAAATTAAATTATAAATTGATTCAATAATATTAGAAATGTTAATATTTAATATTATAAATTTTAATTTTATGATTATTATTTTTAATAGTATTTAATATTATTGAGTTCTTAATGTATGAGTTACTTATAACAGAAATGTTTAATAAGAATAATTATTTATTAAGATTGGTGTTTTAACAAGACTAATAGAAGTTAATTTCTATTAATTTTGTTAAAACATTGCAAAAAGGGGGGGAGTATTCAAAAATATGACTAACTTCAAATTTTGTAATAGTTTTATTATTGTTAAAGCTATGTAATTTTTTTTTTAAAAAACTCAAAATTTATAAAAAATCAAAAACATCAAAAAAAAGGGGGGTAATTAAATTTTTGAAATTTCAAATTTTTATTTTTTAAAATAAAATAAAAATTATTTTTATTACTAAAAAAATGCCATTTGTTTGATCATGATAAAACTATATAATAATAAGGGGTGATATAAGAAGAAAAAAGAAAATTTTCTGATTTCTAATCAGATTTTTATTTCTTTTTAAGGTCGAAATATTGATTGTTGCTCAAGAAATAGTATCTTAATTGTTAATAATATATTTTTTTATTATATTTCTTTTATTATCTGTAAGTAATTTTTATTTAGTATGATTAATAATAGAAATTATGTTTTTATTTTTTATTTTGATTGTAATTAATAATGAGTTAAAAAGTATTGGTTTAATTGTTTATTTTTTTTTTCAGAGGGTAATATCTCTAATTTTATTTATTTCTATAGTTTTTTCAATGGATAAAATTGTTTTTTTATTGTTAAGAGCTAAACTTGGAATATTTCCTTTCTTTTATTGGATAATCGTTGTAAGTGTTAAGTTAGGTTTATTAGGAAATATTTTTGTCTTAAGATTTCAGAAATTTAGCGTATTTTGGTTAATATGATTATCGTTAATAATTCCTGTATCTTTTATATATTTATTAGTCTATTTGAGAATTTTTTTTGTAGTAATTAGTTTACTTATGGTTACGGATTTGTGGTTATTATTAGTATATTCGTCAATTGCTAATACTGGAATAATTTTGTTAAGTGTGTATGGTTCGAACTTTTTATTTATTGTTTTTCTTTATTTAGTAGTAATTTTTTTTATTATTATATTATTAAAAAATTTGGATTCTTATATAGAAATAATATTGGTTGTTTTTTTTTTTTTGGTTATTCCTCCTTTTATTTTATTTTTTATAAAATTTTATGTTGTTTTAAGATTAGATTTTATATTGAAGTTGAGGTTTTTTTTTGTTTTATTTGATGTAATAGTGTTATTATATTATTTTAGATTAGTATTTATAAAATTTATATTAATAGAAGTAGGCGTTTTGGTTTATATAATAAGAATTTTTTTAATTTTTACTATTCTAATTTTTAGAAATTGTGATGCGATGATTATTTTCTACTAATCATAAAGATATTGGTACTTTATATTTTATTATTGGAGTTTGGTCTGGGTTTCTTGGTGCGAGAATTAGGTTAATTATTCGTACTGAATTAGGAATGGTTGGAAGCGTCATTATAGATGAACAAATTTATAATTCTATAATTACTGCTCATGCTTTTTTAATAATTTTTTTTTTTATTATACCTGTAGCTGTAGGGGGTTTTGGCAATTGATTATTACCTTTAATAATTAATGTTATGGACATAGCTTTTCCTCGTTTAAATAATTTAAGGTTTTGATTGGTTCCTGTTGCTTTATTATTTATAACAATAAGAGTATTAGTAGGTCTTGGACCTGGAACTGGATGAACCGTTTATCCTCCTTTGTCTAATTCTGTTTATCATTTTGGTGGTTCTGTTGATTTAGCTATTTTTAGATTACATGTTGCGGGAGTTTCTTCTATTTTAGGAGGAATTAATTTTATTACTACATGTTTAAAAGGAAAGATTAGTTACGTTTTAAGATTCGAATTTTTGAATTTATTTGTTTGGGCTATAATTGTTACTAGTTTTTTATTAGTTTTAAGTCTTCCTGTTTTAGCTGGTGGGATTACTATATTATTGTTAGATCGTAATTTTGGTTCTTCTTTTTTTGATCCTAGTGGAGGGGGTAATCCTATTTTATACCAGCATTTATTTTGATTTTTTGGTCATCCTGAGGTATATACTTTAATTGTCCCTGGATTTGGAATGATTTCTCAAATTGTAATTAGAATCTCTAAGAAAGGTGAGATTTTTGGTTATTTAGGTATGGTGTATGCTATAATTTCAATTGGTTTATTAGGTTTTATTGTTTGAGCTCATCATATGTTTACTGTTGGTATAGATGTTGATACTCGTGCTTATTTTACTGCTGCTACTATAGCAATTGCTGTACCTACAGGGATTAAAATTTTTAGGTGAATTGGAACGTTAATGGGGGGTGTATATTCTTTTGATTACTTGTTAATATGAGTATTAGGATTTATTTTTTTATTTACTATAGGAGGTTTAACTGGGATTATTTTATCAAATTCTAGACTAGATATTGTTCTTCATGATACTTATTATGTAGTAGCTCATTTTCATTATGCTTTAAGGATAGGAGCGGTTTTTAGTTTATTAGCAGGGTTTTTTTACTGATTTCCTTTGTTTACGGGTGTGTCTATAAATTCCAAATATTTGTTAGTCCAGTTTTTAATTTTGTTTGTTGGTGTTAATATAACGTTTTTCCCTCAGCATTTTTTAGGTTTATCTGGAATACCGCGACGTTATACTGATTATTCAGATAGAATGCTTTTTTGAAATATTGTTTCATCTTTAGGAGCTTTTATTTCTTTTTTTGGAGGCGTAATAATCATGTTTATTATTTGAGAAGCTTTAATTAGTAAGCGTTTTGTAGTCAGGGTATTAGTAGGATATTGAGATGTGGAATGAAGATATGATTATCCTTTAGCTTTCCATGCAGCAAATGAAACTGCTAAAATTTATTTATAGTCTATAAGTATTTATTACGTTTGATTTCCAATCAATAATTTTTAGATTAAATATAGAAGCTTTGAGTGTACAATTGCAAATTGTAAGGGTTTTTATCAATAAATTATTTTATTACTTTTTGTATAAGGGATAAAAGTAGAAAATAAAATATTTAATTAATCTTATTTTTTGATAAATTTTATTATGAAAAATATTGTAATAAAAAGATTAGTTATTAATGATAAATTAGGTTTTATTATATCTGTAATTTAGTTATATTTTTGCTTAATTTTTTAGTTAATTTTTTCTTTAAATTTTTATATTATTATATTAATTATAATTTTTTTTTATTATAAAATTGATAAAATAATTGGGTGTTAGTTTTACTGTTTATTAAAGACATAGCTTATAAAGTTATAGGTGGTTTCTGCCCAATGGTTCTAAATGGCTGCAGTAATCTGACTGTACTAAGGTAGCATAATCATTAGTTTTTTAATAAAAAACTGGAATGAAGGAATGCAAAGATTATTGGATTTTTATCATTTTATAGAATTTATATTAGGGGTGAAAATACTCTTATATTATTATTAGACGATAAGACCCTATAAATTTTAAATTATATTTTTTTTGGGGTAAAAGTAATTAATATGAAATTATTATGATAAATTACTTTAGGGTTAACAGGGTAATAATAATATTAAGATCTTATTAATATTTTTGTTTACTACCTCGATGTTGGATCATTATACTAAAAAAGCAGAGTTTTTTAATTTTAGTCTGTTAGACTATAAAATTTTACGTGATCTGAGTTTAGACCGATGTAAATTAGGCTAGATTTTATCTTTTTAGTTTGTAATGTAGTACGAAAGGAAAATTACCATTATTATTAATATTAGTATTATGTCAGAGTTATGAGATAAATTTAGAATTTATTTATTTTATTAATTTTGTTTTGAATTTCTTTTTTAATATTTTATTTTTCTTATTTATTTAGTGTTCTGTTTTTAGGTTTATTAGTTATATTTATAATATTAGTTTATTTTTCTGGAATGTTTTTTATCAAGTTTGTAGTAATTTTAGTTTATGTTAGCGGAGTTGTTGTTTTTATTTTATATATTTCTTGTATATGTTGATTTGTGGGTGAAGGGTACTCTTCGTTATTTTTAATATTTGGAGTTTTTATTTATTTTTTATATGATAATGGTTTAATAGCAAGATTTACTAACTTTGGTGAGTTTTTATGAATATATTTATTTTTTAGGTTTCTTTTTAATAGGTTAGTAATAAGGTACTCTTTAAATTTGTTTAAAGTATCTGGTTCTTTACGTTTTTAGGTTTAATAAGTAATTTCTTAATGGTTTGCAATCATTAGTTTTTAAATCATAGTTTTAAGGTTACGATCCTTAGTATTTTGTGGTTAAGATAGTAGTTTATTTGATTTTTTGGTAATCAAGATTAATTAATAAGGAATAAGCATTATTGTGTCGGTTTGTCGTATCGAAGATTTATCTTTAATGGTGAGTATCTTATTAATAGTTGTAATATTATTATGATTAATGTGAGTAGCAGATTGAAAATCGGATATAGTGTATGATTTTAGGTTTTAGTTTGGTACTATTAATATTATTATTTATAAATTTTAGTTTAAGTTCAAATAAACTTAGATTATTATTTATTATAAAAATTTTTATGGAAATTAAATTCATTAGTTATTTTTTGATTAAATTAATATTGGCTGTTGTTGTATTTTTGTTTATAAATTATAATAGTTATATTTATTATGGGATTGGGCTGACAATAAATTATGGTTATGTATTTATTTATGCTTTTTTTATTGTATTTTTTTTATGATTAATTTGATTCATTAATGGTATTTTTGTTATAATTAGTCATTTTCTACCCATAGGAATTGAAGGGTTATTAAAAGTATTTATTCCTATTCTTGAAATTGTAGGAGTTTTAATTCGACCTTTAACTTTGGCTATTCGTTTAGCAACAAATATTAGATGTGGACATGTGGTTTTATTAATATTTAGTTTTTTTGCTTTTAATATTGCTAATTATTTAGTAATTTCCATTAGTTTATTATTGTTTGGATTATATTTTATTGAGTTTTTAGTATGTGCTATTCAAGCGTATGTATTTTGGAGTTTAATTTATATTTATATAATAGAAATGGAGGTCTAGGTAGTTAAATAATAATATTTGCTTTGTAAGCTTAAGTTTTCTAGATAGCTGATTTAGCAATTTATTTACATTAAATAGGTTTATAGTTTATTATGCCAGAAATTGGGTTGCATTGATGTTGTAATTAGAGAGATTTTAGTGTGGCAGAATTATGTGTTAAATTTAAGTTTTAATTATTTTACTGAGGAAAAAGTTTTTAGAATAAAGATTTTGGGTATCTTAGGAATTTCTTTGATTCGTTTATTTCTTGAGTTATTAGTTGTAGTAGTTATAGTTTTTTTAAGTGTTTGTTTTTTGACTTTGTTGGAACGTAAAATTTTAGGTTATATTCAAAATCGAAAAGGGCCTACTAAAGTTTTATTTATAGGATTATTACAACCGGTTATTGATGGTGGAAAATTAATTTTGAAAAGGATATTTATCGATAAAATTTATTATTTTTTTATTCCTTTTTTTTCGATTGTTGTTATAAGATTATTAAGTTTAACAATTTGATTTTTTAGGTTTTCTATTGTTTTGAATAATAGAGTCTTTTTTGTTTTAATTATTAGATCAATTATTGTTTATGTTTTATTTATACTAGGTTGAAGAAGAGAGAATGTTTATGGGGTTTTAGGAGGTTTACGAAGGTCTTCTCAAATGGTTGCTTATGAAGTTATTATATTTTTTGTTATAATTTTACTTGTAATATTTTATATAAGTTGAAATTTTCATGATTATTATTTTTCTGTTTGATATATTCTTGATTTACTAGTAGTTTGATTATTGATTTTATTAGTAGAGACTAATCGTAGACCTTATGATTTTGCTGAGGGTGAAAGAGAGTCAGTTTCTGGTTATAATATTGAGTATATAGGAGTTTTATTTGCATATATATTTATTGCTGAATATGGGATATTAGTATTTTTTAGTTGGGTCACTAGGGTAATATTTTTAGGTTATTATAATTTTTGGTTAGTTTTATTATTTTTAATTATTATTCGAGGTTTTATTCCTCGAAGTCGTTATGATATTTTAATATCAAATTGTTGAAAGTTTATATTCATAGTTTTAAGATTTATGATATTTAAATTTTTTTAATGTGGATTTTAAAAAAAAATTATTTAGTTCAAATATTCAATTATTTTTTATCTGATTTAGCTAGACCAAGAAATTTATTATGATTTTGAAATTTTGGATTTATGCTTGGAATTTCTATAGTTATTCAAGTAATTAGAGGGTTTTTATTATCATTATATTATAATGATTCTGTAAATTATGCTTTTTATTCTGTAAGGTATTTGATATTAGAAGTAGAAAATGGTTATGAGTTTCGTTTTATTCATTCTAGAGGTGCAAGATTATTATTTTTTTTAATTTTTGTTCATATAGGTCGTAGAATTTGATATAAGTCTTATTATATGGTTGAAGTTTGAGAATCAGGAGCTTTAATTTTTTTAATTTTAATAGGAGTTTCTTTTTTAGGTTATGTTTTACCTTGGGGTCAAATATCGTTTTGGGCTGCTACTGTTATTACTAATTTACTTTATGTACTCCCATATGTTGGAGGTTTAGTATTAGAATGAGTTTGAGGAGGTTTTAGTGTCGGAGGTCCTACTCTTTCTCGTTTCTTTATTTTGCATTATATTCTTCCGTTTGTTATTTTGATTTTAAGTTTAGTTCATTTAATATTTCTTCATAATAATGGAAGAAGAAATTCTTTAGGAGTAACTTCAATTAATGATAAAGTAGAATTTCATTGATATTATACTGTAAAAGATTTAGCTTCTTTTGTCGTTTTAATATTATTTTTTATTTTATTATTATTATTATTACCTTTTATTTTTATAGATTCTGAAAATTTTTTGTTTGTAGATATTATGAAAACTCCGGAGCATATTAAACCTGAATGATATTTTCCTTTTGCTTATTGTATTTTGCGTAGAGTTCCTAATAAATTAGGAGGTGTAATTGGGTTAGTTATAAGTGTAATAATTTTAATGTTATTACCCTTATTAGCTAAAAATTTTTTTAAGTTTAATGATTATTTAAGTTCTTATATTGTTGTATTTCATTTTTTGATTTTTGTTATATTAACGTGGTTAGGAGGATGTGTCGTTGAATGACCTTTTAGAAGGTTAGGGGGAATAGTAAGAGTTTTATACTTTGTTTTATTTTTTTTTTAATTAAGTAGTTATTATTTTGAAAATAATATTTTATTAATTTATGTTTTTTAGTTTAATATTATTAGGTTTATTAATAATGTTTTTTTATATATGAGGAGATTACATAAAAATTTTAATTTTTTTAGAAGTCTTAAGTTTGGTATTTTTATCTGTGGTAATTTTTAGAATAAAATTTGATTATTTTTCTTTACATTATTTTTTTAGATGTTTAATTTTTTTAGTTTGTGAATCTAGGATAGGATTTTTGCTGTTTATTTATTACATTAGTATAGAGAGAGAGTTGGTGAAAAAATTAGTATTAGTACAATTTTAAGCTTTTTAATATTATTTAATCTAGAGATTTTTATTATTAGTTATATGTATTTTTTTTTAACAAATTCCTTATTTATAGATGAAGAATATTCATGATTTATAAAAAATAGCGATATGAATTTTTGAATAGTCTTTTTAGTTTTTGTATTGTATTTAATAGTTTTAATAGTAGAAATCAATTATAAAATAAGATTAAATTTATTATTTATTTCACTTGTATTTATAATATATTTGAGTGACTTAGTCTTATTTTTTTTCTTTTATGAAATAGTATTTCTTTTGATTATGTTTACCATTATTTTATTAGGTTATAGTTATGAGCGTTTGATAGCTTCTTTTTTAATAATATTTTATTCTTTTTTATTTTCAAGTCCTGTATTAATATTGTTATTATTATTTGATCATAGATTTTTAATAAAAGAATGATTAAGATATTCAGGTATAATTAGATATTTTTTTGTTGGTTCTTTTATGGTAAAGTTTCCCATCTTTGGTTTTCATTATTGACTTCCTGTTGCTCATGTAGAGGCTTCAACTATTGGTTCCATATTATTAGCAGGAATTCTTTTAAAATTAGGATCTGTTGGTTTAATGTATGTAATTATATATATAAATTTTATAGTAAAATTTCATTGATTAGCTTTAGGGGTTATTTTAATAATAATTGTTATTATTAGATTGAGGGATCTCAAGATAATAATTGCATACTCTTCTGTTGCTCATATAACTATAGTCTTTTATGTAATAATAATTGGATATTTTGTTGGGAAGAAAGGGGCAATTTGCATAATATTTTATCATGGTTTTATCTCTCCTTTAATATTTTGGGTTGTAGGAATATTAGCTTGATGAAAGACTCGCTCTTTAATTGTAATTAAAATAATTTCATTTTCTTATTTATTTCTTATATGTGTATTTTTTCTCTGTATTTTAAATATAGGATTTCCACCTTTTTTAGGATTTATAAGCGAAATTTTAATAATAAAATCTTTAATTAATAATTATTTAGTACTTACAGTTATAATTCTTGGTATTTTATTAAGGTGTTATTATAATATTTATTTATTTTGATGTTTTAACGGGTTCATAGGGATAGTTTTTAAGCTAAGATTTTTTAGGATTGATTTGTTTATGTTTTTAATTTTAGGTTTGTTGTTAAATTTATTTTGATTAAGTATTTTATATGACATATTGTGGTTATGTAGAAATATTCAATAGTGATTATATTTATTGTAACAATTTTTTTTTTATTCTTACTTTGGGTGTTAGTAATATTTTGAATTATAGGAAAAGGTTTTATTTTAATTAGTTTAAAAGTTTTTAATTTAGGATTTTTTGGAGATTTTGAAATTTTATTAAGTTTATGAAATTTGTTATTTTTATTTATGGTAGTTCTTATTAGAACTAGTGTTATAATATTTTCTTTTTCCTATATAAGTGGTTTATGGGTAAGTAACTTTATTTTTTTATATCTAAGTTTTGTGATTAGAATACTATGATTAATTTTAAATAATAATTTTTATTGAATGATATTTGGTTGAGACGGTTTAGGTGTTGTGTCATTTTTATTAATTGTTTTTTATATAAATTATGAGAGAATTAATAATGGTTTGTTTACTATATTTCAAAATCGAATTGGAGATTTGTTTTTTGTTTGATTTATTTTAGGAATAATTGATATAATAATATATTCAAATTTAGTTTTAAAATGAGGGTTGTTATTTTTAATTCTTGGAAGTTGTGTGAAAAGAGCTCAATTTCCTTTTAATGCTTGGCTTCTTTCAGCAATAAGAGCCCCTACTCCCATTTCTTCTTTAGTTCATTCTTCTACTTTAGTAGTAGCAGGTGTTTATATCTTATTACAATTTAATTATTGTTTAGGGGGTATTTTAAATATTTTAAAATATTTAAGGTTATTTACCTTAATTTTAAGAACTATGGGATTATTATTTGAGGTAGATATAAAAAAACTTATTGCTTATTCTACTATAAATCATGTTGCTTTAATAATGTATATAA
>Ga0209611_10014072_pt1 | contig 10803 bp, 8 predicted proteins | sample S1TSphgellanicum_3_FD_187693 | JGI IMG/M metagenome (GOLD analysis project Ga0209611, IMG submission 187693) | Host-associated microbial communities from peat moss isolated from Minnesota, USA - S1T2_Fc - Sphagnum magellanicum MG (SPAdes) (version 2) | ecosystem: Host-associated > Plants > Peat... | reverse complement strand
AGCACTTCCCAGCTGGATGAAGGTCCTTGGCTTAAATTAGTTGACAGGACTGATGTGGCTCAATACATAACCAGATGACAGAGCCATCATATCTGCTTGTAGCATTGGGAGAACCTTCCTGCAACATGCTTGGAGTCTTGGCTAACAATCTGGACATTATATGATCTGTAAAATCTGTATTTCTCAGTTAACCTAGCTGTGGAAAAGGTGGCAGGCCTGGCTTTCTTCCATACAACTTTTGCAATTGCCACCAACTCAATCATTTGGTCACCCTACCAATACTTTAACAGAAGTAGCAGCCAAACTATGCTTGGCCTCACCCTTCTGCCTTACCCTTCCCCATATTCGAACAGATTGCAGCTTGGTGGCAGTTCCTCTAAAACACAGTATTGAGCTTAAAGCTTTACTAGGTAGTTCAAAATGTCATACTTTGAGATCATGTAAACACTTGAGACTTCTACTGAGCATGAAGACACTCTTCACAGTGATATCCCAAAGGGAAAATTCCCTGACCTCCTGAAGACAAACAATTGCCCACTTTAGCAAAATCAATCTAGAAACAAATGTTAAAACAGGGTTTTGGTACATATTCAAGACAGCAATCACCTGGCGCAGGGAATAGTTTCCAGCAGTAGGGAATGGCCGAACAGGGTAGTATCGGCTCCAGTAGTCATCAGCCATTATGCCTCCAGAGAAGCTTCAGGTTGACAGGATTACAAATCTGCCAAACCACACCCCTGCAAGAATCAATAAAAAACAACACAGCTTCCATCCGCACAGATTGTGTTATATCCTTCATGAATGCTATATCATAGAAACCTGCTCGGATAAGCTACTGCAGTTAGGTACTAAGTGCAGGCATGGTTTGCCACACCCTACAATCTATGGCTCTTGACTGTTCATAAACTGTTGAATATTGACAGCGGCACGCAAGCTGCTTCTACTTTCGTCCGCTACTTGTATCGTGAGTTTGGTATCCAAGTTGAAATTCCAATCTTCAAAGGAGAAGGAGAAGAGACGCACCGTCTGGTACTCAAAACCAGGCAAACGGAAGACTTAAAGTTGTGCAGTCAAACGCCCAAGCTCCAAGTACAACACCAGTTCACAATCAAGCATCTATAGCTATCTTCTTCACGAGCACATACAGTCAGCCGACGCCCAGATCCAACAAAAGAAGTGGATCACACCATACAAACGAATTTCGAGCTACTAGTCAACGTACCGAACTGCAATCCCTGCTACTGCATCTGAGAAGAGTGGAACTTAGCCATCTCTGGCCACAAGTTGACGCAGTGATCGGCCTTGAGCCGTCGGTCAAAACTCAATTTTCGTTCTATTCGTTGTAAGCTAATACTGCAGAATCTGGGAGACGCACAAGAACCCATCCGATCTCAAAAAATACCGAGGCAAGTAAGCATGCACATTGCAAAACTCATTTGTTGTTGGGTTTGTTTTGGGGGCGGGGGGGGGGTGGCGGGGGCTGGAGAGAGAAGAGCCCATCTGATCTACGAAAGTACCAAGGCAAGAAAGCTTGCCTGCAAATTTATTTTTAATGTCGTGTGTGGTATCGTCTACTCGTTTACCGGGGTCCCACACGGAGCTGAGTTGCTGCGACCTGGCGGAAAGAATGGGTTTTCCGGGTCATAGCTATGGAACACCGACAGGGCAATACATTTCATTAGTCCGCGAAGGATTTTTCTTCGAACCTGCAATTTCAAAGCCCCTAGCATGTTCTTGATCTCAAAAGGAACCTTCCGTCCCTATTCTAAATTGCCTTTTTAGAACCTCGGTCCAGTCTTGAGACTGATTCTTTGAATTTTTAAAAGCTTTGGTTTCAGACATTTTCAAAAAAAATTTAAGTCTATCAGAATATGCATAGCACCAAGAAATAGGTAGTCCATTAGCCCAGGGCAGATTTTTTTTTGGAACCTGTAGTTTCAAAGCCCTTAGCATGTTCTTACTTCAAAAGGAACCTTTGGTCTCAATTCTTTTTTAAAAAAACAACCTCAGGTTCAATCTTGAGACTGATTCTTTGATTTTCTAAAAACTTTGGTTTCAGACGTTTTCACAAAAGAAAAAGAAGTCACTAAGAAGGTTTGGTTCCATTTCCATTACATACAACTAAATTAAAAAAATTAAAAATGTTTAGTTTGTTAAACTTGCTGCACACACCCCAAAATAAAAATTATATAATATTATTTAAATACAATCAAGTGCAATAACTTGTTTAAAATGTAAGGCCAAGTTCATTTTATTTAATAAAATTATACTTATGTACTTTAAAAAATTGAAAATTTTAAAAAAACAACAGCACCTTCGATTCAAGTATTAATTCAATTTTAAAAATAGCTAATTCTCTGATTTGGCTCCAATGGTGGTTTCAAGCAAACTTAATACCTCTATTTTGGCAACCCTTGAACTTGACCTTCTAACGTGACTTGAATGTGCTCAAACTCAAGAACATGTCGAAATTCAAGAACCCTTAAACCTTTTCAAGTTGGGTGTATTTGTTAATATTCTTGAAGTTATAAAAATATTTCAGTGCTTTCACACCCACTTTTAAGTTTTTGATTCCAAATGCCTTGAAACTAAGTGTGAAAACTCTTGAATGCAAAATCAAAAATCTTGTGCTCTGCATAAAAAGACTTTGTCCTTAGGGATTTGGAATTTTAGGTTTCAAAGGAGAAAAAAGAAAAGCCTAGCCATGCTAAAAAATCTACCCTGAGATAATGAAATATTCCTTGGGGGAAGCGATATTGTAAATGACCTTTTGGCGTTCCATACTATCTTTGTAACAACTCATTTGTGCCCTAGTGTGTGCTTATGTTTCTAAGCCATATTTCTTTTATTGGCAAACCCATGTTGAATGGATATTGTAGTACCTTAATAAATTTGACACGAATTATTTTATTTCAATGTTAAAATTTCAGAATTCAATGATGACAAGGAGATCTAAGTCTCATTCACCTTCAAGTTAAGCTCATCTGACAATGCAAACTAAAGAAATGAAACATTGCCCATTTATGAGATATTTGAATTTTGAGAATCATTGTTTCTTAATTCCTCTACTGAAATGGCCGATCAATATCTTTATTATCCCAATTTAATTGTTAACTTGAAAAACTTTTGTGAAAATTCCTGAGTAGATATTCCAAGGATAACTATGTTTTTTTTATTGTTGAAAAAATAATACTCATGTCATGAAAATGAGACAAGGTATATTGTCCACAAGGTGGGGATGGTGGGTAGTTTTGTTATTATTTCAAAAAAGTCATGGGACCAATTTCATTTCAATGGGATATTGGACCTTATTGGTAAATAAGAATCAAGAATTTGTGTAAAAAGACATGCAAAGAAGAACCAAGAAATGTGTCAAATGTATGATGTGTATCAAAATGGATAAAACATGATTTTTTTCATTCATGTTGAAAATAGAAATAATTTTAAAATGAAGGCTGAAAATAATATTTAATATGCTGAAGTGCATTCTAAAAATAAATAAATTATTTGTCATTGAGGCATTGAATTTATTCAAGTACGAGGAAGCCCATCCTTGGTTGGTATCATTATAAATCATTTCAACAAAATTCAATGAAAGGTGGACCTAATTTGATTTAATATAATTTTACAATTTTTTAAAATTATGATTTTTACTATTGATTTGCACCACATAAATTTGGTGTTCCCCACCTATGTATAAATTATGAAAAAATTATAAACACTTACATAACTTACATAAGTAAAAAATTGTGTTCTTGAGATGTTTTTTTATAACATGGGTTCTTACAATTTTTGACCCATGATCATTAAGTGTAAAAATCATTGTAATTTTTTTAATAAACTTTATCAACTATAATGATTAGGGTATGGCCCAAATTGTTGACGAAAAAAGATAAAATGAAAATCATTCCAAACCTATAAACATTAACGTAATGACCTTTCAAGACTTCAAAATCTTAACCTTCAAAATTTTCTTTTAACCCATTTCATGGCCATGAAAATCTTCTACCCAATTTTCACATTCTTGCATAAAAACCCTTGTTAGAAAATATGCTCCAAATGTTTTGTTCACAATGTGTACACTCTATTTGTTTGTGCACAATTTGTACATATCTTGCTTTAGTAGTCCATAAGCCTAGGCCTAAATTTCTTTCCTACATCTTTTGTTATTGTCACCAACTTTTAACTATGTGGTTAGCTTATCAAATTATGAATTAAAAGTAGCAACCAAATTGTGTTTCACTTCAACCTTTTACTAGTAAGTATTTCTTCCAACATAATAAATGGTTTGTTAACTCTTGTAATTCCCATGTGTTAACAACCAAAGGAAGACAGTGAGGATGATGGGCATAAATGAACTATTGATGAAAATTTGAAGCAAGAGGTGGCATCAATTTGAATTTATTTAAGATGTGATAACCACTTAGAAGTTTAGCCATGGTGAAACATGCGTAAGGGAAAGCATGGAAAAGAAAAAGAGGCTAAGCTAAAAAATAATTTATTTTTTTGCTTGTATAGAACAAGGATAGGAAGGAGTGCTATGGAAAAGAGCGCCTCCACACTTGCAATTGGGTGGTGAAAATCATGCTTGATGTACATGGATTGTAAAGGTAATAAAATAGGTGTGTATGTGTGTAGGTGTGTGAAATCTTTGTTGCTTCAAATTAGTAGGTAACAAAGGAGGGCACTACTCTTTGTTCCCTATTCACAGGAGTCACAAGTGTTTGCAATAGGGTTGTTTCTGCTATCACTTAAGTGGCTTGTGATTTCTTTAAAAGGCCTTTCTATTTGGGCAACTAGTCCACAAAAGGGGCTGGATTAAGAAGTTCCTTGAAAGTGGGTTCTTCCTTTTTTGTGTTGTAGTTAGACAATAAAAATCAAAGAAAGATGAAAAGGGATTAGAGGGTTGTAATACTCGGTATCAAAGGAGAAGTAAATAAAACCTTGGATACCTTATCTTTTGCTAGTTTCAAAACCTGAGCAATAGTTTTATTTTCTTTGCTTGTTTTTGTAAAACAAACCATAATAATAGACCTAAAAAAGAAGTTGTTGGTAACCCCAAATCTAGTTTAGTGGGAGAGTGCTTAATGGCAAAGTTGGTTGACAAGGGTTTCGTATGCACATTAAGAAAACCTAGCCTCCTATTGGTTTATTTATTAACTTTTCTTTTGGTAGCCCTATCTTGGTTTGAATGAATTCAGAGGATTATTAGGTCTAGTGATCGAGATAACAAAAACCTTTTTGGGGGTTAAATATTGTCTATGAGAACACAGAGCCCCAAAGCTCGATCAGAGGTGTTGGTATTTGGGGTTGATAACATTATTCATGACACCTTAGCCTCCATAGTGTGGATGGAGCTCTTAGGGTATTAGCCAATCATGATCCAATGGAGAGGCATGAACGTAAGCCTTGCAAGCGGGATTTGGAGCCTAATTTTGAACCTAAAAATTCTAAGGACCAACAAAAAACCAAATGTCAGAAGGATGTGAATAAAGACATTCATAAGATGGTTAAACATTCAAAATTTCATGGCAAGGATAATACAACCTTTGAAGATGTTATGTCCTTCTTGGAGACTTTAGAGGAATTATTTGAGGAGGACTACAAAAAGGTGAAACAAGTTAGGATAGCCATAGTGATGTTATGGGCTAAGACCAAGGTCTGGTGGGGACAAGTGAAAGCAAATCATAAAGCCCACAGCCAACCACCAATGAATACTTGGGCATAATTTAAACAAATTTTTACTACCTAATATATGTTGGGGGATTATTCTACCCATATGAATGAAGAACTAATCCAATTAAAGCAAAATCAGATGGTCATAGTGGAATACAAACGGAAGTTTGACACGCACATCATTTACTTTTTTTCCCTTGGGGAATTGGATAGGGTGTGCATTTTTCGTAAATGGGTTGGATGACCATATTAAGTTTATGGTTAAGGCCTATAGTCCCAAGATTCTTTTTTAAGCTTATAGGGGTCCATTCACAGTTGTGGTTTTAAAAAATGGAAAAATGATTTCATTAGTTTTTACAAATAACAATTACACAAAAAAAAATGAGGTGTGAATTTTTTTGAATGGTTTAAACTAAGATAATTCATGTGGTGGTGATGATTTATTTCATGTGTACATTGGTGTGCATTTAAGCCTTAGTTTAAACCCAAAAATGTAAAAAATGATTAAATAAACATTTATAAACAATTTCACATTTTTTTGGAATGATTATTTCTTGCACATGTGACCCACACTTCAAGTTATAAATTTTAAGCCTAGGGTAAAATCACAGTCAAAGGAACCCCCCAAATGAATGGACATTTTTTTAAATTGCATTTTTTTATGTTTGAAAGATCATAAGGGAAACATAATAGTTTACATTATCATAAGTTTTTTTGGAATATTTTTCATTAATTGCAAAGTTTGCATGTTCAAAAATTGACACAAATCAAAAATGTTTTTGCATGTTCAAAGCATTCAAACTTTGAGAGTGGATAGTCTTTGTTTTTTTCAAATGTCTTTTTTTCTTACCAAATGTGCACCATTCCTTTTGAAAATTGAAGAGGACTTTTTCATTGATGATTAGAAGGACAAAAGGACTTGAATTAATGAAAATTTTATTTTTAACCAATTTGAGCACATTTGGTTCAAAAATGTTTTTGACCTTAAAAATTATGGATTTTGAAACTGTGGATTTAATAAAAGTTGTTCATATATATGTGATAGAGGGCATGAATGCATCATATACATGATGTAAAATTAATTTGTAGTCAACATGTATTTATATTTAAAATGCAATGTTAAATGGGGTATTTGAAATACATAATTTTAAGTTGTAAACCTACATAGGAATGACATGTGTCATGTGCAATCCTTGGAAAAGGATTTTTACCTTGGTGCCCTTGGTTCCTTTGACCGTGATTTCATCCCCTAGTGAATATAAAAAATCAACCAAATGGCCCAAAAAAGTAATTAGGCTTTTTCTTGCAGCCCTAAAAATTGAATCCTATTAGTTTCTAAAATTTCACATGATTTTTAATATAATCAAATGCATGTAATGAACATGGCCAAACATAGATGTAAACATTACATATCCATTAAAGGAAATTGACATCATTTGCATTTCTGAATGCATTCCTTTTGATTCCTTTTATAAAGAGGTGCAATTTAAACATTTGATATAATTACACTAAAAGGAATCAAAAGGACATTTATATAATGTCCAAATTTTTTTATTTTAAAAATTGATTTAACATGATGCCATTTTATTTATTGGCATAAGAAAATTCAATACAATTACAATGATGCAAATAAATTTTTTTCAAAGTTGTCCTTTCTAGTCCTAAAAAACTTAGACATTCCTTTTTGGTACCCTAATCATGAATAGACCCATAGGTTAAAGCCATAAACTTTGATACTCGAAATAAAACTTATAGGAAACCATTCAAAAAACATGGAAAAAATGCCTAAGGCAGAAACTAATACCCTTAATACCCAGGCCCATATGGGAAAATGGAAAAAACTATGGAAAGTTTGGAAACCCCAACCAAGGGCGGGTCCAACGTCAAAGACCCCACCTAGGCTTAATGAGAAAGACCATAAACAAAAAGGCTTGTGTTTTTCTTACCATAAACTTGGCCATCAATCTTTCCAATGCTCAAAAAGGCCTCACCATGTAATAACCTTTAGTCTGATAGTTTATAAGGAAGGTGGAAGAAACACAAAACCCATGAGGCAAAAGACAAGGGGCTTATTCGAGTGTTAGTATCTATATTGGAATGAATGGTGGCACATTACCTTACTATGATCTACATTGAAGGGGTAATTGCTAGAAAACCTACATTGGTGTCGGTGAACCTTGGTATTCACAATTTAATGTTTGAGGTTTTTGCTACTAGTTTAGGCCATCCCATTAGAACTATGGATCCATCTAGGATTTTATTATTTAATGGTTAGGTCCATAGCACAAATCTTTTCATGAAAGTTGTGCCAGTATAATTTCTAGGATTGGAGACCAACATCAATTTTAAAGTTTGGTCAAGAAATGTTTATGATGTCATTGTAAGCATGCAACGGCTAGACTTAGTGGATGCATAGGTAGTGTGCAAGCACAAATTGGTTTGCGACACAAAACTTGATGGTTTGGTTTTTGAACTTATAGGTGTGCAAACTTTACTTAATACCCTTTTACCTTTTGTTAAATAAGTTTCAAAATGTGTACAAAGGGATGCAAAACTATTTACCATAAGTGTGCATGAGCCCATAAATGAATTCGTGAATCAGAATGGTATAAATGAAATGTTGGGGAAACTTTTTAAAGAATGTTTTAATGTTTTCCCTATAGATTTACCTAGGTTACCATCGGGTGAAAACATCCTTGGGTGATATCACTCAAGGAATGGTTAAGAAACCAAAAACAACCAAATTGTTTTCCTAGGCCTTTTATTTAAAACGTTTTCACAACTATATATATATATATATATATATATGTTTATCAATTGCATGCCCTATTATATGGCTTAAAGTTTATTTTGGAATTAAAAGAACTGAAAATTGTTAAAATTTTGTATTCCTAATTAAAATGGCCCTTTTAGAAATAAATAACTTTAATTTTGGAAATTCATAATTAAATCATACTTACTCAATTAAGTACCTAATAAAAATGTAAAAATAAAATGACTTCCAAATTACCTTAGGAAAAAATTTCAAATAAAATTGTTAAATCATGTTTTAAATTTGTGTTCCTAATTAAAAAACTCAAGGAAAAAAAACTAGTGTGACATTCCCAAATTTTTTTAAAAATGTAATGATTAGGAACATCAAAATACATAATTTTTTTAATATTATTGAAATTTCAAAATCTATGGAACTTAATAAATGTACTCATTAAAAAATAATTATGAAAATATTTATTTGAATGCTTCCTATGAGTTTTCAAAGTTCAATGGGTCTAGGAAAATCAAGGTGTGATGTTCCTAGTGGTATTAACCAAGGATGCTTTCACTACATTAATTTGGGAAGTTGATTATTGACCATGCGATTGTTTTAATGTCAAATGCAAAACCCATCTCTAGAACCCTTTATTGAATATCCCTTGTTGATTATGAAGAATTGAACAACAATGAAGTGATCCTATAAACAAGGGGCATATCAAGCCTAGTAAATCCCCTTGGGGTGCTCCTAATCTAATCATTGAAAAAGGATGAGACTTTAAAACTTTGTGTGGATTATAAAGGATTGAACAAACTTATTATTAAAAATAAAACTTTTTAACCTAAAATTGCTGATCTTCTTGATCATTTCCATGGAGCCATGACCTTTCCAAAATAGATTTTAAAAGTGGCTACCATCAAATTTGTGTGAAGGATCAAACTATTCTTATAATTGGCCTTCAAAACTAGTTATGGGAATTATGAATTTATGGTGAATCTACCATTTGGACTAACAAATGCCCCAACCACATTTACGACTTTGATGAACTCCTTGTTTCAAAAGTACTTGGGAAATTTTGTGCTAATGTTTATGGATGACATTTTGGTTTATTCCAAATCCAAAACAAAACATTTAAAACATTTAAGGACTATATTTGAAGTCTTGAAAACTAACTAATTATATGCCAAAATGAGTAAATACATGAATTTGATGTACCCCAAGTAGACGACCTTAGACATGTAGTTTTAAACAAAGGAGTAATAGCTGATCCTAGTTTATTAAAGCTATGTAATATGGTTGAATGACCAACTCCCCAAGGATAAAACAAAAGTGAAAAGTTTTTTGGGTTTGGTTAAATATTATATGTGTTTTGTGAAAAAAATTGCCCAAATTGTAGGACCTTCAATTGATCTATTAAAAGGGAAAAATAGTTCTCAGGGTATCCAATGGAACCCTAGTTGTGAATAAGGTTTTCAAACCCTGAAAAATGTCTTAACCTTTGTTGAAAATTCAAGCTCAACTAGTTAAGTTTCATTAGTTACTGGAATACGAAAGTAACTAGGTTACTTTCACAAGGTTGAATTACTTTCTTTATTTTTTTTTAGTTTGGTTATTTGTGGTTTGGTCTTGTAATTAAATACCTTGGTGTTGATGGTTTGTCTCTCTTTTCTTCATTACACAAGTTTGTGTATTTCTTGTGACAAAAATCTTGGAGAGTTCTTGATGTTGTGTTTTGTGTTGTGAGCATTATGTTGTAGTTTCCTTTCAATAAAGATTTATGTTTGCACTTGAGTAGATCTCCTATTTGTTAACATGGTATCAGAAATTAGGTTGTTTGGTGAGAAAGTTGAAAGAGGTCTAGAGCTAGAAAGTTTCTAGAACTAGAGCTTGAGAGTCTCTAGTAATATCATAGGAGTTTGTCAAGTGCAAAAGAGAAAAAGGGAAAGGAAAGAAGTGAAGATAAAGAAAAGAAAAGAAAAGAGGTGAGAGGAGATCAACATATCAAAGTTGTGGAAGTCAGATCTTTAAACCTAGATCTAGATCTATTTTGAAAAGATCTTGAAGTGAAACTTGGAGGGATTGTAGAAGACTATAACACGCTTCTATTCTCAAATTTTCAAAAGAAAAGGATATGTTTTGTGAGAGTTATGAGCTTTTGAAGACTCTATGCCAGATCTGGTTTTTTGATCATATCTCCTTTGTTTGAGCTTTTTTGGATCTGCAGCTTTAGGATCTTATAGATCATATAAGAATACATGTGTGAGAGAAATTTCATGTCATTTGGATTTATATTGAGAGAGATCCAAGCATCTAAAGTTTCAGTCTCAGTTTTGAAGTCAGTTTCTTTTGAAAGTGATATCTCTTTGTGGTCATCA
>Ga0209611_10014071_pt1 | contig 10805 bp, 12 predicted proteins | sample S1TSphgellanicum_3_FD_187693 | JGI IMG/M metagenome (GOLD analysis project Ga0209611, IMG submission 187693) | Host-associated microbial communities from peat moss isolated from Minnesota, USA - S1T2_Fc - Sphagnum magellanicum MG (SPAdes) (version 2) | ecosystem: Host-associated > Plants > Peat... | reverse complement strand
CCTCCCTGTTTTTAAAATTTTGGAAAAGGATGAACAGACAGATAGACAGACAACAGAAAAGTTCAAATTGTGTTTACAAGTTCATTGGATGTCGTTTGCACAATCTTTGTTTTGGGCAATTCACATCCATGTTCTGTTGTTTTGGACAAATTCACATCCATGTTCAGTTGCTTTGGCAATTCACATCCATGTTCTATTGTTTTGGGCAATTCACATCCATGTTCAGTTGTTTTGGACAATTCACATCCATGTTCTGTTGTTTTGGACAATTCACATCCATGTTCAGTTGCTTTGGCAATTCACATCCATGTTCTATTGTTTTGGGCAATTCACATCCATGTTCAGTTGCTTTGGCAATTCACATCCATGTTCTGTTGGTTTGGGCAATTCACATCCATGTTCTGTTGTTGGTTTGGGCAATTCACATCCATGTTCTGTTGTTTTGGGCAACCCTCGGCATTATGTCCCAAGGAGATACAGCAATTTTCTGGGCAGGGCAGGGCAGGGCAGGGCACTTCAGCTGGTATCAAGAGTGGTAGTGAGCTAGTGACGCTAATTTCTTGCTGCCCTGCCCGGTGAACTGGTGCATGCTCTTGGGACATAGTGCCAAGGGTAGGCAACAGAACTTGGAAGAATGGAAAGAAGGAAGGAAGGGATTTTGTTGGAGAAATCTTTTCTCATACAAAATAGCTAATCAAACTGGGAGACTGGAAAAAAAAAAAAGAATCCCAGTTGCTGCAGACAGAGAGACAATGAGTGAAGTTAGTCAGTCAGTGGAGGGATTGAACTTTGGAGGAGGAGGAGGAGGAAGATGAGATGGTTGTTTTTGGTTTGTTGTTTTTGTTTTTTCCAGGATTGGAACCAAGTTCATGACATGTTACATGTATTTCTGGAAGGAAGGAAGGAATGAAGGAATCCTGCTGCCTTCATCCATCTGCCAGCTGCATTTCTAATAATTGCAAAGCTGTAGCTGTAGCTGCTGCTGCTGCTGCCATGCAAACCAGTTGAGTGGTCACACACCCCACAGTAATAGTAGTATTGTTGTTGTTGTTGTTGTTGTTGTCGTAGTAGTGCATAAAAAATAGTAGTCGCGAATTCCAGATTCATGTTGTTGTTGCTGCTGCTGTTGCATTTTGCAGGATTTAGAAAACCAAAGGTTTTGTTAAAGACTTGATTTTGTTCAACGATTCTTCTTGTTTTCATTCTTGGATTTCTCTTCGTTGATCTGCAGTCTGCTCTCTCTCTCTCTACAAGCCAACTTTGCACAAATCCCTCTACTGCTGGATCTAGAAGCAATCTCAACGAGAATCCAAGCTCTTTGGTGGCTGCAGGATTTTACAGCAATAGCAATCAGCACAGCAGCGTGAATCCACGATCTTGGGTTGTAGGAGAACAAAGATCGGTGGATCTGGGACAAGAAGAGTTTTGGGTTTGAATCTTATGGGCAGATTCGATTCTCCTCCGCAAGGACAAGCTGGAGGAATCCAGCTTGGGTCATGGGGATCACCAGCATCGTCCTCCTACTCCAAGGTGGAGTCAAATGCTCGCTCCGAGTTCGACATGCCCCTTAACTTCAGGGCGCAGAGGAAAGCTGGCAAATGCCGTTCAGTTGCTGTCTGTGTTGTGTTGTTACTCGTAGCAGGTGCGATTGTTTTGGGTGTGTTGCGAGGAGGAGGGGGAGGACGGCCGAGGCACGATGATTCCACGGATGAGGATCAAGAGTTGACGGATCAAAGCTCGATCGACAACCAGAGTGATCCCGCTCTGGCAGCTAGCTCTCCGGCACCTAGCGAGACAGATGCGCCAAGTGAGGAGGAAGAGGAAGAGCAGCAGGAGCAGCAGTCATACGACCCAAGTCAAGAAGAGCTGCCGAGTGACGAGGAGGAGTATGAACCAAGCACGGCAGCAGAAGATCCGACAAGAGATGAGGCCTATGCACCAAGCGCAGCTCCAGATGCACCAACAGAGCCAGAACTACACGCGTATGCCCCAGCAGCAGCAGTGGCTGCTTTGTCTCTGGAGGATTTTTGTGATGTAACTGCGTAAGTGCTTGATCTTGCTGCTGTTGCTGTATGACATTCCCACAACTCACTGGATCTAGCACCCATTGCACAACTCACTAGATCTAGCACCAACCCATCTCATAAATCTGCTAACAACTGTGGGATCCTAAACCTAAACCTAAATATCTCCCTCTCTCAATCTCCCCGAAACCTTTAGTCTCTCTCAGATCGCCGTCTCTCTTGTGGGTGGAATCATGTTATGTGCAGGTACCCTGACACCTGCTACAAGACATTTGCAGCGATTCCGGACGCAGAGAAAGGCGACCTTCAGCAATGGACGATCCTTGCCATAAATGCGTCAGCACAAGCGGTGAACGAGTCGCTCACCTTGGCCTTGCAGATGCAATCACGGCAGGATGGTAACATGGCTCTGGAACAGTGCATTGACCTGGAAAGAGACTCCCTGGATCGTCTCAATGCCACCATGTTCTTGGTGGCGGAAATGAATCTCCGCTCTCCTGAGAAGACTGATGCCCTCACCTATATGAGCGCGGTAATTGCTGTAACACATTGTTCAATTCTTTGGAATCTAGTGCAAAATTCTTTTCATGATCTATGGATTTTGTCCCTCTTGCTACTCTTCTCACACTGATGATGATGGCTCTTGCTCACACAGGTCATGACAAATGAAGACACTTGCCAAGATGGAATCAATGAGGTGGGAGGCTGGCAAGGGAGTGACAAGCTCACAGGAGCTATCCATCATCAAATTGCGGAGCTACTGGACATTTCACTCTCTTTTACCAACTCCCTGGCAACATCTGAGCTTGATGCTGGTCACCATCGCCGTCTACTCCAAAATTTTGAAGGACAGCAAGCTGATTGAGTTCAAGAGATTGCACTTGCTGTCACAGTAGCTGGAAGGAGATCCAGAATCTTACCATTCCTGATTTGGTATGAACATCACGACCACCACCAGCAGGATGTCCATGGACCAGATCAGCAGCTTAAGCAGATTAGATATCAGTCCAGTAGCAATTGAAATGCTCCCAGCATTGTTCAGTAGCAGCAATCAAAATGCTTCCAACATTCAGTAGCAGTGATCAAAATGCTTTGAAAATGCTTCCAACATTCTAAGATGTTTCACATCGAGCAAGTCTCATCACCGCAACAACCATTCTTGTGGGTGGTGGATCAGCACCTCCCTCAAGAACCTTTCAAGCAACTTTCTCAACATGTGAGTACAGCAGTACCCAATTGTTTCTACCAAATTCTTTGACCAATAAATTTATTGCAATCCTCAACAGAAGAGATTGATTTCATTGCAGCATGATTCTTCTGTGGACAATTCCTTCCTTGTGTTAAGCTTTTCTTCTTCTTCTTCTTCTTCTTCCTCTACCTTTTTCAGAAAATTAGCAGTGCCAGCAGCAGGAAGCTTGTATCTGAAGTGACGAGAAATTTAGAGCTCTCTGGTAGTGCGACTTACATATAATGTGTGTTTGGGATGAGGAGAGGCACTACATTTGTGAGATTGCTACAACCCCACAAGAAGGGTCAGGAAATTTTATTTCTTGGGGTTAAAAGAAAAGTGCACAGTGATGAAGAACAACAACAACAAGAGAGTGATAGATCTGTTTGTCATGAAGCATGATGTTGCATCAATGTGCAACACCATCACTGCCAACTCTTCTTCCTTGTTGATTTGTGCACTTTCCAGTAACAACCAGATAATTTATTCTGCTATGGACTAGCTATTCTCCTTCCTTTGATCATAGAGACACAATGATTAGCTAGAATGACAACTGGATGAAGACAATCCTCAGGGAATATGCAATGATGATTACACTCGATGGGTCTTCCATCAACTCTGTAAAGATCTAAAATCAATGCATGATGAACCCACTGCGCTGCACTCCATCACACATGACTAGTTGTCCACAATCACAGCTCCAGCACAATCTGAGGGATGATGCGAGCAGCAGGAAAAACCCTTAGAACTATCTATTGGATTGCAGAAGCTAGTTACAAAACTGGGATCATATATGAAATTCAAGGAAGAAGGATCCAAGTTGTTGTAAGTTGTGACAACAGAATGCAAATGAATCACAGTCCCATGCAGTGAGAGGGAGAGACACACATTCACAGAAGCAGCAATGGATTTCTGCAAGGATGGAGTTTTCTTCAAAACATTTCTTCGCAGCTTCTTGATCAACCCTCTTCTTCGCCAACCTTTTTTCCCGCGTGATTTGCGGGCCACGTAACGCTCCTCCTGTACGTAGCAGCATCTTGCCAGATGCCCAGTTCCCTCATTCCCACTTGTCTGCCTCCTGCACAACTGATCCCCTCTCTTCTCGGTCTACCCTCTATCTCTCTCTCTCTCTCTCTCTCTCTCTCTCTCCAACCCATAGCCTCCATCTCCTAGCAATCGTCAGAAACAGCAGCAAACGAGAACAGAAGCTTGGAGAGTGAAGAAGAGTCGTTGCAGAAACAGTTGGGTTTTCTAGGGTTTGGCGCTTTTGGGAGGGATACCTAGTTGTGAGCAGTGTTGGAGGTGCTGCTGTTGTGTTTTGTCGCCGGTTTTGTATCTGCTACGATTTGGGTGTTGCGGGATTTGGGTTTTGTGTGTGTGTGTGTGAAGTTTTGCGAGGCTGATTTGCGAGGAGAGTAGTTTCATCGAGCGAGCGAGCCAGCGATTTGATTGCAGAGAAGAAAGACAGTGGGGTTTTTTGGTCTTGTTCGATGGCGTTGGAGTGGGCAGCTTTGGGTGCAGTGACAGCGGCAGAGGCGATCATTCTCATTCTCCTCACTCTTCCAGGAACACAAGGTTTACGAAAGGGATTGATCGCCGTTGCGAGAACCAGTCTACAGCCGCTACTGGCCGTCGTTCCGTTTGCGCTTTTCTTGCTGCTGGAGATCTACTGGAAGTACGAACACTTGCCGGAGTGCAAAGGTCCGACTTGCAGCGTGGCGGAACAAGATCGTCACTCCAAATCCGTCTTCAAGAGCCAGCGCAATGGGATTCTGGTCCTGGGTGCTCTCCTCCTCTACTGGGTACTGTATCGTGTCACTGCGCTGCTGGTGTCCTTGGAACGCATCAGCAACCAGCTCAAGAATCTCAAACCCTCCGAGTAAAAAGTTCTCGTGTACATGAAGTTTTCTTCTTCTTCTGCTGCTGTTGCTCCTCTTTTCCAGTTACACTCTAGCTGCTTTGATAGGTACCTCTTCAAGCTTTTTTTTGACAAGCGATGGGTGTTCGCTCGCTTGCTCTTTTGATGAACCCTAATATTACAAGCTCATGTGATTCTTGTGCACATGTTGTCAATCTGTATCCAAGAAGGAACATCACTCTGTGTGCATGTGTGTGTATGTGTGTGTGTATGTCTCTCTCTCTCTCGTTCTCAGACTTTGGGTTTGCCTGCCAGACAATTTTCTTTCATGTTTTTGCCAGATGATTCTTTCATGAGTTTTGCTGCTGTCGTTCTCAATCTGATAAGTAACATTTCTCTCTCTCAGAGTTCAGGTTTGCTTTGGGTTTGCCTGCCGGATGAAATTGTTTTCATGTTTTTCCCAGATGATTCTTTTGTGGTTTTTCCTGCTTTCTTTCTCAATCTGAGAAGGAACATCACTGTCTCTCTCTCTCAGAGAGATACTTAGGGTTTATTCAGGTTTGCCTTCAACGCAAAATTCTTTTCAGGTCTTTGCCAGATGATTCTTTCATGGTTTCTGCTGCGTGTCTTTTCTCAAGTATGATGTTTTGAGCATGTGGCACCCTTGAGCAAGTTCTGCCCTGAAGCTCAAAGGTAGCTCTATTCATGATCATGAATTGTTTGTAAGTTCATTTGCAATGATGGCTGTTTTAGGGTGAGAAGGTTTTTGATTTCGTGTTGTGCAAATCAGGACATTCTTGCTGAATTGATTGCAGCGGCAAACATTCTCTCCAACTTTGGTACCTCAAAGAGGTGCTGGGTCCCAACTTTTGCACTGAAAGCACTCCAAAGTTTTGTTGTGAACATTGAGAGCATCATTTGCATAGACAAAAGAGAGCTGGATGTAGTTGTTCAAGTCAGTTCAGTTTTTTACATCTTGTCTGCTGATGAAGCTTGAGCATGGCAAAACGGAATCCTTCCTCTCAAGAATCCTTGTTCTCAAGAATCAGTGACCCAAGAACTGGCAATTTGACGATGACTACAGGTGAAGTTTCACAAACTCTTTGTGAAGTTTTTGTCTTTGGATATCTCATTATACCCGTGAGAGGAGATGATGGGGATTGTTTTCCTGTTCAATCAACATTCTACAATTGACGGTGGGTTTTTTTTTTATATTATTTTTCTTTCTTCTATCGGTTTGCAAAGCTTGTGTGTGAGAGTATACTGCATACCCAAGAACTTGAATTCTCTCCCAGTTGAATCCATTAACTCTCTTTTTTGTCAATTCTTTTGGGTCCTTTGGAAATGCATCTGACTGTTTCAATTGGCATTCTAAACAGAAACCTGTAAAAAAAAAAGACAGCTTAGCACCACCAGGGTTTTTCTTTTTTCAATTTTGTGGGTTCGTGGACTGGTGATCATCCACAAGAGGACTTAGTCAAATTTGGAATTTTGGGAACCCTGCAACATTTTGGTGACATGCTAGAACCCTTGTTACATATTGTGTGAGAATTGTACGTATGACCCCCGAACACTTAATGTTGTACAAAACTCAATCTTTGACCTTTTCAACATGCTTAAAATCAGCCATTATTCTCACAAGGGAAATGATTGCACATGTAACTTTGTGATTGATAACTTTTTCACTCGCGAATGAATTTAATGCAAACTTGCAAAACACAATTTGTGAAGTTCTTGATACCATTCTAGTATTGTTGAAAATGCTCAAACCTTTCCTTGAGTGTGTCCCTCTGTCCATGCATACCTAGTAGTACACCCAATTACACTAGTGCATACTATTCCAAAATTCTTAATGACTTAAGCTACAAAAACCCAAAATAAAATTGTGGGAAATGAATGTAAACCTTGTACAAACAAGGTCTCCAGAAACTCCTAAAAGCTTTCCACTCTCCTTGTATGTTTATTTAATTTTTGTATCTTCAAGTTCAAGCCTTTGGGTTTTCATAGTAGATTTACAAAAACTTCAAAGAAGGGTTCTAATATTCAAATTGTAACTTAATATTGAAATAACAATTTTCATTGTGAAAGCTTCATACTGCAAGCACTAGCCCATCTTCTTCACATTGAAACAAGTTTAAGGGACTAACTACTAGTTGGGATGCTTGCATAAATTCGATAATCATCATGAGTTTGATCATGGAGCTGCTACATACTCATCATGGGGTCTTCGGTTTTTATCATGCCATGGTGATCAAAGGACCATGAGGTTTCATGATGTCAAATGGGTGAACAGATGTGGGAGGTTATGTCTAGTACAACATGCCAAGAATTGTTACAAATGAAAGGTGTAGATACCATGTTGATTTATGACAAATGTTCTAGTAAGGTATTATAGCATTGGGGTTCAACATGTAATCAACAAAAAAATTGTCCACCCTCCCTTGCAAAGGAAAAAGAACTTGGAGGGGAGAGAGAGTAATCCACCCATTCCAAAGGAGAGGGTGCTTGGAGGTTCATGGAGGTTGTTCTGGTTCTAGACTATGTTTTTACAGTATGTCATAAAGAATGGGCAATTGTTTTCCTTTGTATTTGGAAGTCCCTTGGCAGCCAGAAGATTTGCCAAGCGTCTTACACAGCAGAAGAATTCTTACAATGTGTAAGGTTTGTGTGAAGATTTTCTTGTGTGTTGTAATGGCTATTGGAATTGACACCAACAAAGAAAACCCAACAAAAAGCCACCAAAATTTTTAATGCTCTTTTTACTTGTGTGTTTTGAGCTTGGATTCTTGCATTACAACTCTGATCTTGAGCCCATATCTGATGGAACCCCACCCCAACAAACCCTGTACACACAACAAACCATATGAGAACAGATCATGAAGCTATATATACTTTGAACCAGGATGAAGCAATTGCAACTCATGAATTCTTGGAGGCATCGTTCGTCATTGGGTTCAAAAGGTACACCGCCATATATCACCCTCACTGGAAATTGTAAAGGAACTGGACTCAACCCACAACCCTGTCTTTCACTTCAGACCATTGATTAGTACTGAGACTCCACCATCCTGGAAACACAACTAGATAACAAAAATGGAAAATTGCAGAGACAAAACAGAGACAAAACCTTTCGCCTGCAACTGGAGATTCAAGTGCAATGATGTTAAAATTGCTCCATGTATCAATTACGTGTTGAGCCATTGCTTCACCCTCAGAGGTTTCAAGACCTGCACATCAAACTGTGATTCAAAAGGTACTTAAGGATTGTTTGTTAAGATATGATAGGGTAAGAACCGAGATTCTGCCATAGTTTCTGCTCTTGGATTATTGGATTTGTTCCCAAGACACATTTTTACAAATAGAGAGCATCATGCAACCCACCAAAACTGAGGCAGATAAATTCCATTTTCCAGGCATTCAATCTTCATAACAAACATCAGGACTTTCTCTTGGTTTCATTGTCACACCTTACACATCAAAAGCTGCCCAGATTGGCCATCCAGTCTTAAGCAGAAATGAAGGTTGGTTACATTGAAGATAAGATATCTGCTTCAGTGATGGGTATACAGTCTGACTACCATCTGGCATTGACAAGAGTTAACCAAACAAAAGTCCAGAAAGAGAAGGAATGAAACACAATCTCTCCTGGAAATGCAACACAATTTCTCATCAATTCCAAACCTTTTAAGCTTTACTGCTAATCCTCCAATGCTGCTGCTGTTGCTGCTGCTGCTGCTGCTCCTCCTCCTCCTCCTCTTCCTGCTCAAGGTTCAATGCTCTTCCAGCCTTGCATCTGCAAAATCCAAGCAACAACAAAAGCTAGAAATCATCAACCTACAAAACTAATGAAATTCTCAAACAAACCCACAAAATTATATATACTTTTCAAGTATATCCTTACTGAGAAATGGGGTAGCTGCAATGCAATTTTCTGGTTTAGGATTTTAGCCTACTAAAACCCTAAACCCTAAACCTGAGTTCAAAACTAAAATGGGTATTTGAATTTCATGATGAAAAAACCCAGAGCCTGCTGCTGCTGCAGTGTGTACAAATTGACAGATTTTTTAGTTTTTAAATTTTTCTTCTTATTCCCTTAGATACCCGGGGGGTACCTGTGAGAGACCCAATGGGTATCACTAGGAAAGAAATGTTGAAAACAATGCAAAGGCATTTCAGAAAACAAAATGTGGGTAGGTGTTTCATTTATGGAAAATGCCGACCGGGTTCTTCCTCCACTCTGTAGTAAGGGGTGTGCATCCAGATACATACACTATGACATTATACTTATGGAAGATTGTTATGTTCTTTTTTGAAATGTCACGACCTTAACATTGGGTTTCCACATACATGAAAAAACATGGCAGGTTTTCACTAGAGTATCCTGAGCATGTCTTGCAAATCTGAAAAAGCTTTACAACATGTAAAGCCCATTAGAGCATCTCCACCAGTGCTCAGTACGTGACTCCAGACAGTAAAATTTATTGTGAAAAAGTCAAAATGTGCCGGTTTAACTCAGGAAATTGGTTTTTCTGCACCAAATTCGTGCAGCAAATTCGTACAGCTTGCTTGCTGTGGCTAGTAAAAGGCTCAACCCAGTTGCGCACCTCCCAAAAAGAGTGTAGTAAATTGGACCTTGACTGCGGCTCACTATTTCTGATTGGTGGATGACAATGATTGGTCCAGGTGGTTTGCTATTAGTAGTCCCCCATGTACGTGCAGTTCCAGTATGTTGCAATTTTATTGGTGGGGTTGCCAAAAAAAAAACATAGCTAAACTTAGACATTTAATTTTACTATCCAGAGTTACATACTGAGCACCGTTGGAGATGCTCTTAGACTAAGGCTTTATGGAAATTCAGGACTCCCTGAGCTCCCACCTGGGGTCCCTTGTGTATAGTGTTCCCCACACTTGTCAATCCACATTACAAGTGGAATTGGCAGAAGCAATAGTGGAGAACCCAGTACAGAGCCACCTGTCCCACATGGGGAAAACCCTAAAAAAATGCACACCCTAAAACAAGACACCAAAATGGGCTATAAGTACAAACCATATGGAGAGCCCTAACTATAATTCCATGTGGCAAGAAACATAACTTACCCCTCTCCCCCCCCCCCCAAACCTTAGGGTGGTGCTCTACAGGTTGAAAAAGAGTAACATAGTCCAAAAAACATTATTAATTGTCAGAACCAACCATGTTCCTTTTGTAAACTTGTAATGTAATGTAGAAGGCTTTGTTTGTACCTTGTAACTTGTTGTAAATGGGCTTTGTACCTTGTAACTTTGTAAATGGGCTTCTTCTACTCATGGTACATATATTCATTGGAAAAAGTACATCAATTAACTAACTCTTCTTGTAGTAGTGAGCTTCACACTTCATTGCAAGCAACCATTGGATAGCTTCCTTTGTGCATCATGGTTGGGTTTGTGTAATAAAAAAATGATAGATAAAATAATTCACCCTAGCTTGGTACAATTTGTGGAGCACAGTGATGAGTCTTTACTTACTTTCCTTCCCACCAAAAAAAATTTCTTTTTGAGGGGAAATTTCAATTTTTCTTGAAAATTTATATTTTGTTGAAAATTTCAACATTTTTTTACAAATAATATAATTTAATTGTCGAAACTGCCAAGGTATTATTATTCCCCTATTTTTGTGGGATTATTCATGTAGGGTAATGATGCCATGCCAGGAGTT